>Ga0114129_10002242_pt1 | contig 26684 bp, 21 predicted proteins | sample RhiMetdeltSRZDD1_FD_80071 | JGI IMG/M metagenome (GOLD analysis project Ga0114129, IMG submission 80071) | Populus rhizosphere microbial communities from Tennessee, USA - Rhizosphere MetaG P. deltoides SRZDD1 (version 2) (version 2) | ecosystem: Host-associated > Plants > Roots > Rhizosphere >...
AGCTGCTCAAAGAGATCCGGCAGCGGCCCGAGAGCCGGCAGGGCAAGATCCCCATTGCGGCATTGACGGCTTACGCGCTCACGATCGACCGCACGAGGTCGCTCAAAGCCGGCTTCCAGATGCACCTGTCCAAGCCCGTGGAGCCGACCGAGCTCGCGCCGGCCGTCCTCGCCCTCACCGGCCGTCCCCGCGCGTCGTCACAGATTTGAACGGGGGTTCACAGTCAAAACCGTAGACCGTAGTCCGTAGTTCGTGGTCCGTCGCTCGTCGCGCGAAGAGCTCTCCGAGCTACGAGCGACGAACTGCGAACCACGGCAGGATCTACGCCGTAGGTTCAGGACGTGGACGAGGTTTCTGGACGGCGACGAACAGACGACAGACGAGAGTTCACACGTCGGTTCAGGACGTGGGTTCACACGTGGGTTCACACGTGGGTTCTGGACGAGGGTTCACGACGGGGGTTCTGGACGGCGACACGGTCCGAGTCGAGCGAGCCGGCTGGCTCGGGGCGACCTCTGAGCTGCGCGACGGCGACAGTCTAAAAACGGCCTCATAGCGGGTCCCTTCGTCGCCGGCCAGGCTTCGTCTCCGGCGTACGGCACACCTCGTTGCCCAACCAATTGGGCGCGGACGTTCGGATTGGCCAAGCCGGCGACGCGATCGTGAGGACGCGCTGCGGAGAGGTCGTTTTTCCGCGCAGCGAAGCGTGAGCCCGAGACGACCGGAACGAACAGACGACAGACGAGAGTTCATGACGAGGGTTCTCGGCTGCAACACGGTTCGAGCCGAGGGAGGTCAGGCGCCGGTCTGTTCGTCGGATCGCAGCGAGCATCGCTGCAGGCGCGAGGGCAGTTTGGCGGCCAGGCGCGTCCAGAGCTGTGAGTCGATCTCGACGAGCGCGTCGATCTCGCCGCGGGTCAGCTCCCATCCCTGGTCGCAGAGCGCGGCGAGTGTTTCGAACGGCGCTCTGCCGAACTGCCGGCGCAGGTCCTCGTCTGTCGCGAGGCGTCCGATGAGGCGTTCGACGTGACGTTGAGACATCAGCGGGTCCTTGCGCTCATCCCTGCCACCCGCCGCCGAGGGCCCGGTAGATCTCGACGAACGCGGAGAGCTCTCCGAGCTGCGCTCGTACCAGGCCGAGCTCGGCGTCGAAGAGACGGGTATCGCTGTCGAGCACTTCGAGGTAACTGGCGGCGCCGCCCTGGTAACGCAGGTCGGCGAGTCTTCGCGCGTCCTGCGCCGACTGCACCAGGAGCTCCTGCGATTCGCGCAGCTCGCGGATGCGCCGGTATCCGACGAGCGCATCCGACACTTCGCGAAACGCCTGTTGAATCGTCTGCTGATAGAAGGCCACCGCTTCCTGGCGCTGCGCCTCCGCGAGCGCGACCTGCGATCGTGTGCGTCCGGCGTTGAAAATCGGTTGTACGACGGAGGCCGCCGCGGCCCATGCGCCCCCCGATCCCGTGAAGAGCGCCGTCAGCGCGGTGCTTGCCAGCCCACCAGACCCGGTCAGGGTGATCTGCGGAAAATAGGCTGCCTTGGCAACACCGATCTGCGCATTCGTCGCAACGATCACCTGCTCCGCCTGCTGGATGTCGGGCCGCCTCTCGAGCAGCGCCGACGGCAGCCCGGCGGGCAGTTCGGGTGGCTGCGGTTGCTGTGTGAGTCCAAGCCCCCGCGGGATCGGCCCGGGGTTCTGCCCGCGCAGGACGCTGATGAAGTTCTCCTGCTGCTCGATTTGGCGGCTCAAATCGGCGATCTCACTCTGCGCGCCATAGACCAGCTGCTCGGCCTGACGCACGTCCACGAGAGACGTCGCGCCACCCTGTTCGCGCACTTGCGTGAGGCGTAGCGACTCCACGCGCGTCTCGAGCGTTCGTTTCGCGATCGACAGCTCCAGATCGAGCGCGCGCAGCGTGAAGTAGCCGTTGGCCGCCTCGCCAATCAGGCTGGTCACAACCGCACGGCGGCCCCATTCGGTTGCCAGGATCTGGGCGCGCGCCGATTCCGTCGCGCGGCGATACTTTCCCCAGAAGTCGATTTCCCACGCCACGGATGCGCCAAGCTGCGCAACGCCGACGGTCAACGCCTCCCGGTCGCTGCTCATCACCGACGACCGCTGACCTTGCGCCGAGGCTTCGGCGTTGATCGTGGGGAACTGGTTCGAGCGGACGATGCCGAACTGCGCCTGTGCCTGGAGGATGCGCGCAGCCGCGATTTTGAGGTCGTAGTTCTCCTGCAGCACGCTCGCGATCAGCTCGCGCAGCGGCTCGTCCTGAAACAACGTCGCCCAGCGTGCATCGCCAATAGACGTATTGCTGGTATCAGCGGCCGGCGCTCCCCTGAATGCCTCCGGTGGCGTGACGACCGGCCGCTTGTAGTCAGGTCCGACCGTTGCACAGCCGGCGGTGATGAACAGCAGGCTGGCGACAGCTGCGCCTGCCAACCGCCGCCGCTGGCTGCCCTGCGAGCGACGAGCGACGAACCACGCGCCTTCGCGCACGCTATGTCTGGGCGCGCTTCGGCGAGGCCTCGCCAAAGCCTGTCGTCGGAGAGTTTCACGACAGGCGACGGCGGGCGGACCATGAACCACGGCAGAGTTCTTGTCGACGATCACCCTTGTTCTCCCGTAACCAGATCCGTCGGCGCGTGTGGCTGACGGCGCGTCGCAAGTCGCTCGATCAGCACGAACAGCATCGGGATCAGGAAAATGCCGATCACCGTCGCGGCCAGCATGCCCGTGATCACGACAGTCCCGAGAATCTGGCGCGACGCTGCACCGGACCCGGAAGCCAGCCACAACGGCACGCAGCCGAGGATGAACGCGAATGACGTCATCAGGATCGGCCGCAGTCTCAGACGCGCACCTTCGAGCGCGGCCTTGACGACGTCCCAGCCCTCGTCGAGCCGGTACTTCGCGAACTCCACGATGAGGATTGCGTTCTTCGCGGCGAGGCCGATCAGCATGATGATGCCGATCTGCGCATAGACATCGAGGTCGAACCGTCGAATCAGTAGGCCGATGAAAGCACCGAACACGGCGACAGGGACGGTCAGCAGGACCGAGAACGGCAGCGTCCAGCTCTCATACAGCGCGGCGAGGATCAGGAACACGAAGATCAGCGACAGGCCGAAGATCACCGACGTCGTCCCTGATGTCTCCCGCTCCTGGTAGGACAAGTCGGACCAGTCGTAGCCGATCTCGCGTGGCAGCGTCTGGCGGGCGACCTCTTCCAGGGCGGTCATCGCCTGCCCCGAGCTGTAGCCAGCTGCCGCCGAGCCCGTGATTTGCGCCGCCCTATACACGTTGAACCGGTTCGTGAACTGCGGCCCAAACGTCGGCGCCGTCGACGACACGGCCGACAACGGAACCATGTTTCCCGCGTCGTTGCGCACGTAGAACTCGCCAATCTGTTCCGGCGATTGTCGGTCTTCGCCTTCCGCCTGGAGGAACACGCGCCATTGACGACCGAAGCGGTTGAACTGATTCACGAAGAGGCCGCCCAGAAATGCCTGCATCGTCTGATACACGTCGCCAAGGGCAACGCCCTGCCGCAGCACTTTGTCGCGATCGACGTCGGCGTAGATCTGCGGAACTGCCGCTGTGAAGGGCGACGTCACGCCGGCGAGCTCGGGGCGCTTGTTGGCCGTGGCAAGGAACTTCTGCAGGTTGTCGTTCAGGAAATCGATCGAGCCGCCGCTGCGATCCTGCAGCCAGAACGAGAAGCCTCCCTGGCTGCCGAGACCGGGAATCGAGGGAGGCATGATCGCAAAGGCCATCGCCTCCGGTGTCGCCGTCCGCAGCTCCTTGTTCAAGCGATCCACGATGGCGCGCGCCTGCAGCGAGGGATCGTGACGTTCTTCCCAAGGCTGGAACTGGAGGAAGTAGAAGGCATTGTTGCTCGCCGTCACGCGGGTGAGCAGGCTGAAGCCGATGATCGTGTTGAAGTTCCGAACGCCCTCGGTCTTCTTCAGGATCGCATCGACTCTTCGCGCCACCGCATCGGTCCGCTCGAGCGACGCTGCCGGCGGCAGCTGAATGTTCAGCAGGGCGTACCCATAGTCTTCCTCCGGAAGGAAGCTGCTCGGGAGCCGCAAGCCGAGGACTCCCGCCGACAGCGCGAACAGCGCGAGCAAGGCGACGCCAATCAGCGGTTTGCGGATCAGCCCGTGACTCAGGCTGATGTATCCGTTGGTTATCCTCTCCAGCCAGCGATTGAAGAGACTGAACAACCGCGCGAGCGGACCTCGCGACTGTTTGCGCGGGCGCAGCAGCATGGCCGAGAGCGCGGGCGATAGTGTCAGGGCGTTGAACGCCGAGATCATGACCGACACTGCGATGGTGATCGCAAACTGCTGGTTCAGGCGCCCCTGAATTCCACTCATGACGCCGACCGGGATGAAGACAGCGGCCAGGATCAGCGCGATGCCGATGACCGGCCCGGACACTTCCCCTATCGCCTTGAGCGTTGCATCGCGCGGCGTCATCCCTTCTTCGATGTGATGTTCCACCGCTTCGACCACCACGATCGCGTCATCGACGACCAGGCCGATCGCGAGCACGAGGCCGAACAGCGACAGCGTGTTGATCGAGAAGCCAAGCAGCGGGAACACGGCAAACGTGCCGATCAGCGACACGGGCACGGCGAGCATCGGGATCAGCGTCGCTCTCCAGTTCTGCAGGAACAGAAAAACGACGATCACGACCAGGATCAGGGCCTCGGCCAGTGTCTTGACGATCTCCTTGATGCCCTGCGAGACCGGCAGTGTGGTATCGAGGCTGTAGACGAAGTCGAGATCGCTCGGGAAACGCCCGCGAATGAGATCCATCTGCTCGCGTATGCCCGCGGCAACCGCCAGCGCGTTCGAGCCGGGGGCCTGGAACACCGCGACGCCGACGCCGGGCTGACCGTTCACGCGGCCGATCTGCTGGTAGTTCAGGGCGCCGAGCTCGATGCGCGCGACGTCTTTCATTCGCACGGTCGAGCCGTCCGTGTTCGCCCGCAGGACGATGTCGCCAAACTCCTCGGCTGTCTGCAGACGCCCGTGCGCGCGGACCGTGTAGGTCATCTCCTGCCCGGACGGTCCGGGCAGTGCGCCGATCTGGCCCGATGGGTTGACGGTGCTCTGCTGCTGGATTGCGCGCGCGAGGTCTGGAACGGTCAGCTGCAGTGTCGCGAGCCGGTCCGGCCTGACCCAGATGCGCATCGCGTAGTCGCCAGCGCCGAAGATGCGGACCTCGCCGACGCCAGGGACGCGGTACAGCGCGTCGATCAGGTTGATGTTCGCGTAGTTGGCCAGAAACAGCGAGTCGTACGAGTTCTCCGGCGAGAACAGCGACACGACCATCATCGGGAGGCCGGTCGATTTCCTCAACGTCAAGCCGAACTGGTTGACCTCGATCGGCAGGTTTGGCTGCGCCTGCGCTATCCGGTTCTGGACGTTGACCTGGTCGATATTGGGGTCGGTATCGATGTCGAACGTGACGGTGAGCTGCATCGTCCCGTCGTTGCCGTTGGTCGACTGCATGTAAAGCATGTTGTCGACGCCGTTCACCTGCTGTTCGAGCGGTGTCGCCACGGATTGCTCGATAGTCAGCGCGTCCGCCCCGGTGTAGGTGGCGGTCACGATGATCTGCGGCGGAACGATGTCGGGAAACTGCGCGATCGGCAGCCGCTGCATGGACACGAGGCCCGCAAGCACCGTCACGACGGCAATCACGATGGCGACAATCGGCCGGCGGACGAAGAAGGCAGCCATTACCTGTTCCGTCCGTTCTGCGCAGGCGCGCCTGCCGGATTCGTTGACGCGGATGCCGCCGGGTCAGCTGTGGCGGTGTAGGGCCGCGTCTTCACCGTCTGTCCGTCACGAAGCTGCGGAGAATCCACGACGACCTGCGTGCCGGGCTCCAGTCCGTTCGTGACGATCCACCGGCTGCCCACGCGGTCACCGAGCGTGACCGTTCGCAGGCTGACCTTGCCATCATCGCCAACCACTCGCAGCTGAGAAGATCCTTGCAGTTCGCTCACGGACCGCTGAGGGACGAGCAACGCGCTCCGCACCACCTTCGTCTCGGCCTGCACGCGACCGTACTGGCCGGGCCGCAGGGTTTGCTTGGGATTTGGAAACGCGGCGCTGATGCGAATCGTTCCCGTCCGCGGATCGACTTGTCGATCGGCAGCCAGGAACGCGCCTGGCAGCGGGTAGAGGCTTCCATCCGCCAAAGTCAGCTGCAAGCCTTTGCCGCCCTTCCACAACGTCTTGCCTGGAACCGGCTGATTGATCTGATCGGCGATGCCCAGATACTCCTGTTCGCTGAGCGAGAAGAACGCTCGGATCGGCTCAACCTGCGAGACGGTCGTGAGCAAGCTGCCCGGTCCGACGAGGTCGCCAATCTGTCCGGTGGCTATCGCGGCCACGCCGTCGATGAGCGAGCGCACCCTGGTGAAACCGAGATTCAGCTGTGCCGTCTCGACATTGGCCTGCGCGGACTTCACGGCCGCCTGTGCGGCGAGGTTGGCTTGAATGTCGTTGTCGAGCTGACTTTGCGGGATTGCCCGTTCCTTCGCGAGTGGAGTGTCGCGCTGCACGTCACGCTCGGTCCGCCCGAGGTCGGCCTGCGCGCGTGCGAGCTGCGCCTCTGTCTGCGCGAGCACCGCTTCGAACGGACGCGGGTCGATCTCGAAGAGGACCTGGCCCTTCCGGACCAGCGTGCCTTCGCGGTAATCGGTCTTGATCAGATATCCGCTGACCTGCGATCGGATTTGCGCGTTCACGTAGCCATCCAGCGTCGCAACCCACTCGCTCGAGACCGGCACGCTCTCGGGCTCGACGCGAACGACTGAAACGGTGGGAGGGGGCGGCGGCCCCGCCGGCTGTGCCTGACTGCTGGTGCACGCGTGCGCGAGCATCAGTGCGGGGATTGCCAGGATCGAAGAGCGCCGAAACGTCATGGCGGGGAGAGGGCAATTGACGCGCCATGACATGCGCTTGTTGCTTCGGCTAGTTTCGTTCGGAGTTATCGAGCGGAGATGGAAACGGTCGGGATCCTTCTGCGCCTCAGGATCTGGCCCTGCAGGCACACTGTGTGCCTCAGTGCGCATTTTGCGGGCGTTCTATGTGAGAGACTTGTCGAATGGGATCCGGCCGACAGCTCGTCGCAACGGAAGAGGTGGACGCGCCGGTGGAGCGCGGCATTCCGGACCGACATGAGGCGCAAATGGCGGCGACCGTGGCAGGAGTGATGATCGGCCCGCTGCCGCTCGCAGAAGATGACGCGCTTCTGGCGTCGGTCGATCCGACGCGGGACGCGACCGTAGCGGTTGCCGACGAGCTGATACGTGCTCTCGCCGGCGTGCTCGACATTCGCGAAGTCTTCCCGCAGGTCTCCGCAATCGCCCGTCGCGTGCTGCCGCACGATCGCCTGACGATGACGTTTCACGACAAGCAGGGCGGCAGCATTGTGATGCACGCCGCGTCGAACGGCGACGGCCCCACAGCCGTGCGCGCGACACCGGCCGATCCCGCCACGTTCAGCGTCGGGTCCTTCAAGATCGTCGACGACCTTCGCACACACAAGCCGGACGTCATCTACGATCCGCCGGATCACCGACAGCGTGTGGTCGCCGCGGGGTATCGATCCGTGCTGGCGGTGTGCCTGGCGGCACGCGATCAGCAGTTTGGCCTGCAGTTCTGGTCGAAACAGCTGAAGGCGTTCCGCTACGAACAGCTGGCCGTCGCACGGCGCATCGCGGAGTATGTCGCGCTGGCGGTTTCCCACCAGCAGCTCGCTGAGGCGGTGAGCCGCGCAGCCGAAGCCCACGCGCGCGCCGAGCAGCTCGAAGCGCGCGTCCGCTCGCTGACCAAGGAGCTGGACTCGCGCACTGGGTACAGCCGCGTGATTGGCCACTCGCACGCGTGGACCGCCGCGCTGAAGTCAGCTACACAGGTTGCGTCGACGGAAACCACGGTGTTGCTGACCGGCGAATCGGGAACCGGCAAGGAAGTCGTCGCACGCTACATTCATCGCGCGTCGGCGCGCCCTGATGGCCCGTTCGTCGCCGTGAACTGCGCGGCGCTTCCCGAGCAGCTGCTGGAGTCGGAGCTGTTCGGCCACGAGCGTGGCGCGTTCACCGGCGCGCAACAGTCGAAGCCGGGGCAGATCGAGCTGGCTGCCGGAGGCGTCCTGTTCCTGGACGAAGTCGGGGAGATGAGCCCCTCGGCACAGGCGAAGCTGCTCCGCGTGCTGCAGGAGCGCGAGTTCCAGCGACTGGGCGGAACCCGAACGATCAAGGCGAGCGTGCGCGTGATTGCCGCGACCAACCGCGAGCTCCACCGCGCGATGGAGCGCGGCGATTTCCGCGAAGACCTCTACTACCGGCTGCACGTCTTCGAGATCCGTCTTCCTGCGCTGCGCGAGCGCCCAGAGGACGTGCTTCCGCTCAGCGAAGCATTCCTCGAGGATCTCGGCCACTCATTCGGCCGGCCGCCGGCGGGGATGACGCGCGAGGCGAAGCAGGCCCTCCTCGGCTACCGATGGCCGGGCAACGTCCGCGAGCTCCGCAACGTTCTCGAGCGCGCCGCCATCGTCTGCGAGGGTGGACTCATCGCCCCCGAGCACCTGGCTCTGCAGGAGGATCGCCAGGCGCCGGAAGGCGCCACCAACATCAAGGTCGTCGAGCGTCAGCTGATCGAGCAGGTCCTCCGCGAGTCGCACGGGAACAAGTCGAGAGCCGCGCGCCGCCTCGGCCTGACGCGAAAGCAGCTGTACGTCCGGCTGCGGCAGTACGCCCTCGACTGACAACCCATGGGAAGCGAACGAGAGAAGATGCTCGCGGGCGAGCTGTACGACCCCTTCGATCCAGATCTGGTCGCCGCACGCGAACGGGCGCGTGACCTTTGCCAGTCACTGAACGCGACGCGGGAGGCCCAGCACGAGGAGCGCCGCCGGATCCTGTGCGAGCTGTTCGGGAGCGGCGGCGACACCGCATGGATGCAACCGCCGTTCTTCTGCGACTACGGCTCGAACATCGAACTCGGCGATCGCGTGTTCTTCAACTTCAATTGCATCGTGCTGGATGTGTGTCCGGTACGCATCGGAAGCTTCACGCTCTTCGGTCCCGCGGTGCAAATCTACACGCCGATGCACCCGTTGAACGCCCGGTTGCGCCGTCAGAAGGAGTTCGGAAAGCCCGTCGATATTGGCTCAGACGTCTGGGTTGGCGGCGGAGCCATCATCCTGCCGGGCGTCCGGATCGGGTCTCGAGCGGTCGTCGGCGCCGGCAGTGTGGTCACACGCGATGTTCCCGAAGGGATGTTCGCTGCCGGCAACCCCTGCCGAGTGATCCGCGAGATCACCGAATAGGCCTACTTGTAGAACACGTAGTCGGTCGTGTAGGGCACGAGTGCCTTCTTGCCGACGTCCTCTGCTGACTTGCAACCAGTCGCCGGTGCGATGCCTCCGGACGTGTTCACGCGCTGGATGTACACCGTTCCCGTCAGCGTCGCTCCGCCCGATGGTCCAACCTGGCTGCCGACTACCCTCAGCAGTAGCCAGGGGATCGCCCCCGCTTCCACATAGTTCGGATCCGTGGAGTTGGCAATGGCCGCGGCCCAGATCGTGCTCGAATCCGACGAGGACTGCCACGTCGCGCGTGCAGCGCCACCCTCCACAGGATTCGCGCTCAGATAGTGCGAGATGATTTGCTGATCACCATTGAACAGCGTGGCCTGCGGGCCCCAGAACGTCCAGGCGAAGCCTTGCGATTTCAGGCAGATGTAGTTTTGTGTGCCTTCGGCCTGGGCTGTGAGGAATGCACTGACGCCCGCGGGCACCTCGAGATTTGACGGCACGGCGGTCTGGCGCGCTTCCGCTGCGCGTGGCCACGCGATCGCCAGGGCAGCGATGAAAACGATGGATTTCCAAACCATGATGACGGTCTCTCCTTGATGCAGTGAATTCGATCTCCCGCTTGAAGAATCGGAAACGCATCGGGAAAGACGACATCAAAACTGGAGCAGCGCGCGGTAGGTTGCCGCAGCGTCGGGTTTGCCCCACGCCACGTAAAGATCCACGAGGCGGGCGACGGTCGCTTTCATGTCTGCGTCGCGGAACGGACGCAACGACTCGAGATCGCGGCGCGCATCAAGTAGTACCGCTTCAGCCTCGTCGTGCCGCGCCAGGGCGACGAGCGAAGCACCGAGCAGGCTCTTCGTTGCGCCGACGCTCCAGTCGTCCTGAGGGAACGTCCGCCGGCGGCTCGGCACGAGGCTCGGGGCCAGGGCCCTGATGCGCAGGCCCTCGCGAAGCAGCGCCTCCGCTGCGGCGGGGTCTTTCTGTGCCAGCCGTACCGATGCGAGATTGATGGTGTACACCGCCACCAGTTGATTGTCGCGACCGAGGGCGGCGCGCGCGATGCCGGCTGCATCCTGAAGCGCTGAGGCCGCTTCGTCATGACGCTGCTGGTCGACGAGAACGTGTGCAAGGCTGTTGAGCGTAGCGGCTACGATGCGATGCCTGTCGCCGAGCGTCCTGCGCTGATGGGCCAGCACCTGGCGCAGCACCGACTCCGCCGAACGCGTGTTGCCCTTGGCCGTCGCAATCAGCGCCAGGTCGTGCAAGGTCATGAACGTGTTCAGGTGATCCTCGCCGCGTGTCTTGCGATTCGTTTCCAGACTGAGGTGAAGCAGGGCTTCGGCGCCTGCGAGATCCCCGTTGAGTCTCAGAACGGACGCCAGATCGCTCTGGCTGACCGCTGTCTCCATGTGATTGTCTCCAAGCACTTTCCGCCTGATGTTGAGAGCTTCCCGATGAAGTCCTTCGGCGCGATCGTTCAGGCCCTGATCCTGATAAACGCGTCCGAGCTCGACCAGGGTCACTGCAACATCGGCGTGCTCCGTTCCCAGCAGCTTGCGGCGCATCTCGAGCGCCTGCTCGAGGGTTCGTGCTGCGGTGGCGTTGTCCCCCTTGTTCGCGAGCATCGCTCCCAGGTAGTCGAGCGTCCGTGCCACGCGAACATGCTCGGGCCCGAACGCCTTTCGGCCGCTCACCAGCGCCTGCTCGAGCAGTTGGCGCGCTTTCTCGTGCTCGCCAAGCCGCTCGTAGGTCCGGCCCATCATCGTCAGCATTTCGGCCTGCAGCTCGGGCTGGTCGATCATGTCGAGCTGAACCTGGTTCGCGCCGGTATCGAGCAGCGCGCGGACGGTAGGTTCGCCCGACTGCTGGCGGATCGCGTAAGGGTCGGCGCTCGTCAGCAGCCCCATCAACAGCTCGCTGACCTTGAGGGCCTTCTCGGCCTCGTGCTGCGCGCGGTCTCGCTCTGTCGAGAGCCGGCTTGTATGGACGGCGAGCAACCCGCTGCCGAGCAGGACGACCGCTGCCGACATGGCGACACCGGCGGCATGGCGCCGGACGAATCTGGCGGTCCTGTCGCGAAGCGTGTAGGGTCGCGCGCTGATCGGTTCGTGACGCTGGTAGCGACGGATGTCGTCAGCCAGGGCCGTGACCGTCGCGTAGCGCTCAGATGCGTTCTTCTTCAGGGCCTTCGCGACGATCGCATCGAGGTCTCCACGAAGCGCGCGGCGAAGCCCGATCGCGGTGGTGCCGCATTGGGCCGCATGGCGGGTCACGGCTAGCCCGCTGGTCATCCGGTCAATGGCAGCGGACACGCGAGGCGGCTCGGTTTCGACGATCGCGCGGATGAGCGTGGCGCGCGAGCTGAGCGCCTCACCAGCAGGGTGCTGACCGCTCAGCAGCACGTACAGGAGCACGCCGAGAGCGTAGACATCCGTCGCAGTCGTCACGGCGCCACCCGCCAGCTGCTCTGGTGCCGCGTACTCGGGCGTCATCGCCCGCCTGACCTCGCGTGTCACCGTACCGCTTTCCGCAGAGTCAGCGTTGTAAGTGTACGCACCTGGTTCGACCAGCTTGGCGATGCCGAAGTCGAGCAGCTTCACGTCCCCATTCACGCTGACGAGCACGTTGGCCGGCTTGATGTCGCGGTGAACGATCAGATTGGCGTGTGCATGCGCAACGGCTTCCAGCACGTCCAGAAAAAGACGAAGGCGCGCCTCGATGCCGAGCGAACGTTTTTCACAAAAGTCGTCGATGCACTGGCCGTCGACGTGCTCGAGCACGAGGTACGGCTGGCCGGTCTTAGATACCCCGGCGTCGATCAGGTGCGCGATGCGCGGGTGCCTCAGTCGCGCGAGGATCGTTCCTTCACGCCGGAACCGTTCTTCGCCGGCACGATTGATCAGCGCGACGTTCAGCAGCTTGACAGCCGCTTGTCCTTCGAAGCGGCCGTCGCATCGTTCGGCAAGCCAGACGCTCCCCGATCCCCCCTCACCGATCTGCGAAACCAGCCGGTACGCGCCGAGCACTTGCCCCGTCAGCGACGGCGTGTGCGTGATCTGCGAGTCCAGGACCGCCCCGTCCATGAACCCCGCCTGATTGACGACTTCGTGCTCGGCCAGCATCGCTTTCAGATCGGTGGCAAGCGCCGCGTCGCGCTCGCTGATGGAAGCCAGCCATGCGGGCCGCTGATCGGCCGCGATGTCGAGCGCCTCGTCCAGGTAAGGGCTGAGGATGCGCCAGCGATCAGGGGTGATGGGCGGCATTGGCGGTCGCGCTCGTGCTTCTCATCCCGCCAGCCGCCGGGCGCGCGCTATCGATCGCATGATGCAGGTAGAGACGTCCCTTTTCCCAGCTGCGCTGGATGGTCCGCTCTGAAACGTGCCTCATCGCCGCGATCTCGGCGAAGGAGAAGCCGCAGAAGAACTTCAGGTCGATGATCTCGGCGAGTTCCGGTTCGATCTCGGCGAGCTCGTCGAGCGTGTCGCTGATCTGCAGCAACGCGTTCGGGCTGGCCACATTGCCCGCGAGCTCCGTATCGAGCGACGTGATGTGGAACAGTCCCCCGCGCTTCTCCGACCGCCGCCGCCGCACGTCGTCGATGATCAACCCCCGCATGACGCGAGCGGCATAGGCCATGAATCGCGCGTGATCGGCGAAGGCCGTCCCATCCTTGTCGGAGATGGACAGGTAGGCTTCGTGCAGGAGTGTCGTCACGCCGAGACCGCCCAGAGGTCCACGCCGGTTCAGTTCTCGCCTGGCGAGCCGGTGGAGCTCCGCGTACAAACTGATGAAAAGCGCATCCGCGGCGCTATGTTCATCGACCCCGTCTCCAAATGGCTCATTCATGGTGATTCAACCTCTCGCGAGTCCCTCGAGGCCTTCCTACTCATTAATGATCGTGAACGGCTGGCAAAAGGCGACACCGTCCCCGGAAAAAGGGCATAGGACGTAGCGAACAAAAAGCGAATACGCGTGCCGTGTCGAACGACAGCGAAGTATACCCGCAGAACGTGGGTAAAGAGCCCTCCCGCTAGTCGCCGATCGCCCGCCGTCGCACGGCTGGGGATGTCTGAATCGGAACTGACGAGTCGCTCTCCGCCTTTTGCGTCTGATCGAGCGAGACGGATTGTGCGGGTCGCGGCGCGTCATGACGAGGGACGTGCCCACCGGAACGCGAGTCGAGGCGCTGAAGCCGACCGGATCCCACCACGGCGCGAACGCTCTCGAGCAGCAATGAGTGGGGTGGACTCAGCCGGCGTTCGAGCACCGCGAGCGGCGACATCGCACCCGATAGAACCTGCATCGCCCACCACCCGTCGATTCGTACTTCTACGGAGCCAGCGGGCTCGTTCGGGCCTACATCGCGGTCCGACCTTGCCGCGACAATCGCAAAACTGCCAGTCCGTTCGTGCAACTCGAGTACGTAGCCGCACCGCTGCAGGTCCCGCGCTTCAGTATCGAACAGATGAACGAAGTGGACGTCCTTGGTTGTCGAGACGTCGTGGCCGCGGCTGATGGTCTTTTTTTCGGCAACGTCGACAGGAGCCGGGGCCGGCCGCGAAATGCCGGCCTCCTGGGCCTCCGCCGATTCCAACCGCGCGATGATCGACTCGACCGCTCGCAACTGCAGCAACCACCTGCCTCGCGGGCGCGGACGCGCGTCATCTCGTTGTCGAAGACGAGTCTGAAGCTCCGCCCAGATTCCGGCAACCGCCACGGTCGCAACGTCGCGTGAGGCGAACACAGGGAGCGGCATTCGCCTGATCGCCATTTGTTCGACGATGCTGGCGTACGGAACCTGCCCCGAGAGAAAAATATCGTGGGTTGAAGCCAATTCGCAGGCGCGTCGATGCAGCGCCTTGCGGCGATCGACCATGCTGAAGAACGCTGCCACCTCGGACGCGGAGTCGGAGCGGTCAGCCCACCGAATCAGTTGCGCGAGTGTTCGCAGCGAGAGGACGGTTGGAATAGTGGGAGCGAGCATCGCGTCTGCCGCGGCAAAGAGGCCTTCCGTCAGTAGTGAAAAGCCCGCCGGGCAGTCGAGAAAGACGACGTCGTAGTCGCGCCCCAGCGTGTCGAGGAGATCGGCGACGACACGCTTCGGCTTGCCGAGGTGAGCGAGCATGCGATCGAGCTTGCGGTACGCGAAGTCGGCAGGCAGCAGATCGAGATTGGGATAGTCGGTCTCCTTGATCGCTGCGCCAAGCTCCTCACCGCTTTGCAGGCTCTTCCTGCCGAATCCGGCAACCCGAGGCCGCACGCGAAACGCGAAACTCGACGCGGCTTGAGGGTCGAGATCCCAGAGCAAAGTCCGCTGGCCTGAAGCTGCCGCGAGATAGGAGAGGTTCACCGCCGTGGTGGTCTTCCCGACGCCCCCCTTCATGTTGTAGAGCGCGATGACCTTCATAGGGCGGGCTCCGACGCATTGCGCTTGAATGCCCGCCGGCAAGCGGATCGCGTGTCGTGGGCGCGGAACCTGGCCAGCCCGTCGGCGACCTGCCCGCGTAGACGCTCGCTCCGCTGCCGGCATTCGTCGGCAAGACGCTCGAGAGCGAGCACCGTGCCAGGCCGACCGTCTGCCGCAGACAGCGTGCGGCCGCATTCGAGCAGCCGCTGTTCCTGCACCTGCGCATCGTTGAAGTCGCCGAGCACACGCTGCAGCCTCTTCAGCGCGCTGACGATGCGCTCGAGATCCGCGGCGTCGTAGAAGGAAGGCGTCACGTCGATCAGGTAACGCAACTTCTTGGCATCGAGACGCAGCTCGTGAAGCTGTTCGGCGGGCGTTTGCTCGTCGAAGGTTTCGCTGCTGTGGGCGATGCGCCGGCTCAGCCGCCAGGCACGCTGCGCGACAACGTCGGCGAGGAGACGTCCAGCATCACGCGCCTCCGGATGAAACGGCGCCGATCGTTCCAGGAATTCGCCCCAGTCAGTCAAGAGCCGCCGGTACCGTTCGCTGTCCAGCGCGGCAGTCAATGTCTGGTGCTCGCGCTCTTGCGCCTGACCGAGGAACGCGATCAACGCGTCCAACTCATCAGCCTGGATGTCCGCGCCCGGCGAGCGCAGCGAGAGCATGAGCACGTCCATGTCGCGCGGAGGGCCCGTGAGGCCGCCCAGCCAGGAAAACTCGGTCTGAAAGTGCTGCTGGCTGTCAGGCGGAAACACCTGCTTGATCTGCCCGAGCAGTGACCGCGTGCGCCGCACCGCCACACGAAAATCGTGGAGGAACTCGGTGTCGAGATTGCTGCGCAGGCCCGGTTCGTTCGCCATCAGGATCTTGAGCAGGCTCTGGTGGATGTGCCGCGCGCCGATATCCGCCAGGACAGTCGGTTCGAGGTCCGCGCCCGGCAGCGGGACGTCGGGTATCGACGCGCCCAGTTGCCGAAGTGTGACGACGTCGAACCCTTCGGAACACGCTTCGACGCCCGGACGACTCTCGATGACCGGCACCAGCGTGTGGTACACGTCTTCATATCCGCGGAGGCTGGTCAGCGTGATCTGGCATGGCACTGATTGCCAGGCATGACGCGCCTCCGGCAGCCGTCCCCGCCCTGATTCGATCCGCAGGCGCGCGATCGTCTTCTTGTGATCGTCAAGGATATCGAGCAGCGAACCGCACAGCTCCAACTCCGCCTGCGCAAAGAGTCGCCGCACCCCGACGACGGGCGCAACGGCCTGGTGGAGCGGACCATCAGGCAGATCCCAGACGAAACTCACGGGGTGCCCGAGACGAAGGACGATGTTCGTTCCTCCGCCGCGGCGCTGCCAGGTGATGGTCCCCGAGCCGTTGATGGCGCTCCGCGTCAAGCGTGCGCCGGCGCGCCGGACACGGCCATCGAACGTGTCGAGCAGGGTCAGCCGGCGGCGGACGATGGGGTGATGACGGGTGGGAAGGAGCGCCTGGAGGCTCGCCGCAATGGCGTCGGGGGACACCTCACCCCGTACGACAAACATGGATTCGATGGCGGTCAACGATTCGGTGCCCACGCCCGTTACCGTGCGCGCGAGTTGCGCGCGGCGACGCGCTCGATGCCTTGCACGAACTTCCGCAGCTCTTCGCGCACACAGGCGGTGGCATCAGGGATCCGCATCCATCGCCGGCGGCGGAACTTGGCCTCGAGCCAGTGGTCGAGCACTTCGGTGACGCGCATCACGTAGACGTCCACCCGCCAGGAATCGTCGCCGTTGACGTGCCGATAGCGGCCGAGCGGCTTGCGCGCGACCACACCGAGCAGGCCGGCTTCTTCCTCGGCCTCACGAATGGCGGCGTCCCGCGGCTGCTCACCTTCATCGACCGAGCCCTTCGGCAGGATCCACCGTTTTCCCCCGAACGTCGTCACCAGCGCGACCTCGACGCGTCGCTTGCGGATCCGATAAGGAATCACGGCCGCCTGCCGCTGTGCCCGCGCCATCAGTCCCTCCTTCTTCTCGTGCCCGGTACCGCCGAGACGTTTCAGCGTTTCACGCGTGGCCGGCTGCTGCCGGGGGGGCGTTCGATTCTTCGCCGCGGCTCGGCGGTCAGTCCGGCCCGTTGATCCGCCCGCCGCGCTTCGTCGTCTCGCTGCTTGAGCAGACGGAGCGCCTCGCGAACCACCTCGCTGGCGGTGTGATAGAGGCCGGTGCGAACCTTCTCGTTCACCAGCTCTTCGAGCTCGGGCGTCAACGAAACGTTCATCTGAAAGCTAGCCAGTGGCACGGTAGCAAGAATTAACTGTAAATGTCAAAATCTGTTATCCACAGGTCGGGCTGCCCGCAGGCGCCCCCGACGCCGTTCGAATCCCTGCTATGATGCGCTCGCACAACCCTGTTGGCACGTACGACCAGGGAGGCTTCGTGACCCGGCGCGCTCGCCTTTCAACGTTCGTCGTGTGTGTGGCACTCGTCCTGACGGGTCTCGCCGTCTCCCACACGCTCACGCTGCGCGCGCAGCCGGCGCGCCCCAACATCGTGCTGATTTTTCCCGACAACCTCGGATGGGGTGAGGTCGGTGCGTATGGCAGCGTTCGCGGACCGCTGACGCCGCGCATCGACAAGCTCGCCGCCGAGGGCCTTCGGCTCAACAATTTCAACGTCGAGTTCTCCTGCGTCGTCTCGCGCGCGGCACTGCTCACGGGCCGGTATGCGATTCGCACGGGGGCCACGCAGGGGAGCGGGATAACCCTGTGGGAGGTCACCATCGCGGAGGCGCTGAAATCGGTCGGTTACGAGACCGCCCTCTTCGGCAAGTGGCATCTTGGTGGCGACCGTCCTGAGGGGCGCGAGCCATCAGCGCAGGGTTTCGACGAGTACTACGGCATCCCCCGCACGAGCAACGAGGCGCAGACGACAATCGCGCAGGGTCAAAAGACGCCGGACACGTCCTTCATCTGGGAAGGGAAGGCGGGTGAGCAGAGCCGGGATGTCAAGCCGTACAACATGGAGACGCGACGGACCATCGATCGCGAATCGGCCGAGCGTAGCGTCGGGTTCATGGAGCGGAAGGTGCGGGAGCGCAAGCCGTTCTTCCTCTACTACCCGATGACGCAGATTCACTTTCCGACCCTCGCGCACCCGGATTTTGCCGGCAAGAGCGGCGCGGGCGATATCGGCGACGCGATGGCCGAGATGGATGCGAACGTCGGCCGCGTGCTCGACGCGATCGACAAGCTGGGCATCACCCGCAACACCATCGTGCTGTGGTGCACGGACAACGGCCCCGAGGGACGGCGTCCGTGGCGTGGCTCCCCCGGACCGTGGTCAGGCTTCTACAACAGCGTGATGGAAGGGGGCATCCGCACGCCGTGCATCATTCGATGGCCGGGTCGTATACCAGCCGGCCGCGTGTCGAACGAAATCGTCCATCAGATCGACCTGTTTCCCACGCTCGCGGCTGCGGTGGGCGCGGACGTCCCGAAGGATCGCGCCATCGATGGCGTCAACCAGCTGCCGTTCCTCGAGGGAAAGCAGACCCACTCCAATCGCGACCATGTGATCCTCCACGCCAACCTGCAGGTTCGTGCGGTCAAGTGGCGCGACTGGAAGCTTCACTACGTGTTCGTGCCGGAGCCGGGCGCGCCCCCCGTGCCGCCGCTGATGCGCCTCTTCAACCTGCTGTCCGATCCCAGGGAAGAGACGGACCTCAAGGACGCCAACCCGTGGGTGTTCAACGTCGTCGACAAGCTCGTCGCGGATTTTGCGGCGAGCACCGAGCGCTATCCGCACGTTCCGCCGAACGCGCGCGATCCGTACGTGCCGCCGGAGCGGCAATAACACGCGCGACCGCCACACTAGTTCTTCGTGTAGGTGGTCTTCGTCGTCGACGGTTTCCCGCCGAGCACGCCGCTCCGTGTCACTTCCACGACTAGCGAGGTGGGCGGGGCCAACGACAGCTTCTGCGTGACATCCATAGTGAGAGGCTTGCCTGAAACGGGGTCGCCGAGCGTGTGCACCGTCGTGATTCGCAGCGTGGTACCCTCCCAGGCCGTTCGCGACGATTGCACCTGCTGTCCTCGGCCCATGATCACTGTGTTTCGGGTCTCGGAACCGTCGAGGGCATACACGTATCGCGGCTGCCGCTGCAGATCGTAGTTGGAATAGATGATTGACTCGACGGCGAGCTGGTTCGCATCCTGCGTGATGGCGATCGTCGAACCCCAGCCGCTGCCCATGTCGCCGCGTGCCGGCGCGCCGCCCGATCCCGGTGTTGCCGATGCGGCGGGCGTGGGCTCGACTCGCCAGCGGCCCGAAAAGTCCGCCGGCGCCTGCGGAACGGCAACAGTCGTCAGCCACGCGACGACCGTCAGAATGATCGGGCCGTTCGCGGAAGTCATCGATCGACCCGTGTTTCGATACCGGCAACACGGGATCCCGTCAGATCGAGGCGCATCAGGTCCTCGCCCCAGATCACTTTGCCGTCGAACACTTCCTGGATCTCGTGAACGATCTGTTCGCGGATGCCGGGGAGGTCGATCTGTGCGAGCAGATGCGTCAGCACCAGCGTCCTCACACCGGCCCGCTTCGCGATGATCGCATTGTCGCGATGGTTGCCGCAGGCCGCCCGATACGCGGGCGTGGGCTCGGTGCCGCTGAAGTAGTGGTTCATGTGAATCAGGATGTCGCAGCCCTTCGCCAGCTCCACGATGCTGTCGCTGGGACCGCTGTCGCCTGAGTAGCACACGGAACCCTCTTTTGTGTCGAGCCGGAGGGCGAGGCACTCGAGATATGGCTGGACGTGCTGTGCGTGACCGGCGGTGACCTTCCAGCCCTTGCCTTCGACGACCGAGCCGGCATGGATCTCGGTGACGCGAGGCGCCGGCCGCTTCCGGGGCAGCTTCCCGCCGCGCGCCTCGAATACATCGAGGCTGCTGCGATGCTCGACGCGCGCACGGATATCGGGGCCGTAGATGCCGTCGGCGCCAAACAGCTGCTCGGTCATGCGTGCCAGGGGCGGCGGTCCGTAGACGTTGAGATCTGGAATTCGATCGGCGCCCTGATCCCACCGCTGGAGCACTAGACGCCCGTAGTCCATGCAGTGGTCGTAGTGGAGGTGGGTGAAGAATGCGTGGGTCGTCTCGATCGTGCGATGTCCGCTCTCGATCAGGCGCTGATGCGCGCCCGGCCCGTGGTCCCAGACGATGAGGTCGTCGCCCACCTCGAGCAGATAGCCGGAGCTCTGCCTGGTCAGCGATGGCGCGGGCGTCCCCGTACCAAGCAGGGTGATCGTCAGCGGCCTGGCGGCCGCGGATCGCGTGGAGGGTGACTCCTGAGCGGACACGACGCGTCCGACCGCCTGCGAGGCGGCAATCGCGGCGATGAAGTCTCGGCGCTTCATGACTGGCCGGGCGTAGTGTAACCGATGACGACACAACCGGATCGCCGCGGGGCACGCGCTCGAAACCAACTATCTGGCCTCTTCAACCGTCTAAGCCGGACAATCCACATGGTGACAGCCTCATGAACCAATGCAGACTGGCCGCGAGACGGCTGCTGAAGACGCCAGTGTTCACCGCGACGGCTGTCCTGTCGATTGCCCTGGGGATCGGCGCGAATACGGCGGTCTTCGCACTCGTCAACGAATTCCTGTTGCGATCGCTGCCCGTGCGAGATCCGCACGAGCTGGTGCTGTTTCGAGCCATCCACGGGGCCAGGGGACGCATGAGCGGCCGCGGAGAGGGGCCAGGGTTCGTCGATCCCGCGACCGGGCGCAACTCCGGCACCCCGTTCTCGCTGCTCGCCTACGAACGATTCACGGCCGCCCGCGCGCCACTGTCGGATGTGTTTGCGTTCGCGCCCTTTTCGCAGGTTCACGCCATGATCGATGGCGTTCCGGAAACCACCCTGTCCGCGCAGTTCGTTTCCGGCTCCTACTATTCGGGACTGGGCGTGTCGGCGCGCTCCGGACGAATGATCACCACGGACGACGACCGGGAGTCGTCATCGCCAGTGGCGGTAATCTCGCATCGCTTCTGGGAGCGGCGTTTCGATAGTGATCCGCGCGCGCTCGGCGCGACGATCCTGATCAACAGGGTGGCGGCAACCATCATTGGCGTGAGCTCGCAAGGGTTCGATGGTGCACTCCAGGCGGGGGAGACGGCTGATGTGTCGGTTCCTCTCGCGCATCACGCACGCTTTCAGCCCGATCGTTCCGATCGGAGCGAGCCATGGTACTGGTGGGTTCGCATCATGGGCCGGCTTGCGCCAGGCGCCACCCCTGCGCAGGTTGCCGCATCGCTCGAGCCGGTTTTCCAGCAGTCGGCACGAGAAGGATGGGTTGCACGGCAAGTCCGCGAGCCGGGGGGCACGATGCCGGACGATCCGTCGCTGGCGGCCGATCCAGGGGCACAGGGCGAGAATGATGTTCGGCGTCAGTACTCGCGCTCGCTGAAGATCCTCATGGGCCTCGTCGGTCTCGTGCTCGCGGCTGCATGCGCGAACGTGGCCAGCCTGCTCGCCGCTCGCGGACATTCGCGGCGCCGGGAGATCGCCATGTGCCTGGCCATCGGAGCGCGTCAGCGGCAGATCGCCGGCCAGTTGCTCCTGGAATCGTTGATGCTGTCGGTTGCGGGCGCAGTGGTTGGCGTCGTGTTCGCCTGGTGGGGTCGCGTCTGGCTGCTCAGCCTTCGACCCTTCGGCAACACGAATGTCACCCTCGACGTTCCACTGGATGTCAGGGTCCTTGGTTTCTCTCTCGTCATCGCCCTGATCACAGCCCTTCTGTTCGGCCTCGCGCCGGCGCTGCGCGCAGCGCATGTGGATGTGACGATGGCGTTTCAAGGAGGAGCGCGTGCGATCCGGCCAGGCCGCTCGCGTCTCGGTCAGGCGTTCATGGTTGTTCAGGTCGCCGTCTCGCTCGTGTTGCTGGTGAGCACGGGCCTGTTCGTGCGAACGGTCAATCAATTGCAGAAGGTCGACGCGGGCTTCAACCGGCACAATCTCGTACTGTTTCGCATCGACGCGACGTCGGCCGGGTACACGCCTGACGAATCGATCGCGCTGCACGCGCGTATCCAGGAGGAACTGGCGACCTTGCCCGGCGTGCGCGCCGCCACCTTCTCGCGCGTGGCGTTGCTTTCGCGCACGCGCCAGAACATGAACGTCACGATTCCTCGCCAGACGCTGCCACAGAACCTCTCGATGAACGTCAACACCAACGGGCTCGCCGGCAATTTCTTCGACGCCATGGAGCTCCCCCTCGTCCTTGGCCGCGGGTTCACCGAACGCGACCATGCGAACGCCCCAAAGGTGGCTGTCGTGAACCAGACCTTCGTTCGCACGTACTTCGGCGACGCAAACCCCGTGGGGCGGCACCTCGCGTTCAACGCGCCGGACTTTCGGCGCACCGTCGAGATCGTCGGCGTGGCGCGAGACGCGAAATACACGGAGCTGCGCGCGGCGACGCCAGCCACCGTGTATTTTCCCGCGATGCAGCAACCCGATGGCAATGCGAACTTTGCCATCCGCAGTACGACCGAACCCGCGGCGGTGTTTGCAGCAATCCGTCGCGTCGTGCGGGACATCGATCCAGCACTGCCCGTGCTGAACCTGCGAACCCAGACCGAGCAGGTCGACCGTCTGCACGGGCAGGAACGGCTGTTCGCCCGGTTGTCCGGCTTCTTCGGCATCACTGCTCTGGCGCTCGCCTGCATGGGGCTGTACGGCTTGATGTCTGACGCCGTGCTGCGCAGGTATGCAGAGATCGGGCTGCGGGTCGCTGTCGGCGCACGGCCCGCGCAGATTCTCGGGATGATCGTCCGCGAGTCCATCTGGATCGCGTCCTTCGGTGCTGCGCTCGGGCTTGCCGCTGCGTACGGATTGGCACGCTTCGTCGCGACGATGCTGTTCGGCGTGTCGCCCACCGATCCACTCACCTACAGCGCCGTCGCGGGATTGTTGATCGGCACTGCGGCGCTCGCATCCGCCGTCCCCGCGTGGCGTGCCAGCCGCATCCAGCCCCTCGACGCGCTGCGATCTGAGTAGCGTGCTATCGCTTCTTGCCCGCGCGCCGTTTGCGCGCGCCCTTTCGTCGTTGCGCAGACGAGACGGCTGCCTCGGCGTTGACACGTCCGAATCCGTACCGGATGCTGTAGCCATCCTCGTATCTGCCGTGCCCCTTGTCGATCCTGTCCGCCGACGATCGGAGAATGTCGCGCACGGCCGTCCACTTCAGCGTTTTGTTTGCCGACAACACGAGAGCGGCAATGCCCGCCACGAGCGGCGTGGCCGATGACGTGCCGCCGAAGTCGTCGCAATACGCGCCGCTGCTGTAGCCCTTCCCACGCAGGTTGACGTCGGTCGTCGTGATTCCCTGATGGCCGTCGTCGTCGCTGGGCGCCACGAGATCGATGCCCTTGCCGAAGTTGCTGTAGTCCGATCGCACACCGTCGTCGTTGCACGCGCCGACGGCGATGACGAGCTCATTGCTGGACGGAAACCCGATCTTGCTCTCACGGTCGTTTCCAGTTGCCGCGCACACGACCGACCCGCGGCCGCGCCGCCCGCGCGAGACAGCGAAGGCGATCGCACCCTCGATGTCCGGGTGCCTGGCGACACCCCAGCTGCACGACAGGACATCGGCGTGTTTCGATGCGTACCTGATCGCGTCGGCAATGCGATCGTTCGGCGCCAGATCCGACCCCGCGAGAATTTTCACCGCCATCAGACGGCAGTTCCACGCGATTCCCGTGACGCCCTTCTTGTTGTTGCCGACGGCCGCTGCGACGCCGGCGCAAGGTGTCCCATGAATGTCGTTGGTATTCGTGTCGTCGAACGGCGGAACGAATACCTTCGGCCGCGGGTCGTAGGGATTCGCATCGTCAACGAAGTCACGACCGTGCCTGTCGCGCGCACCTGGCTTTGGATTCCGCCAGAGATTCTTCTTGATGTCCGGATGATTCAGATCGATCCCGTCGTCGATGATCGCGATCACGATCGACCGGTCTCCGCCGCCGACGTACTGCCACGCGTCGAGCGCCCGCACATCCTGCAGAGCCGTGCCGCCATTCTGCCCCGTGTTGTCCAGGTGCCACTGCGCCGCAAACTGCGGATCGTTGACCGAGCGCTTGCGCACCTCGGCGAGAAAGTTCGGTGCGGCGTAGGCGACGACGTCTTCGGCTTCGACGAGCCGGTTGGCAAGGTCGAGCGTGCGCGACGCTCGCCGAAGGGACGATGGGACGACGATGTGCCGGTTCGGATCGAATTCACTGCGGCCGGCGAGGCTCAGGCCGAGCCCGTCGAGCAGCTTGCGGCGCGTTGACGCCGACGCGCGTGGCTTGAAGCTCACCAGAATCTGCTCGGTCGCAACGAGCTTCAGTTTGGAATCGCGCTCGACGAAGACCGGCATCGTCCGGGTCACTCGCGACGCGAGTCGGTGGGGCAGCGCGTTGACGACCGTTCCGACCGGCGCAGCGCTGGCGCCGGTATCGTGCAGCATCATGAAGCGTCCGAAACGCCTCGCCGGAGGTGCAGCGGCACGTCGCGACTTCGCCTTCGCCGGCCCGGCGAGCGCACGAAACGCCTTCTTCGCGACGGCGGAACCGTCTTCGCGTCCAAATCGTACGCCAACGTCGTCGGGCGATTCATCGAGCTGAATGGTTGCGCCAGATGCAGCATAGTAGTGGGGCATAGAGACACCTCTCGCGTCACGTAACAATGAGCCACCTGATCGAGGGAGCGCTGACGGCCTACTGTTTGACCTGGGTGATGAAGTTCGGGCTCGCGAATTCCACGTCGTCGGATTGATCGAGGGATCGGGCGACGTCGAGCGTGGTGGTGCCCGATGCTTTCGGTACCTTGACGATGTACTGCGAGGGTTCGAACTCGTTGCGGCTGCCGATCTCGAGCCCGTGTTCGCTCCTGAGCGCGTCGAGGGTTCGCTCGGTGCGTCCCGGCTTCAACCGCAGGACGATCTCGTCGGTCAACACCTGACGCGTGTTGCTCGCTAGATCGAGCAGGACCGGCGTGACGAATTCGAGAACGCCGGCGGCCTGCAGGTCGTCGAGCGCGCCATTGACCTTGGCCGATAGCTGGCCCGCACACTCCAACACGACCATCCGCTGGCGCGGATACGTTTGCACCTTGCCGTACGGCGCAAGCGCCTCGCATACCCTCTTTTCCTGGCCGTCGCGATACCTCGCGGCGACCTCGTTGGGAACCGTTTTCAAGGACGATCTCGGATGCGTCTTCGGCTTCGCCTTTTGGCCGGTACGACGGGTGGGCGCGCGTTTCTTCGTGGCCATGAGCAGGCGATCGGGCGGTTCGATCAGTATAGCGGACTGGTTCAGTCATCGCCGATCTGACAGTTGCCGGTTTACGAGTGACACCCTGCATGACGATCAATAACTGCAGAGCGAACATCTGCCAGCCGGCTCAGCAGTGTAGCGGGCTACCAGTCAGGCTGGGACCGCTCTTTCACCCAAAGGATGAAATCCGTCGTCGGTGGAGTCCCACCAAGCTGGCGGAGCATCGTCGCGCACTGCGAGCGATGACCCTGTGAGTGCAATGAGACCTGAATCAGCGCGTCAGAGACCGAACAGCGGCCGCCAGGGACGAGTGGACCCTCCAGGATCCGACCCAGGTCGGATTCGTCGATGGTGGCCAGCCACTTGACCTCACGTTCGTGCGTCGCCCGGTAATTCGCAATCAGGGAATCGAGCGAGTCGGGGATTCGCGACTCCTCGTCAGCCTGGAAGGGCTCGGACAGGCACGCGAGCAGCCAGAACCGATTCGCGATCAGGATGTGATGCAGGAGCGTGCGCAGCCCAGCGTCCGAGTACGCAGGGCCGTGCTGCCGGATGGCCTTGAGCAGGGAGGCATTCGCATAACCCTTGTGATCCGTCAACTCGCGAAGCAGGGTCAGCATCGCGAGATCCTAACAGGCGACCGGCGCGATACGCGCGCCGATCGCACTCCGACATCGCAGATCTCTACTTGACTGCGACGATGATGAATTCCACTGGTTTTCCGCCAGTGTTTTTCGACTCGTGTGCGGTACCGCGGCCGATGAACTGCACGTCGCCGCGGGCCCATGTCGTCTTTGGCGGCTTGCCATCGAGCGCCAGCGACATCTGCGCGGCGTTCAGTGCGATCACGATCTGATCGTAGTCATGCTTCGTACCGGCCGGCTCGGCGAACGTCGCGTCGGCGATGGTCTTGTAGGCAACCGCGCGCGGACCTTCTGCCAGAACCTTTATCGCAAGGCCGGGGCGGTCAGTGGGCACGGTGGCTGTGCCGGGCTTGGGCGTCTTGAATTCGACGAGGATGGCGTCGACCGGGGTTGAGCCGGTGTTTGCCGGGTTGTGCGTCTCCGCCGGCGCGAACGACGCGCTCTCGTTTGCCAGTTCTTGGTCCCGCGACTTTCCGTCCGGACTCGTAAACGTGACCTTCGACGCCACCAGCGGCACGACAAGCGACTCGGGATGCTGATGCATCGTGCTTTTCGCTCCGGCTGGATAGCTGATCTTCAACACGCGGACGGACGGATTGTCGACGAGCACCTTGTAGTGCGCCGCGTCGACCTTGACTGGATCCTGTGCGGCCACCGATGTTTGACACAGTGCAACGACGGATAACACCGAGACGATTCTGAGAGCTTTCATGGAACGCTCCTCTCCGGTTTTCATGGCTTCTTGCGGCGAGGGATTATGCCGCTACCTCATCCGTAACGTCAACATATTCTGTGCGTCGGAGGGTCGATGTGGCGATTGCAAGAAAACGTCAACTTTTAGGGGCCGGTTTTCGTCTTAAACGCCGACCATGAGGGCAATGACTGGCCCCGCTGAGCGCGTCGGTCTTCTGATCCGAGTGCTGACGCTCGCCTTGATTGATAGTTCCCTCCACGGACCCACAGCCGCTCAAA
>Ga0114129_10002243_pt1 | contig 26681 bp, 28 predicted proteins | sample RhiMetdeltSRZDD1_FD_80071 | JGI IMG/M metagenome (GOLD analysis project Ga0114129, IMG submission 80071) | Populus rhizosphere microbial communities from Tennessee, USA - Rhizosphere MetaG P. deltoides SRZDD1 (version 2) (version 2) | ecosystem: Host-associated > Plants > Roots > Rhizosphere >...
AAGCCGACGGCGTGGACCGGGCCAAGCTGCCGAAAGTCCACGATCATGCCGAGCGGATGCTGGCGCGGCCGAGCGTGCGCAAGGCCATGGCGGACGAAACCGGCGCGGCATGACAGGCGATCGTGCCGGCATCCGCCCTGGCGAGGTCGCGGTCGAGCTGCCGGGGCAGTTCGATGCCGGGCTGTATTTCATCGGCCGGATCCGCACGCCGTGGACGCACCGCGACGACTGTCCGAAGAATGCCAGGGAATCGGAGGCGGTGTGCACGATCGAGGTCGAGGCGCGCTGGGCCGCCGCGCTCACCGATATCGGAACCTGCAGCCACCTCCTGGTGCTCTACTGGATGCACCAGGCGCGGCGCGATCTGGTGCTGCAGGTGCCGCGCCACCTCGGGCGGCCGCGCGGCACCTTCGCGCTGCGCTCGCCGGTGCGGCCGAACCCGGTCGCCGCCAGCGTCGTGCGCCTGCTCGCGCTCGAGGGCACGCGGCTCTCGGTGGTCGGCCTCGACTGTCTCGACGGCACGCCGCTCGTCGATCTCAAGCCCTATTACGCCTCGACCGATGCGGTGCCTGACGCCACGATCGGCTGACGGGTCCCGCACAATCAAGCGTCCGTTCCCGGCCAAAACCCAAAGGACGGCACCTGCCGCCATCTGTTCGCGCCGCGCGCGCAAGGATATGCTCGCCGCCGCCTGTCGGGCTCGATCCAGTTGCAGCAATTGCGCGGCGGAGTACCCCCTGGCCGGGGGTTCGTTCGCGCGACGGGTGCCGGCCGGCGGGAGGGGGCAGATGACAAGACTTGCGTTCAATGCCGAGCACAAGCGCGTGCTCGACGCGATGCTGCTTGCGATCGACGACGTCCGGCCGGGCAGGATGTTCGGTTATCCCGGCTACTACGTGAACCGCAAGCTGTTCGCCTGCGTCATGGGCGACGCGGTCGCGATCAAGCTCTCGGAGGCGGCGGTGCAGGCGCTGCTCGCCGCCAAGCGCGCGGAGGTCGAGCCGTTTCGCCCGATGGGCCGCCGCACGATGAGGCAATGGGTGCAGATCCGCCGCAAGGATTCGGAGCACTATCGCCGCGACGAGCAGGTGCTGCGCGATTCAATCGCGTTCGTCACTGCGGAGCCGGCGCCCGAGCGCACGGCGCCACGGCGAAGGCATGCCGGCTGACCGCGCAACCGAATATTCTCGCAGACTTGGAGAACCCAGATGGCAGACCTGGAAATCATCGGCTTTCCGCAATCGACGTTCGTCCGCGTTGCCCGCATGACCTGTGAGGAGAAAGGCATTCCCTATGAGCTGAAAGCGGTGCCGCCGCATTCACCCGAGGTCACGGCGATCCATCCGTTCGGCAAGATTCCGGCGATGCGGCACGGGGACTTGCAGCTGTGCGAATCGAGCGCGATCGCGCGCTACCTCGATCGCACCTTCGGCGGGCCGAAACTCATTCCCGAAGAGCCGCGGGCAGCCGCGCAGGTCGAGCAATGGGTCTCCATCATCAACACCACCATCGATCCGGTGATGATCCGCACCTACGTGCTCGGCTACATCTTCCCGAAGGGCGCCGACGGCAAGCCCGACCGCAAGACGATCGACGAGGCGGTCGACAAGATGCGCGCCCAGGTCGACGTGCTCGATCGGCGCGTCGCGGACACCGGGCACCTCGCCGGCAACGGCTTTTCGCTCGCCGATATCGACCTGATGCCGATCCTGTTCTACGTGCGCCAGTTCCCGGAGGGCGGCGAGCTGGTGAAGGGCGCCAAGAATCTCGAAGCCTATTACGCGCGCCACGCCGCGCGGCCGAGCTTCAAGAGCACGATGGCGCCGCCGCGATCATCGTGATCGCCACGGGTAGCGCGGTCGCTTGGTTCCGCCGACAGCGGTAGACGGGACGCGGCAGTTTCCCTAATACCCTGACCCGGCGGAGCAAGAGGATACCATGCGGATTGCAGCGATGGCGGCGGGAGCCGTGGGCGGATACTTCGGCGCGCGGCTCGCCGCCGCAGGCCACGACATGCACTTCATCGCGCGCGGCGCGCACCTCGCGGCGCTGCGCCAAAACGGCCTCAAGATCGACAGCGTCCACGGCGACCTCAGCCTCAAGCCGGTGAACGCCACCGATGATCCGGCGCGCGTCGGCCCGGTCGATGTCGTGCTGTTCGCGGTGAAGCTGTGGGACACCGAGGCTGCCGCCGAGCAGGCGCGCCCGCTGGTGGGACCTGTCACCCGCGTCATCACCCTGCAGAACGGCATCGACTCGGTCGAGCGCATGCGGCCGATCCTCGGCGACGCGGTGATCGGCGGCGCCGCCTACATCGCGACCGTGATCGCCGAGCCCGGCCGCATCAGCCAGACCAGCCCGTTCGCGCGTCTGCGCATCGGCCGCAGCGACGGGCGCGCCGATCCGCAGCTCGACGCGTTCGTGAAGGCGGCGCAAGACGCCGGCATCGACATCGCGGTGCCGGCCTCGATCGAGACCGAGCGCTGGGAGAAGTTCGTGTTCCTGGTCGCGATGTCGGCACTCACCGCCGCGACCCGGCAGCCGATCGGGTCGATCATGGCCGATCCCGATACGTCCGCCTGGTTTGCCGAAGTGATGCGCGAGGTCGCCGCCGTCGCCAAGGCCAAGGGCGTCAAGCTCGCCGATGACTTCGTCGATCAGCGTCTGACGTTCGCGCGCACCGGGACGCCGCCCGGCATGAAAGCCTCGATGGCGCACGACCTCGAGCGCGGCAACCGGCTGGAGCTCGACTGGCTGTCCGGCCGGGTGGTGACGCTCGGGCGCGAGCTCGGCGTGCCGACGCCGGCGAACGAAGCGGCCTACCGGGCGCTCAAGCTGTGGCGGATGGGCGGGGGGTAGGAAGCGCCAAATTCGCGACGCCGCGCTTGCAAGCGGTATGAAATAGTCATACTTGTTACAGGTCGAGCGGGAAGGTTTGCCGATGCCGGCCAGCGAAAAGCGTACGTTCAGCCTGCCGATCGAGCACGCGGAATTCATCGACAACAAGGTCGCGTCGGGCGCATACGCGTCAGGAAGCGAAGTTGTGCGGGCCGGCCTCCGAGCGCTGCAGGAGCGGGACGCGGCGGTTGAGCGTTGGCTCAGGGAAGAGGTCGCCCCGGTATACGATTCCATGCGCAAGGATCCGTCGCGAGGTATTCCTGCCGACAGAGCCTTTGCCAAAGTGCGCTCACGCCATACCGCCCGCCTGAAGGCGACAAGACGTGGAAAAGCGTGAGGTCGTCTTTTCTCCGGAAGCTCAGGCCGACCTCCTCCGACTGTACGACTATATTGCGGATCGCTCGGGCCCCGCGCGCGCAATCGGGTACATCGAGCGCATAGAAGCGTATTGTCTCCGTTTCGATTTGGCCGCCGAGCGCGGCACGCGCCGCGACGACATCCGAGCAGGCCTGCGCGTCGTCGGCTTTGAGCGGCGGGTCACGATTGCATTCCACGTCGACCGCAAGCGCGTCACAATCGATCGTATTCTATATGGTGGCCGCGAGCTCAACAGTGCTTAATTGCGCGCGCGCCACGCGAAACCCGTCCCGACACACAGGAACTTGGTCACGACGGGTTCCGCTGCGGCTTAAGCTCATCCAATGGCTCGCAGCTCACTGCTGCGGCGTGAATCCCGAGGCCTTCACGGCCGGCGCCCAGCGCGCCGAGTCGGCCCGCTGGATCGCGGCGAAGTCGGCGACCGAGGTGCCGGTCGGAATGAGCCCGAAGCCGACCAGGCGGTCCTTGACCTGCGGCGAACGCAGCGCGGCGACGAGCACCTTGCTGTAGCGCTCGACGATCTCGGGCGGCGTTCTGGCGGGCGCGAACACGCCGTACCAGCCCGTTCCCTCGATGTCGTAGCCGGCCTCGCGGAAGGTCGGCAGCTCGGGCAGGAACGGCGACCGTGCCTGGTCCGATGTCGCCAGCACGCGGATGCGGCCGGCCTTGTGCATCTCCAACAGGTCGGTCGTGGTCGTCACCAGCACCGGCACCTGTCCGCCGATCAGGTCGGTGAGCGCGGCCGCCGAGCCGCGGTAGTTGATGTGCTGCAGGTCGAGCCCGGCCGCGCGCGCGAACAGCACGCCGAAGAAGTGCGGCAGCGTGCCGGCGCCGGGCGTGGCGTAGCTGCGTTGCGCCGGGTTGGCCTTGAGCCACTCGACGAGCTCCGGCAGCGACGGCGCCGGCACCTGCGGCCCGACCGCGAGACCGAAGTCGAAGGTGGCGACCTGCGTCACCGGCTGGAAATCGGCGATCGGGTCGTAGTCGAGCGCCGGGTAGACGTGCTGGTAGACCGCGACCGGCGCGATCGGGGTGAGCAGCAGCGTCAAGCCGTCGGGCGCGGCGGCCTTGACGGCCTGCACGCCGATGCGGCCGGCGGCGCCGGTGCGATTCTCCACGATCACCGGCCGGTTGAGCTCCGCCCGCATGGCGTCGGCGAGCACCCGCGCCAGCGCGTCGCCCGAACCGCCGGCCGCGAACGGAAACACGATGCGGATCGGCTGCTCGCCGAGCTGCCCGCGCGCGCGACCGGCCGCGCTTGCAAGCGCGAGCCCCGCGAGCGCCGAGGTCAAGATCCGTCGTCGATGCATGGCTGGTCCCCATTCGCCCAACCAACCGACTGTAGAGGCGGATGCGTCGGAATTGAAGCGCGTCGGCCATCGCCGGCGGCGCAGATGACGACCGCTACATCGCCGAAAGGCGACGCGGACGTCGTCAGCGTTCTTGCGGGACGGCCGCATTTTGGACAGTTCATTCGGACAGCATCCCGCGCTCGGTGATGCCGGGGGCCGGGCCGCACCGTCCATCGACCGTGCCGGGTCGCTTGTTAAGTATTCCGCGCGCAGCCGCCGCGTTCGTTCCAGCAGGCGCGCCGCGCTCGGGGCTCGCCGGGCCGAGCCCGCCGTGAGAAAGCGAGGCTGCATATGCCTCCCAACCTGATTGTGGGCGGTGGCGGCGGACAGACGCTGTCGGGAACAAGCGGCGCCGACCTCATCTACGGGTTCGATCCCAACGGCGCTGCCGCAAGCCCGAGCGGGATCACCGCAACGCGCGTCGCGTCGGGCTTGAGCCAGCCCCTGTTCGTCACCGCTGCGCCCGACGATCCCTCCCGCATCTTCGTGGTCGAGAAGACCGGCCTCATTCGCATCGTCGACCTTGCGGGCGAGGAATTCGGCATGTTCCAGGTCAAGGCGACGCCGTTCCTCGATGTGACGACGCAGATCAGCCAGGCCGGCGAGAGCGGCCTGCTCGGCCTCGCGTTCGATCCCGACTACGCGCAGAACGGCTTCTTCTATGTCAACCTGATCAACACCGCCGGCGACACTAAGATCCGTCGCTACCAGGTGTCGGCCAATCCCGACGTCGCCAACGGCGCCAGTGCGCAGCTGGTGATCGCCGTCGATCAGCCGAGCGCGACCAACCATAAGGCCGGATGGCTCGGCTTCGGGCCCGACCGTCTGCTCTACGCGGCGCTCGGCGACGGCGGGTCGAATGCCAACACCGCGCAGGGCGTCGACAGCCTGCTCGGCAAGATGCTCCGGCTCGACGTGCATGCCGACGACTTCCCCGCCGACCCGACCCGCAATTACGCCATTCCAACCGGCAACCCGTTCGCCGGCGCGACTGCGGGCGCCGACGAGATCTGGGCAATGGGCCTGCGCAACCCGTGGCGCGACAGCTTCGACCGCGCAACCGGCCAGCTGTTCATCGCCGACGTCGGCGACGGCACCTGGGAGGAAGTCGACATCGGCGCGGTCGGCGCCAACTACGGCTGGCCGCTGGCAGAGGGGCCGGCCGGGTCACAGGCCGCGAATCTCACGCGGCCGATCTTCTCCTATGACCACGGCGTCGGCCGCAGCATCACCGGCGGCTACGTGTATCGCGGCCCGAGCGAGCAGCTGCACGGCCAGTATTTCTATGCCGATTTCATCACCGAGTTCGTCGCCACGCTGCACTTTGTCAACGGCAACTGGGTCTCGACCGACCGCACCGCGCAGATCAGCACCAATGTCGGCACCATCGACAGCATCTCCTCGTTCGGCGAGGACGCGCGCGGAAACCTCTACATCGTCGACGTCGGCGGCGAGGTGTTCCGGTTGACGCCGAATGGCACGTCGGCCGACGCAGCCGACACGATCGTGGCCGGAGCGGGGGACGACTGGGTATTTGCCGGTTCCGGCGACGACACGGTCGACGGCCAATCGGGAGCCGATGTGCTCGCCGGCATGGCCGGGAACGACGCGCTCGACGGCGGCGACGGCAACGATCGGCTGGATGGGGGTGCCGGCGCCGACTCGCTGCGCGGCGGCGCCGGTGCCGACATCCTGACGGGCAGTGCCGGCGACGACCGTTTCGTTCCAGTGCCGGGCGGCGGGGCCGACATTGCCACCGATTTCGTGGCGGGTGCCGGCAGTGTCGACCGGGTCGTTCTGACCGAATTCCCCGCGATCCGCACGCTGGCGAATGTCCTGGCGCGCGCCACGCAGGTCGGCATCAACACTGTCATCGATTTCGGCAATGGCGATACGCTGACGCTGCGCAACGTTGCGCGCGCAAGCCTCGCCACGGACGACTTCGTATTCGCGGTCCTGCCCACAGACTTCAACGGCAATGCCCGAAGCGACATCCTCTGGCGACGCGCCGACGGCATGGTCTCGGTGTGGGACGACGGGCAGATCGGGTCGGCGCACTGGGTCGACCTGATCCCCACGGACTGGCAGGTCGCGGACACCGGCGACTTCAACGGCAACGGCAGGGCCGACATCCTGTGGCGGCGCGCCGACGGCATGGTCTCGGTCTGGGACGACGGACAGATCGGGTCGGCGCACTGGATCGACCTGATCCCCACGGATTGGCAGATCGCCGGCACCGGCGACTTCAACGGCAACGGCCGCGACGACATCCTGTGGCGGCGCTCCGACGGCATGGTCTCGGTCTGGGATGACGGGCAGATGGGGTCGGCGCACTGGATCGACCTGATCCCCACGGACTGGCAGATCGCCGGCATCGGCGACTTCAACGGCAACGGCCGCGACGACATCCTGTGGCGGCGCGCCGACGGCATGGTCTCGGTCTGGGATGACGGGCAGATCGGGCTGGCGCACTGGATCGACCTGATCCCGACGGAGTGGCAGATCGCCGGCACCGGCGACTTCAACGGCAATGGCCGCGACGACATCCTGTGGCGGCGCGCCGACGGCATGGTCTCGGTCTGGGACGACGGGCAGATCGGGCTGGCGCACTGGATCGACCTGATCCCCACGGATTGGCAGATCGCCAAGACCGGCGACTACAATGGCAACGGCCGCGACGACATCCTGTGGCGGCGCGCCGACGGCATGGTCTCGGTCTGGGACGACGGGCAGATCGGGTCGGCGCACTGGATCGATCTGATCCCGGTGGAGTGGCAGATCGTCTAGGTCGAAGCTTCCTCCGCCGACGGGCGTCGCCGCAATGATCGTCCCGCCATCTCCGCGGTCGTTGACTTGAGGCCGCCTGATCCTAATATGACAGCCGTTCCGAGGGGTGCCCCGAAGGGGGCTGAGATACCGCGCGTGAGCTTGATCGCGGTGACCCTTTGAACCTGATCCGGGTCATTCCGGCGAAGGGACAGGACAGCCGTGCAACCCCCTACCTTCCTTGCCAAGCTGATCGGGCCGACCGCGCTCATCGCGGCCCTCAGGCTGTTCCGACATCGCCTGCAAGCGGGAGCAATACGATGAACATCCACGACCCCGACATCGCGACCCCGAAGGTGACGACCGGTCCCCTGCCCGCCTCCCGCAAGGTCTTCGTCCGGCCCGAGGCCGCGCCCGACTTGCAGGTGCCGCTGCGCGAGATCGTCCTGTCGGAGGCCTCCGGCGAAGCCCCGCCGCCGGTCTACGACACGTCCGGGGCCTACACCGACGCGCGCACCGCCATCGACGTGGAAGCTGGGCTTGCGCGCACGCGCAGCGCCTGGGTGCGCGCGCGCGGCGGCGTCGAGGAGTACGACGGCCGGCCGCTCCAGCCGGTCGACAACGGCAACGTTTCCGGCAAGCACCTTGCGCGCGCGTTCTCGAATACGCCGCGCCCGATCCGCGCCGCCAACGGCGCGCCGCTGACCCAGCTCGAATGGGCGCGCGCCGGCGTCATCACCAAGGAGATGGTCTATATCGCCGAGCGCGAGAACCTCGGGCGCAAGCGCAAGCTCGAGCGCGCCGAGGCGGCGCTTGCCGACGGCGAGAGCTTCGGCGCCTCGATCCCGGCCTTCATCACGCCGGAATTCGTGCGCGACGAGGTGGCGCGCGGACGCGCCATCATCCCGTCCAACATCAACCACGCCGAGCTCGAGCCGATGATCATCGGCCGCAATTTCCTGACCAAGGTCAACGCCAATATCGGCAACTCGGCGGTGACCTCCTCGGTCGAGGAGGAGGTCGAGAAGATGGTGTGGGCGATCCGCTGGGGCGCCGACACCGTCATGGACCTCTCGACCGGGCGCAACATCCACAACACGCGCGAGTGGATCATCCGCAACGCGCCGGTGCCGATCGGCACCGTGCCGATCTACCAGGCGCTGGAGAAGGTCGCCGGCGACCCGGTCAAGCTCGACTGGGAGGTCTACAAGGACACGCTGATCGAGCAGTGCGAGCAGGGCGTCGACTACTTCACCATCCATGCCGGGGTGCGCCTCGGCTACATCCATCTGACCGCGAGCCGCGTCACGGGCATCGTCTCGCGCGGCGGCTCGATCATGGCCAAGTGGTGCCTGTCGCGGCACAAGGAGAGCTTCCTCTACGAGCGCTTCGGCGACATCTGCGACATCATGCGCAAGTACGACGTGTCGTTCTCGCTCGGCGACGGATTGCGCCCGGGCTCGATCGCCGACGCCAACGACCGTGCCCAGTTCGCCGAGCTCGAGACCTTGGGCGAGCTCACCAAGGTGGCGTGGGAGAAGGGCTGCCAGGTGATGATCGAGGGGCCCGGCCATGTGCCGATGCACAAGATCAAGATCAACGTCGAGAAGCAGCTCAAGGAGTGCGGCGAGGCGCCGTTCTACACGCTGGGGCCGCTCACCACCGACATCGCGCCCGGCTACGACCACATCACGTCGGCGATCGGCGCCGCCATGATCGGCTGGTTCGGCACCGCCATGCTCTGCTACGTCACGCCCAAGGAGCACCTCGGCCTGCCCGACCGCGACGACGTCAAGCAGGGCGTGATCGCCTACAGGATCGCGGCGCACGCCGCCGACCTCGCCAAAGGCCATCCGGCCGCGCAGCTGCGCGACGACGCGCTTTCGCGCGCGCGCTTCGAATTCCGCTGGATGGACCAGTTCAACCTCTCGCTCGATCCGGAGACCGCGATCGCCTACCACGACGCGACCTTGCCGAAGGAAGCCCACAAGGTCGCGCATTTCTGCTCGATGTGCGGCCCGAAATTCTGCTCGATGAAGATCACGCAGGACGTGCGCGACTATGCCGCGACCTTGAACGATCCCTCGTCCAATCCTCATCCTGAGGAGGCGCGAAGCGTCGTCTCGAAGGATGAAGCCGAGCGCGGCATGGCCGAGATGTCGGAAAAATTCCGCCAGATGGGGAGCGAGGTCTACGTCGACGCCGCCGCGGTGAAGGAGAGCAATCGGGCGCTGTAAATCCGGGCGGGTTAGAAGGCGGAACGCGCAGCCGCATTGGCACCGGCGCATTGGGCTTGGCTAATCCGCCCCACGCTGTAAGCTCTCTCGATCAGCTCAATGGCGATCCTCATCCTCCGTTTGCTGACATGACTCGCCGGCAGCAATGGCGCAAGGTGCTCGACGCCGAGGTCGCGCGCTGGTCGGCGATGTCGTGCGAGCAGCTCGTTGCTGCACTCTCGGACGTGCAGGCCTATGAGGTCGAGCGCGATGCCAAGACCTACCAGGTAGAAGTCGAGCTGCTGGAGAACACCGACAAGTACCTGCACGTCATGGTCGGCGTCGACGACGGCAGCTTGCCGGCTTCCATGTTGCCGCTGACCGAGACCTTCATTCGCGAGAAGCAATCTTAGGAGCCGAAACGGTGCGGCTGGAACGAGCATCGATCGAGCCGTCATTGCGAGTTGCACACCGGCCAGGTGGCCGATCCACCTGGATGAAACTTGTCCTGAGGAGCGGTCCGAAGGACCCTTCGAGACGCGTCGCTGCGCGACGCTCCTCAGGGTGAGGACCTTCGAGAAGTCCGCAGCGACCCTGCAGCGCGTGGGAAAGCACCTCAGCATGAGGAGGTGGGGGCGCCAGAAACCCATCCGCCGCTCGCCTCCGTCATTGCGGCTCGTTTTCTCTCCCGGTTGCTTCCGAGGAGCGTAGCGACGAAGCAAATCCGGACGCGACGGCGCCGTGCCGGATGCTTCGCCTTCGGCTCGCAATGACGGCTTGAGGATTCGAGCGCGGCGGCTATCCCTCGCTCTCGCGCAACACGCTCCAGATCCAGCCGAGGAAAGTCAGCACCAGAACCGGATAGGCGAAGAACGGCAGCGGCGCCGCGGTCGGCAGCAGCGGTTCACCCAAGAAAATTCTTACCGCGACCACCGCAAAAAGGATTGCGCTCGCCAAGCCGACGATGCGGACGAGGAATACAAACCCGCTCGGAATGCTGACGAGCAAAAGGCCGACGCTCCACAGCGCCGTCCCGGCGGCGAACGCGGGCATGCTGGCGGCCGGACCGGCGGCGGTCCCCGACAGCATGACCGCCGATCCAAGCCCAAAGACCAGGAACCCGGCCGCGACCAGGTCGCGCCCCATCCTGAAATACTTGCAGCCGAGCAACGTCGACGCCATGACCAGGCCGGAGCTGTCGATCGCCCACAACAGCGCTTGCAGATTGGGCTGCGCCACGAAGCTCCCCGCCATGCCGAACACGGCACCCAGCACCAGGCCAAGGACGGCGAGCATGTCGACCGCGCTTCTCGTGCTCGGCATTCGCCCTCTCCTCGGTAACTTCCGGCTACACGCTGGGCGATGCCTCGCTGAAAGTCGAGCACCGATGCCCCGGAGCGCGCTTGGCGTTCTCGGTCTTGCCTGGACAACCGCCGCCCTCGCGCAGAATTTCGTCACCGGTGAACCCGGAGCCGAGCGCTTCCCGGATTTCGCCTGCGGCTCAATCCGGGCTACGTTTTCCCCATGGCACACTTCGACGGACAGGTCTTGATCGTGACCGGCGGGGCGCGCGGCATCGGCGAGGCGGTGGCGAGGGGCTTCGTCACGCGCGGCGGCCGCGTCGTGCTGGCCGACATCGACGTCGGGCTCGGCACCACGCTCGAGGCCGAGCTCGGCCGCGCGGCCGTGTTCCACAAGGCCGACGTGCGCGATCCGGCGCAGTGCCAGGCGACGGTCGAGCGCGCGGTGGCGGCGTTCGGGCGCGTCGATTGCCTGGTCAACAGCGCCATCAAGATGGCGCCGGGGCCGCTGGCGGAGCTTTCGCTTGCGGATTGGCGCAGCGTGATCGATACGGGCTTGACCGGCACGTTCCTGATGACGCAGGCGTTCGGCCGCTGGGTGATCGCGCACAAGCGCACCGCCGCGGTGGTCAATCTCTCGTCGATGGCCGGCTACCAGCCGTATGGCGCGGCCGGAGCCTACTCGACGGTCAAGGCCGCGGTGCTGATGCTGACGGACCACTTCGCCATCGAATGGGCGCGCAAGGGCATCCGGGTCAACGCAGTTGCGCCCGGTCACATCGAAACACCGCTCACTGCCTACCTGAAGGATCCGGCGATCAAGCGGGGCCGCTCCGAGGTCACCCCGCTCGGGCGCGTCGGCCAGGTGGACGACGTCGTCGGCGGCATTCTGTTCCTGCTCTCGGACGAGGCGCGCTACGTGACCGCGACCAACCTGGTCATGGACGGCGGCGTGACCAAGAGCATCTTCAATCACATGCCCGGACGGACCTGGGACTAGGATAGGCTGGACGATCGAACCTGATAGGGTCGCGCCGTGGACATCCTCACGATCGCTCTGTGCATCTCGATCGGCAGCGCCGTAGCATGGCTGCTGGCGCTGCATACGAGCCGTGGCGTCCGGCTCCTGCTTTGGGACGCGCCGTTGGCGACCGCCGGCGCGGCACTGTGCGCGCTGGCTCTCGCCGGCACCCCGCCGGCGGTCAGCCTGGTGGGGCTGGTGACAGCAGGCCCGCTCTGTGCCGTTCTTATGATTGTGATTGGCCACGCGATCAGGCGTGCGCTGTCGTAAGCGGGATCAACTCGAAACGAGGCGGAGAGGAACAAGATGGCGGGGCTCCTTGACGGACACATTGCGGCGGTTACCGGAGCGGGCTCGGGCATCGGGCGCGCAATCGCGCTCGGATTTGCACGCGAGGCCGCGCGCGTCGTGGTGCTCGACCTCAATGGCGAGGCGGCGGTCGAGACGACCCAGCAAATTCTCAATGCCGGCGGAAAGGCCGACAGCTTCACGCTCGACGTGACCAAGCGCGAGGACTGCGTCGCCATCGCCAAGCAGGTCGCCGACAAGGTCGGTCAGGTTTCGATCCTGGTCAACAATGCCGGCATCAATCGCCGCAACGCCTTCACCGCGGCGCCCGACGCCGTGATCAAGGATTGGGAAGACATTCTGGCGATCAACCTCCATGGCGTCTTCAACGTCACTCACGCCTTTCTGGCGCAGCTGCGCGCCGCCAGGGGCCGGATCGTCAACATCGGCTCGATCCAGTCGTTCATGCACGTGCGCACGCCGAACTCGCCGGCCTACACCACCTCGAAGCACGGCGTGCTCGGTTTCACCCGCGCACTTGCGGCCGAACTCGGCCGCGACGGCGTGCGGGTCAACGCCATCGGCCCGGGCCTGATCGAAACGCCGCTCAACGCGCAGGTGCGCGCCAACAGCCCGGACCTGATGAAGATCTTTCTCGACCATACCCCGCTCGGTCGCGCCGGCAAGCCGGAGGACGTCGTCGGCCCGGCGATCTTCCTTGCCTCCGACCTTTCGGCCTACGTCACCGGCTCGATCGTCATGGCCGACGGCGGCTACCGCACGATCTAGCAGAACCCGCACCGGTGCGATGAACGAGCGCGAAAGCGCATCGCGGCGCCGAACGCCAAAGGTCGCCCACCTCTCGCCCGGCGGCGCCGCGCCCACGTCCCGTCCGCGCGGGTAAGGTGGGCCTGGTCGCGCCAAGCCGGTCGATGTGTACACGCGCGCAATTCGCAGACAGAATGAGCTCGAAGTCATCACTCCGAATGACTCGCAGGGAAGGAAGCCAGCATGTGCAGACTGTGCGATGCGCAAATCCCGCAGAACCGTTTCCTGTGCGACGCGGTGACTTCGCCGACCCCTGTGGCGACGCGGCGCCGGTTTCTCAAGGGTGCGGCGGCGAGCGCCGGCGCCGCTGCCGCCCTCAACCTGTTCTCGCCGCGCCGAGCCGCGGCGCAAGACCAGGACCAGCAGGGACCGCCTGAGGACAGCGGCCGGCCGGGGCGGCGCTACGTCATTCGCGGCGGCTCCGTGATGACCATGGACCCGCAATGGGGCGACTTCCCGCAGGGCGACGTTCTCGTCGAAGGCAACAAGATCGCGGCGGTCGGTCGCAACCTGCAGCCCGGCAACGCCGCCGTGATCGATGCGCGCGGGCGCATCGTGATGCCCGGCTTCATCGATACCCACCACCACCAGTTCGAGACGGCGCTGCGCAGCTTTCTGGCCGACGGGATCCTGATCGACGACGGCACGCCGGCGGGCGCCATCAACTATTTCAAGTACATCCTGCAGACGTTCGCTCCGGTGTACCGACCGCAGGACGTCTACATCAACGAGCTGTTCGGCTCGCTCGCCCAGCTCGACGACGGCGTCACCACGGTGCACGACGTCTCGCAGATCCACCACTCGCCGCAGCACTCGGACGCGGCAATCAAAGGCATCATGGACTCCGGGCGCCGCGCCGCATTCGGCTATTTCGAGAGCGCAGGCGGCGTTGCCGGCAACCAGTATCCGACCGACGCGCGCCGCATCAAAACGCAGTATTTCTCCTCCAGCGATCAGCTCGTCACCATGATCATGGGCGGCGAGATCTACCTGCCGGGCTTCCAGACCGCCTGGCAGATCGGGCGCGAGCTCGGCCTGATGATCGCCGCCCACATCGTCGCGCCGTTCGGCATGCGCCCGACCTTCGACCAGCTCGCCTCCTCCAACCAGTTCCGATCCGACAACTTGTTCATCCATGTCACCGGCATGTCGGACATGGCCTGGCAGAAGATCAAGGATTCCGGCGCTCACGTTTCGCTCGCCGTTCCGATCGAGATGAACATGCGGCACGGCATCCCGCCCATCCTCAAAACGTTGAGCCTGGGCATTGAGCCGTCGCTGAGCACGGACGTGGAGGTCACGCTGACGGCGGACTTCTTCACCCAGATGCGCTCCACCATGAATCTGCAGCGCGCGCTGGTGAACCAGATGATCCTCGACTCGCAGCCGACAACCACCAACCCCTATCCGCCGCCGCCGCCCGGCACGCCGAAGCTTCTCACCGCACGCGACGTCTTGCGCTTCGCCACCATACGCGGCGCGGAGGACCTGCGGCTCGACGGCAAGACCGGCTCGCTCAAGCCCGGCAAGGAGGCCGACATCATCATCCTCGATGCGACCGCGATCAACGTCGCCCCGCTCAATCACGTGCCGGGGGCGGTGGTATCACTGATGGAGCGCACCAACGTCGAAACCGTGATCGTCGCCGGCAAGGTGCGCAAGTGGAAGGGCCGGCTGCTCGGCGTCGATCTGCGCCGGCTGCGTCAGCAGCTCGAGGACTCGCGCGATTTCATCTTCGGGGCGGCGAAGGTCCCGCAGGATCTGTTCCGTCCAAACCCAAACTGAATCGTAGCGCGGTTGGCGAAGTCGGCGGGTTGTGCCTCACAAAATGCCCATCGGTATTTTTCCCTCGCGGGTTCAAACCACTGGCAACAGCGGGAGGACGCGCCGAGCCGAGCCGACGTCGAGCGCATGCTCGGCCGCCCGATCGGCGAGCGGATGAAAGCTTGCGCCGGCGTGAGCGCAGCGCAACGCGCGATCGGCGAGCGGCTCAAGGCCGAGCACCGCCTGACCGATGCGCGATGGGATGCACTGCCGAATGCCGCATCGCCGCCCGACCGGTGACTGCGCCGGCCGGCGCGACGATCCTTTAGGCGATACCGCGATCGCCACGATGCGCGCGGATGACGAGCGAGTGGCAGCGGGCGGATACGCGCGACCCACCCGCTGCCGTCTCGACCGATCAACGGATTGAGGATCCGCGCGAGCTGCGGCGGATATCGGACCAATCCCGCCTCGCCGCGTTCGCCTCGGCCTTCAAGCCGTCGTGCGCCTTCTTGCCGTAGCAGGCCGTCAGGCCGCCCTGCCCTGCTGCCATCGCTACGCTCGAAGCCCCGCCGGTCACAAGCCCCGCGGCCGCGCCGATCGTGCCGCCGATCTTGCCTTCGCGGCTGGCGGCGCAGCGCGAGGCGAACTTTGCCATCGGCTTGAACTCCTTGAGCGCAGGAACCTGTCCGATCGCGTCGCCGGCCTTGTCGTAGGCTTTCGAGACCACGGTGCCGGTGGTGTTGATGACTTTGGGGGCATACTTGCCGACCGTACGGCCCGCATCGGTCGCGGCACCGCCGACACTCTTGGCGGTCTTGCTGGCGGCACGGCCGACGTCCTTCGCGGCGCTGCCGGCGGCACGGTCGACGCTCTTGACCGTCTTGCTCACCCCACGACCGACGTCCTTCGCGGTCTTGGTCACGGCCTTGCTGACGCTCTTAAGGGGATTTCCGATCGAGAAGGCTGATGCCGGGGTGGCAGAGCCGATCGCGATCGGCATGGCAACGAGTGCCATTATCGTCCAATGGATGCGCATGATGCTCTCCGCTGTTCTGGGGTCCGCTCACAAGTGATCGTCCCTGAGTTGCACTTTGGCATTCGTTGCGGAAAACATCTGTGAGTTGCATCACAAAATAGTTGGCCGAAGAGACCGTCATTTGTGAATTGGATCACAGACGAGCGGCGCAAGATGCGTTGCGGCTATGGGGCCGCCTTCGCGATTTCGAGCGCGAGGGATGGCTCGTGATGCGCGCGCGCGCTGGCGGCTCGGCCGCGCGCTCGCCGAGGTCGATCGCGGCCTTGGGCCCAATCGCGGGAGGGGGGCGGAGTGTTCAAAAATCCAGATAGGCCGGCGGCCACGATCAGACGCGAATTTTTTGGGTAAAGGCGTAGTCGCCGGCGGTTGGGGTATGGTGCCGCCAGGTTCGACGAAAGTTGACCACGGGATTTCGACCGATGGGCCGACGTGGCGGGCGGCGAATGTAACGAACCGAGCGGTGCGTCCGAATCAGTGGCCGAATTCGCGCTATCGCGACGAGATCACCGAGGGCAGCGCGGCGTATTGGGACCTCTGTTGCCGCAGCGGTGCACTTGCGCCGGACGCCGCCGATGATCGGCGATCGAGCACGCGGTCGAGCGACTACTGGCCGATTGGGCGGCGGCGTGGCGCGAGCGCGCGTGATAGGCGGCGGCTCGGCGATATTCCCAGGTGTGGGAATAAGCGCTATCAGGCCATCGAATGGCCGCTTAAATAGCTCCAACCAGTGTTGTAGGCGCCGATGTTGAAACTGTCGGTGTTATAGCTATTGGTGTTCAAACTGTTGAGCAGCTCGCTGCCAAAGATCAATAAGCTGTCGGTGACGTTGTTGAAACTTTCGTTGAAGATATAGACAGACAGCGACTCCCCGCCCGCAACAGCAGCAAGCTCGGCGTCGGTCAAAGCGATTAGCCCTTTCATGGCTTTCCTCAAGTGCCGCGTCTGACCGACCTTCTTTGGCCGATTTAGCGTATCTGCACAACAACTACCCTTCGTTAAGGTTAAGGATGATCCGTTACGCGCCACGTCGTGCGATCGCGGGCCGCGGGTATCGTGGCGGCATTGGTGACGATCGGCGGGCGACAGGTTTCCTCCCCCTTCATTCCTGACGCGCGCCGCCGTCGGATGACGCCGCCATGGACCTTGCGCCCGCCTCGACCTCTCGCCCGTTTCCGCTTCCGAGCGACTTGAAAACTGATGCGGCTCGGGCAATGCGCAAAGCCGGCATGGTCGCGTTCGTCGCAGACGCATCGTGGTGACCGCATGGACGATGACGTCGACCCGATCGCCCGAGCCTACGAGCTGCTCGCGAAGGGCGAAGAACAAGATTGGGCGCACATTCAATGGCAGCAAGCGCGGCGCGAGCGCGAACAGGAGCGAGCCCTAGGAGCAACGCAACACCGTGGCGCTCCTCCCAGCACTCTGCTCCAGCAGTCCCCGCGTATTACTAATCCCTTCCCGTTGATAAGCGCTCGATTTCGACGGCCAACGCATCTCGGACATGCCTGAGCGCTGCTATCTGAAAGGGCCTTTGAGGATGGCCAGGCACCTCAGCGGCGCGGTCGCGCTCTGTAGGCGACAAGGATACGATCGGTATTTTCAGTTCCGCCCATGTCGTCGGCTCTGTTTCCTTGCTGTCTGCAAGACGCATCCAGATGAAGGCCTCACGACCTTGCCCTCCGGTAATCTCTGTTTTGACGTGCTTTATGGGCATGCGGTACCCCTCTCTTTGTTTGATCGCGATTCAACTAGCACCCTTTGCTCCAGTAGTCCCCCTAGAAGGGGGACTGCCTACTGGAGCGGAAAAGGTGCTCGGCCGCGACCAGTGACGCGACCAAGGCACGCCAACATTGACATTGCAGGATAATGTGCCCCAGGACGCGAGCTGCGCTTGGTCTATGGTCCCCACCCTCTACGGCCTGTGGGCGGTTCGAACGCCTTGTCGGGAGTGGGAGGATGCGGCGCAGTCCCGTGCCCCGGAGGTGCGCGCGAGCGCTCAAGGTCTTCGAGCATGAGGTACGTAGCGCGCAGGGGCCTACAGCGAGACGGCCCAATCCTTCGCCAATGACTCAACGGCTAGCTTCAGGCCCGCATTGTGGGATCGTTGCCGTGAAGCTGCATGATGGCACGATTGAAAGCGTATTGCGCTTGTTCGGCGGTCTCTCCGCCATCGCTTTCCTCCATTGCTCCGCGCTCAACATTTTCGCGATGGGCGGCCGCAGCGCGGCGGCTCATCGCGACTTGCGGTGATGCGATGCGCTCAAGCCGGCTACCGCTTGAGGACCGCAGCCGTTTTCCGCATCGCGTCGCCGCTCTGCTGCGCGACTGCGAGACCGGCGACGGCGCGGTGAGCCTCGCCGCGCGGCAAGCCCAGGGCGAAATATTCCGCACACCCGCTTTGCTCAGCGGCGTGCCGGGATCGCGCCGCCGAGCTTGAGAGGGGGCTCAAACTCGCGGCCCGTTTACCTTCATTCTTAATCTGCCGTTAGATTTATCGGAGCAGCGTTACGGCACAAAGCCCCCCGGCTTTGAGGGCCTCCGAGCCGGAGATTATGATTACCTCCTCGTGCGCGTGTATTCCGGCCGGAGGCCCGCCCACTTCCCAGTGACGCGCGAGGCAAAGGACCACGGCCCGCCGAGAGGCTAGGGGGACGATGGACCGTCGCGGGGAATGCGCGATTGCCATCGAGCCCGCAAGTGGGGCATTTCGGGCGCTCTGAATCTGGATCAGTCCGCCGGTTCGCCGCTTCAACCCGCCGGCACGGTCGCCGCCACGTCGAGCTTGCCGTCCATCACGAGCGCGACGATCACCTGCCGGCGCACGGCGTCGATGGACCCGTTCCGCTCGGCCGCGTCGAGCAGGAGCGCGGCCACGCGCTGCCACGCCCGTGGTTCGAAAAGTCCGCGCGGTGAAGCTCTTCGATCTCAAGCGACACTCCCCATCATGATCGACGGGCGGTCTGTCCGGCTCGGCGAACGGGAAAGGCTCGCCATGCCGCCGCCACCTATGCCGAAAATGCCCACGTGGAAGCCCGCGTGGAGCCCGCCGACGGGCACGCTCGCGCCGTGGCCGCCAGTCAGCTATCGGAGAGGAGGCGGCGTATTCAGGCAGCAAGCTCTAAATGGATCATGCCCGCACCTTCGCCTTACTTCGGAACGGGCAGCAGTGACTTTCCGGCGAATGAAGCGGGCAGAAGCTCGATCACCAACCCCACGGCCGGCTTGTCCCCATCGTTGCGGGGAGTGTGACTGATATCGCCTGATTCCCAATAGCATTCGCCCGCCCTGTATATCGTCGTCTTGTCGAGCTCGACGTTCGTCACCTCACCGGACAAGACGCAGCGGAAGCCAGGGCCGGCGTGGTGGTGGGGCCCAACATGCCCTCCTGGTGCAAAGGTGAACTCGGCGACCGTCATCTTGTATCTGCCGTTCAGCTCCGTCAGATACCCGGAGAGCACCTGCTGCGCGACGGGCTTCAGCGCAAACCCTTTCACTTCGATCGCATGCGGCTGTGCATTGACGGAGCCGGCTCCAAGGACCAGGACCGCGGCGCAGATTGGCAACTTGTGCATGGCATCCTCCCTGTCATGCCGATCGCGACCATGGCGATCGAAGCCAGGGAAGAATGCCGGGAGAGCGGCCGAATGACTTTGTGGCGAGCCTAAATTTCCATTGGAATTTGCTTCATTCTTGGTCCAGAAAACCTCAGGGGCGGCCCCAAGACAGGTCACCCACGGACGCGGGCATGCTGTTCCGGTTTGGCGATTTTGCCCTTGACGTCGCTCGGCGCGAACTGCGGCGCGGGGCCGAGTTGATTCCCGTCGGCCCGCAAGTCTTCGATCTGCTGGTCTATCTGGTCAAGCACCGCGAGCGTGTCGTCAGCAAGGATGATCTGTTCGAAGCCGTCTGGGTCGGGCGGACAGTATCGGAGTCAACTCTGACGACGCACATCAATGCGGTGCGCAAGGCGGTCGGCGATTCCGGAGAAGGTCAGAACCTGATCCGCACTGTCCCGCGCAAGGGGTTTCGATTTGTTGGCGAAGTGAGAGAAGAGCAAGCGCCAAAGGCACAAATTTCGGCCGCCATGGGGGACCATGAATCGAAAGACGCGCAGGCGCTGCCGCTCCCCGATAAGCCCTCGATCGCCGTCCTGCCATTCCAGAACCTGAGCGGCGATCCCGAGCAAGAGTATTTTGCCGATGGCATGGTTGAGGACATCACTACAGCCCTGTCGGCATGCGCTGGCTGTTCGTGATCGCACGCAATTCGAGTTTCACCTACAAGGGTCGCGCAGTGAATGTGAAACAGGTCGGCCGCGAACTGGGCGTCCGCTATGTGCTCGAAGGCAGCGTGCGCAAGGCGGAGCGCCGCGTGCGCATCACGACACAGCTGATCGACGCCTCGACGGGCGTGCACATTTGGGCGGATCGGTTCGGCGGCACCCTCGATGATATCTTCGATATGCAGGATCAGGTGGCGACGAGCGTGGTCGGTGCAATCGCGCGGAGGCTGGAGCAGGCGGAGATCGAGCGCGCCAAACACAAACCAACCGAGAGTCTTGACGCCTACGATTTTTTTCTGCGTGGGATGGCGAGCTTCCACCGACGAACCAGGGAAGCTTTCGACCAGGCGCTGCCCCTGTTTTACCGGGCGATCGACATCGATCCGGATTTCGCATCTGCGTGCGGGATGGCCGCGCAGTGCTATTTCTGGCGCAAAATCAATGGCTGGATGGCCGATCGCGCATACGAGATTGCCGAGGGCGCGCGATTGGCTCGTCGGGCAGTGGAATTGGGCGAGGATGACGCGGTCGCCCTTACGAGGGGTGGGCACTCGCTCGCCCATCTCGCCGGTGATCTCGACGCCGGCATCGCGTTCATCGACCGCGCGCTAGCGCTCAATCCAAACCTGGCAACTGCTTGGTACCTCGGCGGTACGCTGAGGGCGTTTCGCGGCGAGCCGGAGGTTGCGAGCGAGCACTTGGCGCACGCCGTCCGTTTGAGTCCCCTCGATCCAGAGATGTTTCGGATGCAGATCGGGTTGGCATTTGCCCACTTTGCCGCAGGCCGCATTGACGATGCTTCGCGGTGGGCGGAGATCGCACTGAGGGCTCTGCCCAGTTTCCTGCCCGCGATCAGCATCACGGCGGCAAGCTATGCGCACGCCGATCGAATGGAGGAAGCGCGCTGCGCAATGCAGCGGCTGCGAGAACACGATCCCACGCTGCGGGTGTCCAATCTCAAGGAGTGGATCCCGTGGCGCCGGGCCGAGGACTTTGCTCGGTGGACAGAAGGTCTGAGAAAAGCCGGGTTGCCGGAATGACGCGAATTCAGCGTTGACTTGGGGAACGCACGCTGGTGGCGGACTGGGCCGACGCCTGTGGAGTCGACGTCTATAGGCCGACGACTTCAGAAACTCGAAACCGGCCAAACCACGGCCGATGCCGGCACCATAGCCGAGCTTGACTAAGCTGCTATTGGTCAGCTGGATTTTCGCACCAGTTGAACTTGCCATTCTCGTCAGATCAGCACCCGAGCGCGGCATCAAGCGCATTGGCTCCTAACGACCAGGTGCTGAAATGTCGTGCCTGGGGATGCTGCACCAGGTATTGCAGCACTACGTCTTGAGCCTGCTGCTTGGTCCACCCTTTGGTGCTGACCGCACATTTGTGCCAATTAACTAGACGCAGGCGTCACAGTGGCCGAGTACTTTGTGGGCCCACCGGAAACGCACCCGCCACTTAGGCATTCCCCATAAGGGCGGCCGGCCCAGCCTCACGACCATGCCGATCGACACCGGAAAAACCGAGGACTGGATGGGTTGGCCACGTTCAACGCCCGCATGTATTGTTCATCCCCGGTTCATCGCACGAATGATGTTATGCCGCCTGGGACAGCAGCCTGGAAGGGCGCCGTCCAAACCCGGGGGCGGACGCGAAGAGGCAGCACCATGATCAGCCGCATTGCAGTACTCACCGCGCTCGGCCTGGGCGCGCTCACTTTTTCGGCGTCGGCGGCGCCGACGATTTCCGGCTCGACCGACGTGCGCAGCGACCGTTCGGAGCAGATTCAAGTCGCGCAGTACAATAGGACCCGCGCCATCAATGAGGCGCGCGGCGGTGGCTACAAGAAGGCCAAGAAGTCGAAGAAGGCCAAGAAGAAGATGTAAGTCGCGTTTGGCGGACGAAGCGTCTGCTGTCGAATGGGATGAGCCGAGGACGCCGCGCGCAAGCCTGAGCATTCCAGGTTGGAATTTCAGAGCGTAATCCGAATCGTTCGGATTGCGCTTTTTTGTGCTGAGATCCATATACGCCGCGTCAAGCGCAATGCGCTTCGCCCCCGGTACCCGCGAACTGACTGCTGTCGCGGCGTGCTCGCATCGAGCGACTCGATCGGCTGACGCGGCTGCTCGACACCGCGATCCTCATCCCCGGCACTAACATCCGCTTCGGCGCTGATGCGGTCATCGGGCGGCATTGGCGACGCATCACCACGGCGCTGTCCGTCTGGATTGTCTGCGAGGCGCACCAGCCGGGGGTCCCTCGCCACTTGATCCTGCGCATGATCGCCAATGTGGCTACCGACGGCATGGTAGGCGCGGTGCCGCTCGCCGGCGATGCGCTCGATGTGCTCTTTCGCGCCGACCGACGCAACATGCGGCTATTGTGCGAGCATCTCGAGAGGGAAAGCTCGATCCAGCGCCACCGGATGCCACGGAGCGGCAGTTGGGGCATCAGGAGCCTAACGCACTGCGACAATCGCGTTCACAATGCGGCCGTACACGCACGCGGCAGAGTATTGGGCTGGGCGCCAGAGATGATGCAGGTCATGCGTGGCCCCGGCCGCCGTCGTGCAGTAGTCTTAAGCGCTTCCTTGGCCAAGTCACGAATTGGAAATCGACCCGAAATTAAGGACAGTCTGGTGGCTGAATCGACCCTCACCTGCCCTCACTGCGGCCACCAGGCGACCGAAACGATGCCGACAGACGCCTGCCAGTTTTTCTATGACTGCAAGGGCTGCGGGGCCCGGTTGAAGCCCAAGGCCGGCGACTGTTGCGTGTTCTGCTCCTACGGGTCAGTGCCGTGTCCGCCGATCCAGGCCGCGAGGGCGGGAGAAGGCGGTGCGTGCTGTACGCCGGCTCCGCAAGCCGCCGACTGGTTGGCGAGCACGCGCACCAGCGCAATTGCTTGGTGGCTCCCGAAGGGCGCAATGGTCGCCACGCTGATCGCGCCAGTGCCCGTGCGCGCGGCCGTGTGGGTTGCCGCGCTCGCGTGGATGGGAATTGCGTGCATCCTCAATTCGCGCCGCTGCGGACGCACGCACTGCCGGTACACCGGCCCCTACTATCTCGCGATGATTCCGCCCGTATTCGTCGCTGGCGTCGGCATCCTGCCGATCGACATCTACGGCTGGGTTATCCTTGGCATCGTCGCACTTGGCGGAAGCGGGTTGATCTGGTTCGTGACCGAGCGCGCTTGGGGAAAGTTTCGGCAAGCGTAGACCCGCTTCAGGCGCCCCCAGGCAAATTATCTCCATCGGAAGGCGCTCCGAATATTCTTCGGATGACATTCTCAGCATCCGCATCAAAGCAGCGGCCATGGCTGAGCACAATTCGCTGCGGCCGCCATGAGTGAATCGTTCCGATCGCCGCCTTCGCTTTTCGTCGCTGAAGAAGCAGCGGCAGCCGCATGCCGAAGAATACTTGGCCATGGGGATGGTACATCCCGGCGAGCCTGGTCGCCGTCCGCCACGGCTCGGAGATCTTGTCCAGTTCGATGTTGATGATCGCATCGGTGAGTATCAGCGTCCGCGACGTCTTGTGAAAGAAAATGAACTCCTTGAAATAGCCGCCGGGAAAGAGCAGTTGGTCGATCTCTCGACGCCATTCTTCGGGCGCACCGGCGTCGAGGTCTTTCGTGAAGTCGATATCTACATGCCGTGCCCGTGCCCGGCGGCGCACACCTGGGGATGCCCACGAGATCGTTTCAGGAAACGCTCGCGCCCATTCCCCGATGTGCGCATAGTGAAATTGATTGGGCGACACGAGATGGCGAATCCTGCCCAGCCCATGCAGTTCCTTGGCCAGTCCCTCGTCAAACTTTATCGGCGAATGAAGGAAGAGGTCGCCGTTTGAGAGCCGCACCACCGTCATTCGGGTCGTGAACGGAAGCGGCAGCCTGATTCCGCTCACAGTCAAATATTCTAATGGGCCATCGACGATGCCGATGTCCGCCGCGAGTGGCTTGTAGACATTAATTGGCTCGTAGAGAGAGGCCCCCATGCTGCCGATCGCCAAGTTGTGGGGAATGCCGAAACTACCGAGCGTAACGAAGGCTTGCTAGGTCGTGTACTCATAAATCGTGAAGCTCGGCCGGGGCGCTTGGTGTCCGCTTGTCGCCCAGCGGATTGCTCCGCCTTGTTCGCCGGCTTCTCAGCTCCTACGACGGAGTCCGACTTCCCGCGTTCGTGCATCATCGGCTACGGCTCCTCGCCTTCCCGATGCGGACCGCCCACAGGTGGCGGCCAGACGTGGGATCTCCCGGTTCCCGGGCAAGGAGCGTCCGCACATGCCAGGGTCTTCGACCACGCCGGGCCGGGCGGGCGCTCACGTCTATCGTGCCCAGTCCGTGTTGCCTTCCGTCCGGATGACGGCGTCGGCACTGCAGAGGACTTTCACCTCTTACTCCTTGCCGGTCTCCCGGCCCACCGTCCGAAACCCTTCACAGGAGCCGACATTGGCCTCACCCAAATCTCGCGGACGACCCCACTACTCCGGCACGCCGGCTTCGCGCAGTGGCAGCGCAATGGCCTCCCGATGTTGCTCGCTGGATGCGCTGACAAAACCCACCCACTGCGCAAAGCGGAAATTGGAGTCTACCTGCAACAACCGCCGCCTTGCCTCCTGTGCCTGCGCTATTTGACCAAGACGAACATGACCGATCACAAGCCACACATAGGCAGGAGCAAATCGTGGGTTGGCCTGAATTGCCCGTTGCGCCGCTTCGATTGCCTGTTCGTGACGGTCGGTGAGCGCGTACGCTCGACCCAGAGCATTCAAGGCTACGTAGCGCAATGGATCAAACGGACTGAGACGGATCGAGCGCTGCGCATAGTCGATGACCGTATCGAAACGGCCGACCAACGAGTAGACGGCAGCTCCTAGCCCAAACGCCTGGGCGGAGTTCGGATTCAGCGCAAGCGCCTTCTCAATGGCGCTGCATGCAATGTCGAAATCGCGCTCCAGAAAACCGACCACGAGGCCACAGAATGCAAGGCCCATGGCATCGTCAGTGTCGGTTGACAGGACGGTTCGCGCATGTCGGACAGCTGTGGCTTTGTCGCCATCCTTTACATCGCCCCACGCGAAGCCGCGCAGATGACAAAAAGCTGCAAGGCCATGAGCTGGCGCGTACCCGGAATCGAGCCGTAACGCTTCGTCGATGAGCGGGAGAGCTTTCGCATTTTCATCCGGCGAAAAGGCCCAGGCATGCGGGAGGGCCCGGAGGTAGAAATCGTAGGCGTCGAGATTTTCCGGTCGTTTGCGCCGCGCTCTCTCGATCTCCGCCCGTCGGATCGAGGGTTCTATTGCGCCGACGACACCTTCTGCAATTTGGTCCTGCAAGTCAAAAACATCTTCGACGGCCCCATCGTACTTCTCGGCCCACAAGTGGTTGGCCGTCGCAGCTTCAACGAGCTGCACCGAAATGCGCAGTCGACTACGACTCTTGCGGACGCTGCCCTCGAGCACGTAGCGCACGCCCAATTCGTGGCCAATCTGACGAACGTCAACTTTGCGATTCTTGTAGGTAAAGCTGGAATTGCGCGCGATCACAAAAAACCAGCGAAACCGCGACAACGCTGTGATGATGTCCTCCGCCATCCCGTCTGCGAAATACTCTTGACTGATTTCGCCACTGAGATTGTCAAAGGGCAGAACAGCAATTGAGGGTTTGTCGGGAAGCGCCAAGGTCGCAGTTGCCATGGCGGCGGCGGTGCGTGGGCCTTTCTCCTCCTCGGTCATGACGTCCGGACCCACGTACCGATATCCTCGGCGCGGCAACGTCTCGATCCAACGCTGTCCGCCGGTTTCTTGCTCGAATAGCCGCCTCAGCGCTGCGATCTGGACCGTGAGATTGCTGTCTTCCACGGCCAATCCGGGCCACGCAGCTTCAATGAGCGCATCCTTGGAAACCGGGATCCCTGGCCGGCTCACCAACGCCTGAAGCAGAGCAACCGCGCGTTGACCCAAGGCCGTCGGCGCGGAGCCGCGGAACAGAATTCCCGCCTTTGCATCCAGGCGGTAGGGACCAAATTGATAGAAGGCCGTCACGACACGATTATCTCGGATTTGGAAACATTTTCGATCTTCTTCAGACCGATTTTACGACTTTCGGCCGAGTTGGGCAGAGGATCGTGCCGGTTGCTTCACAGCAAGCCTGAAGCCCCGGGGGTTGATGATGCAGGCGTTTCAAACACTGAGAGCCAGCCGGCCCTTTCTGCCCGCCAGCAATTCTGACTGCAATCAGGTCCGCGCAAAGGCTGCCGAGCAGGGGCCGCTCGATTGTCCGGCGTGTGATATGCCAACGGGAACGGTAACGCTTGCCGACGCGGTCGGGGACCATCGCGGAGCTTGCATTCGCGCATTCGCCTCACGCCGCTTCGCCCCGGCTCTGGCCCGCATAACATCGGCCTTGACCCGCATCCGGACAGCCTTCGCGCCGGCATTTTGGACCCGCGTGCGTGTGGAGGATGTCGTAGCATCGCAATACGCGGGTCGCTGTTGGTGCGATGCAACCGAGCGCGAAATCATCAGCGATATCTCGTCCTGGCG
>Ga0114129_10002244_pt1 | contig 26680 bp, 23 predicted proteins | sample RhiMetdeltSRZDD1_FD_80071 | JGI IMG/M metagenome (GOLD analysis project Ga0114129, IMG submission 80071) | Populus rhizosphere microbial communities from Tennessee, USA - Rhizosphere MetaG P. deltoides SRZDD1 (version 2) (version 2) | ecosystem: Host-associated > Plants > Roots > Rhizosphere >...
CGAGAAGCCCTCTTTCCGAAAACCGAGCCGTCGCACCAGCCGCCGCGAGGCCAGGTTCTCGGGCTGGATGTTCGCCTCCAGGCGGTGGAGCCCAAGGCGCCGGAAGGCGTGACGCAGGACAAGCGCGAGGCCTTCCGTCATGTAACCCTGCGTCGCGTGCGGGCGAAAGGCGTAGTAGCCGAGGTAGGCGCTCTGGAGGGCGGCGCGCACGATCTCGCTCACGTTGACCGCGCCCACGATGGCGCCGTCCCCGCGTCGACAGACGAGCACGCGGACTCGCGTCGCCCCAGCCATCCCGATCCAGCGCCTCACGGCCGGAATCGTCGTCGGGGGGTAGACCCACGGCCGGTGGAGCGGGCGGCTCACGCGCGCCAGGCCCGCGAGCGCGGACGCATCGCGGGGGACCGGGGTCCTCAGGAAGACGTGCCGCCCCGTCTCGAGCGCGCCGGGCGGCCGTCGCCCGCCCGGCGACCGGCGGGATCGCACTAGACGGCGACGCCGCGAAGCGTGAGCTCGCGCGCCCGGTGGCAGGCGACGAGGTGCCCCGGCGCGATCGCCTCCAAACGCGGCGTCTCGGTCCGACACGTCGCCACCGCGTACGAGCACCGCGGGTGGAAGTAGCAGCCCGGCGGCGGGTTGGCGGCGTCCGCCACGTCGCCCTCGAGCACAATGCGCCGCGTCCGGAGGCGAGGGTCCGGCTTCGGCACCGCGGAGAGCAGCGCCTCGGTGTAGGGATGGCGCGGTGTGGCGAACAGCCGCTCCGTGTCGGCGACCTCGACGATCCGGCCCACGTACATGACCGCGACCCGATCGCTCACGTGCTTGACGACCGAGAGGTCGTGGGCCACGAACAGGTACGTGAGCCCGAGCTCGGTCTGAAGATCCAGCATGAGGTTCAGAATCTGCGCCTGGACCGAGACGTCCAGGGCCGAGACCGGCTCGTCCGCGACCACGAGGCTTGGGTTGAGCGCCAGCGCCCGGGCTATGCCGATGCGCTGCCGCTGTCCGCCGCTGAAGGCGTGGGGAAAGCGTCGCATGTACTCCGGCCGGAGCCCGACCAGCCGCAGGAGCTCGGCCACGCGCTCGACGCGCTCCTGCCGGGTGCCGACGTGGTTCACGAGCAACGGCTCGCCGACGATGTCGTGCAAGGTCTTCCGGGGGTTCAACGAGGAGAACGGGTCCTGGAAGATCATCTGCATCTCGCGCCGGAGCGGCCGCACCCGTCGCTTGGGCAAGGCCGCGACGTCGACCACCCGCCCATCACCCCGGCGGAAGAGGATCTCGCCGGCGGTCGGAGTGAGCGCGCGCAGGATGCAGCGGGCGGTCGTCGTCTTTCCACACCCGCTCTCCCCCACGAGCGAGAGCGTCTCGCCCCGGCGGAGCTCGAAGCTCACGTCGTCGACGGCCCGGACGTGGCCCACCAGCCGGCGGAGGAGTCCCCGGCGTATCGGGAAGTACTTCCGCAGCCCCTTCACGTGCAGGAGGAGCCCGTCGGCGGCCGCGCCCGCGTCGAGCCGGTCGGCCCGGGCCGCCCCGTCGTGGCCGGGGGGACCAGCAGGCCGCGCGGCGCCGCCGACCAGCTCGCTCATGCGCCGGTCCGGACGCCGGCGGGGACCGCGGCCGAGGCGCGCGGCGGATGGTGCAGGAAGCAGCTCACCGCCACGTCATTCTCCCCGCCGACGGGCAGGAGTTCCGGCTCGTGGCGCTCGCAAGTGCCCCGGATCCACTCCACGCAGCGCGGGTGGAAGGGGCAGCCGGCCGGCCGGTTGTGCGGGTGTGGGATGGAGCCAGCGATGGTCGGGAGCTTCGTCCGGACCTGGGCCTGGATGGACGGGATCGACCGGAGGAGGGCCTGCGTGTACGGGTGCCGCGGCGAATGGAAGATCGCGTCGACGGGGCCGCGCTCCACCACGCGGCCCAGATACATCACGACGACCTCATCACACATCTCGGCGACCACGCCGAGGTTGTGGGTGATCAGGATGATCGCCATCCCCTCCCGGGCCTGCAGGTGGCGGAGCAGGTCGAGGATCTGCGCCTGCGTCGTCACGTCGAGTGCCGTGGTCGGCTCGTCGGCGATCAGGATGCGCGGACCGCAGGCGAGCGCCGTGGCGATCATCGCGCGCTGCCGGAGGCCGCCGCTCATCTGAAACGCGTACTCGTCCACGCGGCGCTCCGGCTTGGGGATTCCCACCTGGCGCAGGAGGTCGATCGCGCGCTTGCGCGCCGCGCGCGCGTCCAGGCCGAGGTGAATCCGGATCGTCTCGATCATCTGGTTCCCGACCGTGTGGACGGGACTGAACGAGGTCATGGGCTCCTGGAAGACGAGCCCGATCTCCCCGCCCCGGATCTGACGCACCTCTCGGCTCTCGGGATCGAGCTGCGCGACGTCCACGGTCTCCTCCGGCTGGCCGTTGCCGGCCGGGCGCCGGAGGCTGATCTCCCCGCTCACGATCCGCCCGGGTCGCTCCACGATGCGAAGGATCGACCGCGCGGTCACGCTCTTCCCGCAGCCGCTCTCCCCGACGATGCCCAGGGTCCGCCCGGCCTGGAGCTCGAAGCTCGCCCCGTCCACCGCCTTGACGACCCCCTCCTCCGCGAAGAAGTACGTGCGCAGGTCCCGAACCTCGAGGATCGGGGTCAGACTTTGACTTCTCGACAATCCGGGTGCCTCGCCGACGAACTGCTTGGAAGTCAAAGTCTGACCACGCTCAGTGGCCGTAGGGGTCGGCGGCGTCGCGCAGACCGTCGCCCATGAAGTTGAACGCGATGATCACGACGATCACCGGGACCGCGGAGAACAGGAGCCACGGCGAGATCGCGAGCGCCTGGATGTTCTGCGCCTGCTGGAGAAGGACGCCCCAGCTGATCGCGGGCGGCCGGAGGCCGAGCCCGAGGAACGACAGCGACGTCTCGCTGATGATCATGGCGGGAATCGCGAGGGTCGTGGCCGCGATGATGTGCGAGAGGAACGACGGCACCATGTGGCTCAGGATGATCCGGGGGCGGCTGCACCCGGCCAGCTCGGCCGCCATCACGAACTCCTCCTCGCGGAGCGAGAGGAACCGGCCGCGGACCACGCGGGCGAGCTCGGTCCACCCGATGAGCGAGATGATGACCGTGATGGCGAGGTAGACCTGGATCACCGACCAGTCGTTCGGGAGCGCCGCCGCCAGGCCCATCCAGAGGGGGATCGTCGGGATCGACCGCAGGATCTCGATGACGCGCTGGATCACGGTGTCGATGGCGCCGCCGTAATAGCCGGAGACGCCGCCGAGGAACACACCTAGCACGAGCGCGATCGCGACACCCGCGAGCCCGATGGTCAAGGACGTTCGGCTCGCGTACATGAGACGCGACCACTGATCCCGCCCCTGCTCGTCCGTGCCGAGGAGGAACAGCGTCTCCTCCGGCCGGGCGTCCTCGACTCCCACGAGATGGAGGCTCGCCGGAACTAGCCCGAGGAAGTGATACTCGAATCCGGGCACGAAGAAGCGCACCTGGATCTTCTTCGTCGGGTCCGGCGTGTACACCCGCTTGAGCGTCACCGGATCGCGCTGGCCGGCCAGCCCGTAGACGTGCGGGGAGAAGCGGCCCTCGTCGAACCAGTGAATCCGCTGCGGGGGAAGCAGCGAGCGCTGGGCCTCGGACGACGTCGGCAGCGCGTATGCGAGGAACTCCGCGAAGATCACGCCGAGGTAGAAGAGCACGACAATGACAGTGGCCACCATCGCCAGGCGGTGACGCCGGAAGCGCCACCACATGAGCTGCCACTGGCTGGCGACGGAAATCCGCTCCTCGGCAACCTCGCCAACTGCGAGATCGAGTCCGGTCGCGACAGGCTCGCCGGCGTCGGACCCCCGGATGGGCTCGATGACGGGCTCCGCGGCGCGTTGGGCGTGGGGGACCGGCAGCTCGGCTATCGCTTGCCTTCCATCCGGATGCGCGGATCGATCCAGAGCAGGAGGAGATCGGAGAGGAAGGTGCCAACCACCGTCAGGACTCCGAGCAGCAAGACGATGGTCCCGGCAAGGAACATGTCCTGGGCCACGAGCGCCTTCAGGAGGAGCGGACCCACGGTCGGCAGGCTCAGGACCAGGGACACGATGATGCTGCCCGACACCACGTACGGGAGGAGGTAGCCGATCGTGCTCGCGAAGGGGTTGAGGGCGACTCGCACCGGATACTTCAGGATGACCCGCCGCTCGGACACCCCCCGGGCGCGCGCCGTCATCACGTACGGCTTCCGGAGCTCGTCGAGCAGGTTCGCGCGCATGATCCGGATGAGCTGCGCGGTCCCGGCCAGTCCCAGGATGAGGGCGGGCAGCGGGAGATGCTTCATCAGGTCCCACGTCTTGGCGAGGCTCCACGGCGCCTCGACGAACTCGTCCGAGAAGAGGCCGCCGATGCTCATGTTGAAGTACCGGAAGCCGAGATACATGAGGACCAGGGCGAGCATGAAGCTCGGGACTGCGAGCCCGATGAATCCGATGAACGTCGCGAGGTAGTCCCCGGGCGAGTATTGGCGGACTGCCGAGTAGATGCCGATCGGAAGCGCGAGGAGCCAGGTGAGGAGAATGGCGGCCACCGAGACGACCATGGTGAGCCACAACCGGTCCCCGATGACCTCCGAGACCGGGCGCCTCCACTCCAGCGCCATCCCGAACCGTCCTTGGACGACCTGCTTCATCCAGCGGAAGTACTGGACCAGCATCGGCTTGTCGAGTCCGTACTCCTGCCGCAGCGCATCCGCCTCCTGCTCCGAGACGGCCCCGCCCGACGCCGACATCTGAGCGATGTACGACGTGATGTAATCGCCCGGGGGCAGCTGGATGATGACGAAGGCGAGGACAGAGATCGCCCACACCGTGAGCAGCGCGAGGATCAGCCGCTGGACGAGATACGCGACCACGGAGGCTAGTCTACCTCGGCGCCGTCCCCGACCCGCCTCCCGGGCGACCGTATTGGTCGCCCGGGGGCGGGACCGGGGAGCGCGCCGTAACCCCTACGCCTTGAAGTAGTACGTCGAGGGCTGAGAAGTGCCCGGCGTCCGGCAATGCTGCGCGTTGATCTGCCGTGACGCCATGTTCCCCATCTTGCGGCTGGCGATGCGGACCCCCATCGTCGCCGGCGACTGCCCGACCGTCCCGATGGAGTACTGGCCGTCGATCATGATCTTGAAGATCTCTTGGGCGATCTTAACTCGCTCGGGCGCCCTCTTGCCGTTCGCGGAGCGGAACAGGTCCATCGCCTTGAGGAGCGGCGTGTCGTCCGGGGCCTTTCCCTGTTTGCCGCCCGAGGCGTACCAGACGGCGAGGGGCGTGCCGAGGAGCGACTCCGCGGGATCGACCGGGAGACCGTGGCGCGGGAAGAGGTAAAGCAGCTCGGTGCCGTCGTTCGCCCAGATCGCGATCTGGTGCTCGTTCGCCCGGATCCGGGTGAAGAACAGGCTCCGCTCGACCTCCTTCACGTCGGCCTGGATCCCGATCTTCTTCCATTGCTCCTTGATCATCTCGGCGACCTGCGAGTGCGGGATGAAGGCACCGGCCGAAGTCAGGAGCTCGATCCGGAGCCGTCCCTTTCCGTCCGCTCGGAGCCGATAGCCCTCACCGTCCTTCTTCGAAAGACCGATCTTGTCGAGCAGCGTGTTGGACTGCTTGACGTCAAGGGTCGACCACTTCTTCCGCCACTCCGGCCCGGGGTTGAACGGTGTGGAGTCGGCGGGGGCGACGGAACCCGGGGTACCGATCCCGAGCCAGAACGTCTCGTTCAGCTGGTCCCGGTCGATGCCCATCGACAGGGCCCGCCGGAAGTCCGCTGTGTGGAGCCACTTCGCCACCTCGGCATCCGCCTCGTAGGAGTGGTTCACCTGAAGCGTGGCGTCGGAGCCGTTCAGCGCCGGATCGAGCCGGACGTCGTATCCTACCTTGTCCCTGTTCTCCAGGAAGACCGGGAGCTTGGTCATGGCCGTGTGGCGCTCCTGGAGGTCGTACTGGCCGGCGACCGCCCGGAGGTTCAGCACCTCGAGGTTCTCGGCGACGGTCATCTGGATCCGGTCGATGTACGGGAGCTGGTTGCCCGCAGTGTCCACCTCGTAGAAGAACGGGTTCCGCTCCATCGCCCAGGTCGGGTTGTTGATGGGCGTGACCACCTTCCACGGCGTCAGGACGGGCAGCTCGGGGTTCAGCGTCCAGTCCCAGCGGTTCTTGATGTACGCCACCCAGCCGTCGAAGTTGGCCGCCTTCGCCTTCGCGTTCGCCTGGTCCAGCCCGATGTACTTCGGGTGGAACTGCTTCACGTAGTGGGCAGGAGTGTAGGCTCCCATCGTGCGGCCCGCCATTTGCCAGAGCGCCTGCCCGCCGCCCATCGCGGTGGACCCAGCGAGGATGTCGAGGAACAGGTAGTTCGGCTCCGGAAACTCGAAAATGACCGTCGTCTCGTCGATCTTCTTCACGACCCCGGACTTCCCGTTGATCATGAAGTCCGGGTGTGGAGTCGGGACCAGGTCCTTGTTGAGGTAGATGTCCTCGTACCAGAACACGAAGTCGTCGGCAGTAAAGGGCTTACCGTCGGACCACTTGTGGCCCTTGCGGAGGTAGAGCGTGATGGACTTCCCATCGTCGGCCAGGAGCCACTGGCGCGCGACGCACGGGCGGTGCTGGGTACCCGTGTACTCCCAGAACAGGAGCTTATCGGCCGACACGATGCGGTTGCCGTTCTCCTGGTCGCCGGGTCCGGTGAAGCCGCGGCGCCAGGTCCCACCGTACCGGCCGATCTCGTGCACTGGCTTGATGACGAGGGGCTCCTTCGGGATGCGCTCGGTCACCGGCGGAAGCTTGCCCTGCTTCACCAGCTCCGCCAGCATCGGGGCTTCGCTGAACTTCGTCGGCCACTTGGCCGGGTCCAGGATGAGCTCTGGCCCCTCGAGCTTCCCGATGAGCTGGGCCCCGAGCTTCGGCGGGGCACTGCCCTGTCCCTGAGCGATCGCGCGGGAGCCCAGCCCGGTCGCAGCCAGCCCCCCGGTGAGGAGCGCCGCATCACGGATGAACTCACGTCGGCTGGGGCCCTTGCGCCTCGGCGTCGTTGCCATGCTGGATCCTCCTCGCCCCGGGGTCCGGGGCGGCGAGCGAGTGTCGAGGGCTTCGCTGTATGGCCGGAGTCTAGTCGGCGGGTGCCGGCCTTGTCAACGCGCCGAGCACACCGGAAGGGCCGCACGGTTTCCGACCGCTGAGACGTCAGCGGGTCGAGGGCGGGTGTGACATCGGGCGATCCAGGCTTTCGCGGCGAGACGCCATCCCCGCCCGCCGTGCGATGCGGCGCTGCCGATTCCGCGCCCGATCCACCGGCAAGACCGTGGCGGTGCTGGACCTTGACGGTCGACGCCGCCGGCGCGTCAGTGGCGGGCCGTGACCCGGGCGGCGCGTCGTGCGTCGCGCCCGGCGATCCACCACGGCTCGGCGCAGAGCCATCCCAGGAACTCGACGATCGTGTGCGCCGCCAGGTAGGACGTGATCCCCGTGCCCACGTCGAGCATCGGGTTCACCTCGACGAGGTCGAAGCCGACGATGCGCGTGTGCTCGGCGAGGGCCCGGAGCGTGTCCCGGAGCTCGGCATAGTAGAAGCCATTCGGCTCCGCCGACACGCAGCCCGGGACAAGCGGGAGATCGAGAACGTCCACGTCGACGCTCACGTAGCAAGCGGCGTCGCGGGGGATGCGGTCGACGAGGCCGCCCGGTCTCACGTCCCGGAACTCCTCCATGGTCACCACGCGGTTCCCGTCCCCCAGCGAGTCGTCCATCATGACCCGGGAGTTGCGCAGGCTCCGGATCCCCACTTGGGTCAGGCTCCGCACGTGGGCCATCCGCGCGATGTGGCGGAAGGGATGGCTGTTCGTCAACTCGAGCCCGTGGACGAAGGGGAGGTAGTCGAGGTGCGCGTCGAAGTGGACGACGTGGAGCGGCTCCGCGTAGGCGCGCACGACCGGGTACGTGATGCCGTGGTCGCCGCCCAGAACGACAGGCAGCGCCCCGCGGTCCAGGAGCCGCCGCGTCATCGCGGTCACGTTGTCGAACGTCCCCGCCACGTTCGTGGGCAGGACATCCGCGTCCCCCGCATCGACGATGCGGCCGTTGGCAAGCTCGTAGCCCAAGAACTCCCGCTGAAGTGACGGGTCGTAGTAGCCCTGGCCCCCGGCGCCGAAACGCATCGAGTGCTCCCGGATGCCGCGCGGACCGAAGCGGGAGCCCGGCATGAACGGGGACCCCTCGTCGCTCGGTACGCCCATCACCGCGATGTCGGCGTCGAGCCGGTCGAGGTCCGTCGCGATGACCGAGCGCAAGAAGGACGGGATGCCGACGAACGGGGCGTTCCAGCGAGGCCCGGCAGCGGGCTGCATCGTCGCGTCGCTCAGGCGCCGACGCCGGCCGTGGCGCGGGCGCCGCCTCGCCCTGCGCTCGCAGGGCCGAGCCCGTGGCGCCCGAGGATGACAGCGATGGCCCGGTGTTCCGCGTCGGTCGACGGCACGAGCGGCAAGGAGGGCACGCCGCTCCCGATCCCGATCATGGCGCACGCCGCCTTGAGCGCGGGCAGCCAGTGCCCGACCTCGTAGATCGCGCAGAGGTCGAGGATCGCCTCCTGGAGGCGGCTGCACGTGGCGGCGTCGCCTCGCGATGCCGCCTGACGCAGCTCGACCATCCGCGCGGGCACGACGTTGGCGAGACCCGGGACGAGCCCGTCTCCACCCAGACGGAGGCTCGCTGCGGCGAGGTGCTCGTGTCCCTGGAGGACCCGGAAGTCGGGTCGCGTCACCTTGACGGCGAGGAACGCCTGGAAGGCGACGAAGTCGCCGGCGGAATCCTTGATCCCGAGGACCCGGTTGTCACGGGCGAGCTCGGCCACCGTTCCGGGAACGAGGACCCGGTGAGTGCACTGCGGGATGTTGTAGAGCAAGGCCGGCCGCCCCGCGGCTTCGATCACCGTCTCGATGTGGCGACGCTGGGCGCCCGCGTCGACGTCGAAGTAGTAGGGCGAGCCGACGACCACCGCGTCGGCGCCCTCGGCCGCCGCCTGGCGCGCCGCTTCCGCCGCCGACGCCGTGGCCGGCAGCATCACGCCCGCCAGCACGGGCACCCGACCCGCCGCGGCTCGCACGAACGCCCTCACCACCACGCTTCGCTGACGCGGCGGGAGCCACGCACCCTCGCCGCAGCCTCCGAGGACGAAGAGCCCGCTCGAACCACCGTGGAGCACGTGCTCCACGAGGAGGGGGATCGCACCCTCGTCGATTTCGCGGGCGGCATCGAGCGGCGAGATGGTCGGCGGGACGATGCCGGTGAGGACACCGTCCCACGTCCATCCGCGTGCGGCACCCGAAGGTGTCGTCATGCGGAAGCCCGACCGCCGACGAGCGCCCGCTCCGGCACGCCGGTGCCGAGCACGTCCTTGAGCGACGCCTCGAGGATGTCGAGCATGTCGTCCACCTCGGCGGCCGTGATCGTCAGTGGCGGGGCGAGTGCCAGCATCCAGTGGCTCGCGCGCAAGAGGAGCCCACGCTGGCGTGCGGCCTCCCGAACGCGGATCCCGAAGTTCACGTCGGCCGGGAAGCGTTCGCGCGTGGCCGGGTCGCAGACGAACTCGACACCGATCAGGAGCCCCTCGCCCCGCACGTCGCCGATTACTGACAGGCGCCCCTGCAGCTCGCGGAGGCGCGCCATCGCCTGCGCCCCTCGGGCTCGCGAGTTGTCGACGATGCCCTCGTCGAGGATCTGCCGGATGGCGGCGATGCCGACCGCGGAGGCCACCGGGTTCCCGCCGAAGGTGTGGCCGGCGTGGAACTGGACCTGGTCGACAGCGCTGCCGTAGAAGACCTGCCCGATCTTCGTGGTAAGCAGGTTCGCGGACAGCGGGGCGTAGCCCCCGCTGATCCCCTTCCCGAGGCAGAAGATGTCCGGCCACGTGTTCCAGTGCTCGGCCGCGAAGAGCTTCCCGGTCCGCCCAAACCCCGTGATGATCTCGTCGTAGATGAGAACGATGTCGTACCGGTCGCACAGCTCGCGCACCCGCGGGAGGTACTCGCGCGGAGGCACGACCACACCGGCGGACGTCATGATCGGCTCAGCAATGAAGCCCGCGATGGTCTCGGGACCCTCCAGCTGGATGACCTCCTCCAGCAGCCGGCCGTAGGTGACGCCGACGGACTCGGCGCCGCCCGGGAATGGTGGACGGTACGGATCCGGGGTGTGGAGATGGATGAACCCGCCGGGGAGCGGCTCGTAGGGCACGCGCCAGCCAGGCCAGCCACCGGCGGCCAGGGCGTGGCCCGTCCCGCCGTGGTAGGCGCGGTAGTGCGACAGGATCTTGTACTTGGTCGCGCGTCCCGCCTGCTTGTGGTACTGCCGGGCCATCTTGATCGCCGCCTCGGTCACCTCCGAGCCGCCGGAGAGGAGCTTGACCGTCGTGTACTGGGGCGGCGTGATGTCGAGCAGCAGCTTGACCAGCTCGAGCGCCCGGTCGCTCGTGCCGAGGGTCGGACAGGCGAGCGCGAGCCGCTCGATCTGACGGGAGGCCGCTTCGGCCAGGCGGCGGTTGCCGTGTCCCAGGTTGACGCAGAAGGTGCCGCTGAGCCCGTCGATGAACCGCCGGCCGTCGATGTCGGTCACGTGGATGCCCCGACCCTCGGTCAGGATCAGGGGGTTCTCGGTAAACTCCTTCATCGGCAGGAAGTCGACCATGATGTGGCGAGCGAGCTCTTTCATTGCGTCTCCCCATGAGCGGCCAGGACATGGACGGCGCCGCGCGCCCGGCACGACGCACCCTCCGATTGTACTGAGGCGCTCGACGCCGCGCCAGGCCAGGATGCGCGCCCCGGCGCGGGGCCGCACGCCGCCCTGGCTGTGGTACGGTGGAGCCGCCCGGGGAACCCCGAGACCGGCGCGCACGCCCGGTCCGGCCGGGCGAGGAGGAGCACCATGGCGGAGGCGGTGATCGTCTCGACGGCGCGGACACCCATCGGCAAGGCCTACCGGGGCGCGTTCAACAACACCCACGGCGCTACTCTGGCCGGCCACGTCATCGAGCACGCGGTCCAGCGCGCGCGGATCGACCCGGCCGAGGTCGAGGACGTCGTGATCGGGTGCGCGATGCCCGAGGGCGCGACGGGCCATAACATCGCGCGTCAGGCCGCGCTCCGGGCCGGCCTGCCCGTCACGGCCGCCGCCACCACGGTCAACCGCTTCTGCTCCTCCGGCCTCCAGGCGATCGCGATCGCGGCCCAGCGGGTGATGGTGGACCGTGTCCCCGTCGCCGTGGCGGGCGGCGTCGAGTCGATCAGCCTCGTGCAGAACGAGCATCAGAACAGGTTCCGGCTGACCGAGGACTGGCTCCTCGAGCACAAGCCGGAGGTGTACATGTCGATGCTGGAGACCGCCGAGGTGGTCGCCAAGCGGTACCACGTCACGCGGGAGACGCAGGATCGCTACGCCCTCGAGAGCCAGCGCCGGATCGCGGCTGCCCAGCGCGAGGGCCGGCTCGATGCCGAGATCGTGCCGCTCAAGTCGGTCAAGCTGGTCACGGACAAGGCGACCGGCGAGACGCGCGAGGAGTCGGTGACGCTCACCCAGGACGAGGGCAACCGGGCCGACACGACGGCCGAGGGTCTCGCGAGCCTGAAGCCCGTGGTCAGAGCGGACGGGACCATCACCGCCGGCAACGCGAGCCAGCTCTCCGACGGCGCCTCGGCCTGCGTCGTGATGGACGCAAAGCTGGCCGAACGGCGCGGGCTCGAGCCGCTCGGCATCTTCCGGGGGCTCGCCGTCGCGGGGTGTGAGCCGGACGAGATGGGCATCGGCCCCGTGTTCGCCGTGCCGCGGCTGCTCGAGCGCCACGGTCTCCGCGTGGACGACATCGACCTCTGGGAGCTCAACGAGGCCTTCGCGGTCCAGGTTGTGTACTGCCGGGATCGCCTGGGCATCCCGATGGAGAAGCTGAACGTCGACGGTGGCGCGATCGCCATCGGACATCCCTACGGGATGAGCGGCGCGCGCATGACCGGCCACGCCCTGATCGAAGGGAAGCGGCGGGGCGCCCGGCGCGTCGTCGTCACCATGTGCATCGGCGGCGGCATGGGCGCGGCCGGGCTGTTCGACATCGCGTAGCTCCGGCCCGGGCGTCCGGCCCTCCCGGTTCCCGACGTCTCAGATGGGCGAGACCGTCTTCTTCGGCTACGACCGCGCTGCGCTCGACCGGGAGTACGACAACCGCGGGAAGGTCGCGAACACCGCCGAGTACCTCGCGCGCTACCCGGCCCAGAGCGCCCGCCTCCGCGACACGCTCCCGGCCCGGCTCGACCTTCGCTACGGCCCGCACCCCGGGGAGACGCTCGACGTCTTCCTGCCCGAGGGCAGTGGCCCCTGGCCGGTTCACGTCTTCGTCCACGGCGGCTACTGGCGGTCGTTCGACAAGCAGGACTTCAGCTTCGTCGCGCGGGCGTTCCAGCCCGCCGGCGTCCTCGTCGCCGTGATCAACTACGCCCTCATCCCCACGGTCGACATGGACGAGCTGGTGCGGCAGGTTCGCGCCTCGGTCGCGTGGCTCCACCGGAATGCCGGCGCCCTCGGCGGCGACCCCGCGCGTCTCACCGTCTCCGGCCACTCGGCGGGAGGTCACCTGGTCGCGATGCTCATGTCGACCGATTGGGGACGCTTCGCCGGGCTGCCGGCCGACGTCGTCAAGGCGGGCTGCGGGATCAGCGGGCTCTACGACCTCGAGCCGATCCGGCTCTGCTACTTGAACGAGACGCTCGGGCTCACATGGGAGACCGCACGCCGGAACAGCCCGGTCCACCTCGTCCCGGCCGCTGCCGGCCCGCTCCTGCTCCCGGTCGGGGCCAAGGAGGGGGACGAGTTCCACCGCCAGACCGAGTCGCTCGCCGCCGCGTGGCGACGGCGCGGCCTCGCGGTCGAGGTCATGGACATGACCGGCCACGACCACTTCTCCATCATCACGGAGCTCGGAGACCCCGGGACGCCGCTCAGCCGCGCGATCCTGCACCAGATCGACCCCGGGGCGGGTCGGGGGCCGGTGGCGCGTTGATCCGCGAGGTCCCCGGCCGGACGCCGCGGATCCACCCTGACACCTGGATCGATCCGTCGGCCGAGGTGATCGGGGACGTCACGATCGAGCAGGGCGCGAGCGTCTGGCCCGGGGCCGTCCTTCGCGGCGACGAGGACAACTACGTCCGCCTCGGCCGGAACTCGAACGTCCAGGACGGGTCCGTCCTCCACGTGACGCCCCAGTTCCCGTGCGTGGTCGGCGACGGCGTGACGATCGGCCACCGGGCCGTTGTCCACGCCTGCACGATCCGGGACAACGCGCGGATCGGGATCGGGGCCGTGGTGCTGAACGGCGCCGTCGTCGAGGAGAACGCTCAGGTGGGCGCGGGCGCCGTCGTCCCGCCGGGAAAGGTCGTGCCCGCGGGCTGGCTGGTGATGGGGGTCCCGGCCAAGCCCGTCCGCCAAATGGCCCCCGAGGAGCTCGAGGAGATCCGGCGCAACGCGATCGCGTACGTTGCCCTCTGGCGCCGCGACTACGGGCCGTGCACGGGCTCCCGCTAGGTCGCCCCAATGTCCGCCGGCCCCGGCTGACACCACACGAGGAGGCCCCATGCCGCTCCGCACGCGCTATCTCTTCTCCGCCGCGATGGACGTCGACCCCAGCCACGACGCGCTCTTCCACGAGGTGTACGACAAGGAGCACATCCCGGCGCTCCTGGAGGTGCCTGGCGTCGTGTCGGCCGCGCGCTTCAAGGTCCGCGAGCTGACGATGATGATCGGCGGAGAGCGAAAGACGATCGACCCTCAGGGCGCGCCGCGCTACAACGCGCTCTACGAGCTCGAGTCCCCGGAGGTCCTGGTCACCTCGGCGTGGGCCCACGCGGTCGAGCGCGGACGATGGCCGACCAAGGTCAGGGCATTCACGCGTAATCGCCGACACCTGCTGTACGAGCGTCTGTAGCGGAGTCACAAGCCTTGACTTCCATCTGTCGTGACGCCACCCCGACCCGGAGTGGCCGCAGTGTGGCGGTCTGACCGTGCTCGGCTGGGATCCCGCGAAGTATCTCGAGTTCGCGGGCCATCGGCTGCGCCCAGCGCTCGACCTCCTGGCCCGCGTACCGGCGGCCGCGCCCGCCGTGGTTCACGACCTCGGCTGCGGCACGGGCAACGTGACGCGTCTCTTGCTCGAGCGGTGGCCGACCGCCGCCGTGACCGGCGTCGACGGCTCGGCGGCCATGCTGGCCGCCGCCCGGGCCGCGACGCCGGAGGTGACGTGGGTCCAGGCCGACATCGGTTCCTGGCGCAGCCCCCGGCCCGCCGACGTCGTCTTCTCAAACGCCGCCCTCCACTGGCTCGATGACCATGCTGCGCTCTTCCCTCGGCTTATCGACCGGCTCGCGCGCGGCGGCGCCCTCGCGGTCCAGATGCCGCGAAATCACGACGCGCCGTCCCACACCGAGATGATCGCCGCGGCGGAGACGGGGCCCTGGCGCGAGCGGCTGCGTCCGGCGCTCCGCACCCGGCCCGTCGCCGAGCCGGCGGTCTACCACGACATCCTGGCGCCCCACGTCTCGCGGCTCGACGTCTGGGAGACCGCGTACCTGCACGTCCTGGAGGGAGACAACCCGGTCGTCGAGTGGACGCGGGGCTCCGCGCTCAAGCCGCTCCTCGACGCCCTCGAGGAGCCGGAGCGCTCCGGCTTCCTCGCTGAGTACTCGGCGCGGATCGCCCGCGCCTATCCCCGCCGTGCCGACGGCCGAACCCTCTTTCCTTTCCGCCGCCTGTTCATCGTCGCCGTGCGGTGACGGGCGGACCGGCTCTCCAGGCGCCGCGTGATAGAGTGGGAGCCGACAGCCCAGACGAGCACCGGAGGACGGGAGAGCGCATGACAGGGGTCGCGCGCCGGCATTCCGCGACCGTGGACGTGGGGGGGGTCCGGGTGGGCAGCGCCCACCCCATCGTCGTCCAGTCTATGACCAACACCGACACGGCGGACGCCGCCGCGACCATCGCCCAGGTTCGGGCGCTCGCCGCGGCCGGGAGCGAGCTGGTCCGGGTGACGGTCAACAACGACGAGGCGGCGCGGGCGGTCCCCGACATCGTCGGCGAGGTGGACGTGCCGGTCATCGGCGACTTCCACTACAACGGCCACCTATTGTTGACGAAGTACCCGGCCTGCGCCCGCGCGCTCGCGAAGTACCGGATCAACCCGGGCAACGTCGGGGCCAAGCACCGGGACGAGAACTTCGCGACGATCGTCAAGGTCGCGATCGACCACGGCAAGCCGGTCCGCATCGGCGTCAACTGGGGAAGCCTGGACCAGCACCTTCTAACCGAGATGATGGACGCCAACGCGAAGCTCGCCGAGCCACGCGACGCGCGCGACGTGATGCTGGACGCTATCGTGGAGAGCGCGATCCGCTCGGCCGACCTGGCCGAGGCGACTGGGCTCGGCCACGATCGCATCATCCTGTCCGCGAAGGTGTCGGGCGTGCAGGACCTGGTCGACGTCTACCGCCGGCTCGGGTCCCGCTCCGACCACCCGCTCCACCTCGGCCTCACCGAGGCGGGCATGGGGATGAAGGGAATCGTCGCGAGCGCGGCCGGGCTGTCCATCCTCCTCCAGGAGGGCATCGGCGACACGATCCGCGTCTCCCTCACCCCGCGCCCTGGCGGTGACCGGACCGAAGAGGTGGAGGTCGCCCAGCAGATCCTCCAGTCGCTCGGCCTCCGCGCCTTCGCGCCACAGGTCACCGCCTGCCCGGGCTGCGGGCGGACCACGTCGACGTTCTTCCAGGAGATGGCGGAGGAGATCCAGGCCTACCTGCGCACCGAGATGCCTCGCTGGCGTGAGCGGTATCAGGGCGCCGAGGCGCTGCGGGTCGCCGTCATGGGCTGCGTCGTGAACGGGCCCGGCGAGTCCAAGCACGCCGACATCGGCATCTCGTTGCCGGGCACGTTCGAGGAGCCGAAGGCGCCGGTGTACGTCGACGGGAAGCTGCTGACCACCCTGCGCGGCGATTCGATCGTCGCCGACTTCCTGCGGATCCTCGAGGGCTACGTCGACACGCGTTTCGGCGCGGCGCCCGCCGCCCGCGGCTGAGCGGCCCCCCGTCGAGCCCGCTCTCCACGCCGCCTCTTACGCTGGCCGCCCGGCGTGAGATGCAGAGGAGGCTCCCCCCATGTGGTCATCCGCGATCGTGGCGGCGCTCCACTACCTGGCGCTCGCCATCGGGCTCCCCGCGGTCTTCCTCCGGGGGCGGGCGCTCAAGGGCCCCCTGGACGACGCGGGGTTCCGACGGCTCTTCGCGGCCGACGCGGCATGGGGCGCGGCGGCTGCTCTCTGGGTGGCGACCGGGCTGCTCCGGGCGTTCGGCGGGCTCGAGAAGGGCTCGGCCTTCTACCTCCAGAGCCGGCTCTTCTATCTGAAGATGGCGCTCTTCCTGGCGATCGTGGCCCTGGAGGTGTGGCCCATGCTCACCTTCACCGGCTGGCGACAGGCCCGCCGCCGGGGCACGCGTGTGGACACGAGCCGGGCGCGCGTGTTCTTCCAGCTGAACCACGTCCAGCTCGCCCTGGCCATCGTCATGGTCTTCGTCGCCTCGGCGATGGCACGCGGACTCTGGTAGACGCCGCGTCCGGCGACGTGGGGGTCAGTGGTGCCGGTGTGAGACGCTGACGTGGACTTCGGCGGGGGCGGTGTTCCCCGCGCCGTCCACGCACTCCACGGTGATCGCGTAAGTCCGCCCGCTGGCAGCGTTCGCGCGCTCGGCGCGGAGGCTCGCCGTCAGTGAGCCCGTGATCAGCCAGTCGGGTGCCGTGTCGTCGTTTGGCCCGGTCACCGGCTCGCTGCTCGAGATCTCCGAGATGGCGCACGTGACGGGGCCCCCATCGTCCGTTGCCGTCACGGCCACGGTCACCGGCACGAACTTGTGGTTCGGCGGCCACAAGACCGAGGGCGTCACGCTGGCGCTGTCGATCGTCGGAGGGGTCGTGTCGCCTCCGAGGTAACGCGCGACGGCGAGCTGTGTTCCCGCGACTCCGGAGGTGATGCCGCCCGCGACGATCTTCTGGTCCGCCTGGAGGGCCAACGCCTGGATGGCATCGAAGCCGCCGAGGTTCGTGGTCACGACGCCCCCCGCGCCGAACGTGGCGTCAAGCGAGCCATCGGCGCCATATTGGGCCAGGGTGAAGTCACGGTTCGGACTGCCGAGCCCTCCGAGCAGGATCTTCGAGTCCGACCGCATGACGAGGGCCGCGCCCGAGCCTACGGGAGTTCTGACCAGGCCCCCGACACCGAATGTCGGGTCGAGGGTGCCGTTGGTCTCGTAGCGGGCCAGCGCGAAGGCCGCATCGCCCGTGTCTAGGTCCTCCGTGGACCCTCCGGCCACGATCTTGCCGTCCGGCTGGATCGCGATCCCTCCGAGGACGTCGTCGGCCAGGGTGGACGCTCCCGAGAAGTCCGTCGTGACCTGGCCGCCCTTCGCATAGTCACCACCGCCCGGTGTCCCGAACGTGACGTCAAGGGCGCCGGATTCGTCGAACCGGACCAGAAGGAAGTTGGAATCGCCCGTCGCGGGATCCAGGGCGTTTCCCCCGACGACGATCTTTCCGTCGGACTGGATCGCGATGCCCGCGGAGAACTCCCGCCGGCCGGAGTTCGCGACGACGACCTTGCCGCCGTTGAACGTGGCGTCGAGGCCCCCATCGTTGGCGTTGTAGCGGACCACCGCCACGTCCTCGTCCGTGCCACCGCCTCCCGCGAACGCCGTGCCGGCCACCACGATCTTGAGCACGCCTCCGACCACCGACAGCGCCACCGCGGTGGCCTCTCCTCCTCGCCCGGACGGATCGGTGAGCACCATCCCGTCGGTGTCGAAGGTCGGATCCAGGGTGCCGTCCGCGTTGTAGCGGGACATCGCGAAGCGCCGTCCCGCGCTCGAGATGGAGGAGCCGACCGCGACGATCCGCCCGTCGGGCTGGATGGCGATGGCCAGGATCTCCTCGCGCCCTCCCACGCCGAAGTCCGTGGTGACGACGCCGTTGACCCCGAAGCTCGTGTCCGGGCTGGCGTCTGGCGCGAGCCGGACAAGGGCGAAGTGGTTGCCCTTCCCGCCCCCCACCACGATCCGCCCATCAGCCTGGATGGCGAGCCCCGAGGCTCGGCTGAAGCTCCCGTTGAGGACGACGAGACCGTCGCCACCGCCGAACGTCGGGTCGAGCTCACCCGGTCCGGCGCTCGCCAACCCGATCGCGGTGGCGATCGACACGAGTACCGCGGACAGCCGGACGAGACGACTCCTCGGCGCGAGCTTCATATGCCCCTCCTCGAGGTGACGCCTGCCCAGGGAAAGCATCGAGCGTGCCGGGAGTCAGCAAGGGGCTGCCCTGAAAGGAGCATCGACAGTCCAGCTTAGTAAGTACTTGACTTTATTGATATATCTTGGCCATCATGTCACGCTGGTAGGCGGGGTGCCGGCCGCCTCTTGACGCTCAGCGCCGAATGCCGGCCGCAAAAGGTCACCGGGCTCGGACCCGCGCCCATGGTCGGCCGCGTCGCCTCCGCCACTCGGCAGGCGAGCGCCCTCGTGTGATTCCGCGACAGGGGGCCTTGGCTCAGCCCCCAGCGCGGAACGCCGAATCTGTCAGGCGGGCCAGATGCGTGTGGCCTGGTGACACCTCGGAGGTCACTCGGGCGACCAACGTGGGTTCGCGCTGAAGAGCCCGTCGACCACGCCGATCTGGTAGGCCATCCAGAGGCCGAAGGCGAGGCTGAGCACGCCGGAGGCCGTCGCGAGGTGGCGGTTGAGCCAGGCGAAGCGGCTCGCGGTCACAGCGAAGGGCAGGGCGACGGCCGCGGTGACGAGCATCATCCCGGCGATCGTCCCCACACCGAAGACGAGAAGATAGCCGATCGCCCACCACGGGTCGCGGATCGCCGCCAGCACGAGCAACGCGGCCGCCGCGGACCCAGCGAGCCCGTGGACCAGCCCGACGACGAGCGGGCGGAGCATCCGGTAGGCGCCGAATCGCCCGAGGGCTCGGTCGAGCCGCGCTTGGGGCGTCGCCTCGTCCAGGTGTCCGTGCGCCCCCGGCGCGTGGCCGTGGACGTGGCTGTGAACGTAGTCACCGTGGACGTGTGGGTGCGCGTGGCAGTCCTCGTGACCGCCGGCGTGGGAAGTCCCCTCACGCGCCTCGTGGATCCGCCGGGCGACGCCGGTCAGCGTGAGGATTCCCAGCAGGATGAGCATGATGGCGACGGAGAACTCCATGCCGAGCCCCACGCGGGGCGGGATGACGAGACCGAACAGGACGATCGCGCCGCCTACGGCGAGGATCGTCAGCGTGTGCCCGAGCCCCCAGAGCACTCCCGTCCACGCGGCCGCGCGCACCGAGCGCTGGCGGCTCACGATCGTGGTGACGGCGATGACGTGGTCGACGTCGGTCGCGTGGCGCATCCCGAGGAAGAAGCCAAGGAGCAGGACGGACAAGAGAGGTGTCATGCGGACTACCCTACGCGACTGCCGCCGGGCGCGCCACTACCCGGGAGCCTCACCGCCGGGGTCGCCGGCGATCGGGCCGCGGCGGCGTCCCGGCCGGGCCGTGCACAGCCCCGCCCGGGAGCCGCTCCTCGAGTTCCTCGAGCGTGCGCGGCCAGTCCTGGTGGAGGAGCCGCGAAAGGGCGCGGTCGGCCAGGAGCCGCCCGCCCGCCTGGCAGACCGCGCAGTAGTTGGTCTCGTTCTCGGCGTGGACGATGCGCTGCACCGGCGCCCCGCAGTCCGGACACGGCTGCCCGTAGCGGCCGTGGACCGCCATCCCCTCGCGGAAGGCCGTGACCTTCTCCGGAAAGACCAGACGCGCGGTGGCGGAAAGGCGGTTGGCCCATTCGGTGAGCACCGCGTGAACTGCGGCGTGGAGCCGCTCGAGCTCGGCCTCACCGAGCTGATCCGTCATCCGCACCGGGGATAGACGGGCCCGGTGCAGGATCTCGTCCGCGTAGGCGTTGCCGATGCCGTCGAGGAGGCGTGGATCCGTGAGGGCGCGCTTGAGCGTGTGCCGCTCGCGGGTGAGCGCCGCCCGGAACGCAGCGGGACTCGCCCCGAGGACGTCGAGACCTCCGGGGTCGTGGGCGGCGAGGGCCGCCTCACCCCGGGCCAGGTGGATCGAGGCCCGACGCCGGGTCCCGGCCTCGGTCAGGGTCAGCGTGCCGTCCGGGAAGTCGAAGGCCGCAAGGCCCACCCGCCCCGGCGGACGCGCGCCCGCCGGCCGCCAGTGGAGCCGGCCGGCGATCATCAGGTGGATGACCACGAAGATCTCGCCTTCCAGGACGAGGACGATGCGCTTGCCGAGGCGGCGGAGCCCCACGACCATTCGGCCGTCCACGTCCGACACGGGCGGATCGACCGAGCGGAGGACGAAGGGGCTCGCCAGGCGGAGCCGCGTGAGCCGCCGCCCGAGGACGCGCGGTTCGAGGGCCGTCAGGTACGCGACGACGTCCGGCAACTCCGGCACGAGCCCGCGCCTTGGCTTCCCTTCCCTAGTCGGAACCTGGCGGGCCGAGGGGCGGTCGAGGACTCCGTCAGGGCCAGCGCCACTATGGCATTCGGCCGGCGGGCTCAGTCAAGGGCCACTTCGATACCCACGCCGAGCCAGCGCGCCGTGCTACGGTTAGTCGTCCGATGGTCCGCGCCGAGCCCGCACTGCTGCGTCTGCCGGGCTTCCCCCGGTTCGCCTGCTCTGCTTCGCTCAACACGATCGCCTTCTCCGGCGAACAGGTCATCCTCGGCTGGCTCGCCCTCGAGCTCACGAACTCGCCGCTGCTGGTCGGCGTGGCACTCGCCCTCCGCATGGCACCGTTGCTCGTCATCGGGCTGCCTGCTGGCGTGCTCGCCGATCGGGGGGATCGTCTCGTCCTGCTTCGCGGGGCCAACACGATCATGGCGCTCGCCCTCATCGTGCTTGGAACGCTCACGACGCTCGGACACGTGACGATCGGGCTGGTCCTCGGTATCACGTTCTTCATCGGCTGCGCCCGCGCCCTGCAACAGGTCACGCAACAGGTTCACGCCCACGATCTGGTCGGCGCCCCTCGACTGACGGAGGCGCTGGGGGCACTCGGCATCGCGATGCGCATCGGTGGTCTCACGGGGGCGCTGCTCGCCGGTCGTCTGATCGGTGGCCTGGGACCCGGTCCCGCGTACCTGGCCGCCGCATTCGCCTCGCTCCTGTCGACATTGGTCCTTCCCCGGCGCTCCTCGCACGGGGTCCGATCCCCCTTGACCGCGGGGTCGGTGTGGGAGGGCCTGACCGGTTTTCTCGCGGCTGCGCGGGCGGAACCGCGCTTGCCCCTCTTCATGGCCCTGACCGCAGCCGGCGAGGTGCTCGGCTTCTCGCACCAGGCCGTGCTGCCGAGCCTCGCGCGGGACGTCCTGCGCGTGGGACCGGAAGGGCTCGGCGCAATGACCGCCGCTCGCCAAGTCGGTGGGATCATCGGAGTGCTTGGCGTCGGACGCCTGAGTCAGATGGGCGGGCTCCCCACGCTCTTCGTCGGCGTCCTCGGGGTGTTCGGTGCAGGCGTGGCGGGACTGGGTTTGGCTCCTAGCTATGGAGCCGTCCTGCTCTTGCTCCTCCTGGTCAACACCGTCGGGGCGCTATCGGACATCCTCGGGCAGAGCCTCATGCAGCAGAGCGTCCCGGCCGCCCTGCGGGGCCGGGCCAGCGGCGCATGGGTGGTGGCGATCGGCGTGGGGCCGGTGGGTCAGCTTCAGATCGGGGCACTGGTCTCCTGGTTGGGCGTCGCGGCCGCCCTAGGAATGAGCGGGGCGGCCCTCGTCGTCGTGGCGGTAGCCGCCCGGGTTCTCATCACCCGCGTACGCAGCTTCTGACGCGCGAGCACCAAGGGGAGTGCGCTCGGAGCCGACCCCTAGCCGCAGCCGTCGGAGACGGCGGGCCTCTCTGGGGGCTCGATCAGCTCGATCCGCGTAACCGTTTCCGGCCAGGCCGGCAGGACCGCGTCGATCTCGGCCTCCCGCCTCGCCACACCGCTCGATCCACGCACTTCCCAGCACGAACCGCCGGCCCCCAGGCGTCGGGTCCAGGGCCTCCAAGCGCGGGGCGAGTTCTGCCCAGATCCGGCGTACCGCGTCGCTGCAAAGTGATAGCCTTCTTCCTGTGAGCGGGACAGGGCCAGGGAAGACGCGTGGACCGAGGGGGGCATGGATCCGGCGAGAGTTCGTTGGGGGGGCAATGCTCTTAGCCCTTGGTTGCCACAGCAGCTCGACCACCGGTCCGAAGGCCAACGGGCTGACCATCGAGGCACAGCAGCTCCTCCAAGCCGGGAGTGGGTGCCATCTCAAGGTCACGCTCAAGAACCGATTCGGCTCGGACCTGAGTGGCCGGCTGGTCTATCACCTCCTGGACGGCCAGAAGACGACCATCGGATCGGCCACCGTTTTTCCAGTAGTGCCGGACGGCGAACGGCGCTTCGCCACCTCGGCCCCCCTCCTGGCCAGCGCTGATGGGCATCGTCTGGTGTGCTCCGACATCGCCTCTCTCCAGATCGATTCCGCCAGCACCACGGTGCCCATCGCGACGAACTGAGCATCCGACGGCATCGCGGCCGGCTCACGGACGACCCGATCGCGGATGATCGCGTCCGCACGCAGCCACAGGCCTGCTCGCGGGGTCTCCTGGGGCTGCATCAGTAGTGCGATCAATGGAGCAGTATATGCCGTTTGCTAACTCTCAAGGCATCCGTATTTACTCCGATCACTGGATGATTTCATCCGCCCGCGCCAGCACCGACGGCGGGATCGTGAGCCCCAGCGCTTTGGCCGTCTTCAGGTTAATGACCAGCTCGAACTTGGTCGGCTGCTCGACCGGCAGGTCGGCGGGCTTGGCGCCCTTGAGAATCCTGTCCACGAAATTGGCGGCGCGGCGGATGTTCTGCCGCTGGTCCGCGGCGTAGGCGATCAATCCCTGATCCCGGACATATTCCAAGGCCGGATAGATGGCCGGCAGCCGCAGTTTCGCCGCGAGGGAAACCACCTCCGCCCGGCGGGTGAACAAATTTGGATCGATCAACACAACCAGCGCCTCACAGCGCTCGCGCTCGCAACGGTCCGACAGTCGTCGGATCTCATCGGGCGAGTCCGCCCACGCTTCGATCAACGTCATGCCGAGCGCCGCGGCGGCGGCGCGCGAGCCACCGCGCGTATCGGACTCGACCAAGGCGCGTCCGGAGGACAGGGCCATTACGCGCTTGGCGCGCGGCGCGATTTCCCTGACCAGCTCGAAGAGCTTTTGCGTGAGGTCGTCGGCCTGATGGGTGACACCGGTGACATTGCCGCCGGGGCGCGCCAAGCTGGCGATCATTCCGATCTGCAATGCCCCCGAGCCAGTCGCCATCACGATCGGAACCGTTTTGGTCTCGCGCCACAACGCCTGCGTGGAAAGGACCGGCGCGCCGACGGCGACGTCGGGCTTCAGCTGTAGCAGCTCGCGCGCGAGCTCGGGCAGACGCTCGAGCCGGCCGTCGCGGAGCGCCTCGAATCGCGCACGATGGCCACTCTCCGTCCCGTGGATCAGGACCGCAACCAGTGGCATGCTCGGTTGCGAGTGCGCCGCGCCGGCGACAAGGAGGACTTGCAGCGCAAGCAACGCCATGCGCACGAAGTCCGGCATGGCGCTCTTAGCCGCACCAAGCCGACCGAGCGCCACTGCGTGGGTCCTTGGCCGGCCTCTTCTTCGCCATCACCTCAACGTAGCATGCCACCGGCGCCGGTCAGCACCGAGGGGAGCGCGCTCGGAGCCGACCGCTAGCAGCAGCCGCCGGAGACGGCGGGCCTCTTCGGGGGCTCGATCAGCTCGATCCGCGCGTCATCGGGGCCCCGGACGAAGGCGATCCGGGGTCCGTTGGGCACCTGGATCGGACCCTCGAGAAGCGGACAGCCGAGCGCGTCCAGCCGGGCGATGTCGGCGTCGAGATTCGCCGAGTCGAAGCCGAAGTGCTCGAGCCCGTGGTGCGGCATGGCGTCGCCCGCACCCAGCCGCTCGCCCGTCCGCGCGCCCGAGATGTTCACGGCCATGCCGCCGTCCTCGCTCATGCACCGGACGAATCGGTCGCCGAAGACGCGAGTCTCGTCCGAGACGATCTTGAAGTGGAACGCCTTCACATACCAATCGGCGGTCTTCCGTGGGTCAGGGGCTTTCAGGTGGATGTGGTTGATCCGGAACGCCATCGTGGCCTCCTGGTCGATGGCCGGCGCTCGGCCGGCCGGTGAGCGGGTTTCGAGCCGCGCGCTTGGGCGCCCGCGGCGTAGCGTGGATCGTCACGGCGCACGGGCCGGAGCTGGCTCAGACGAGCGCGCGCCGACCGAGCTTCACCGGGCGGCCGGCCTGGACCACGTCCACCGCGTCGCCCAGCGCGGCGATGTCGGTCGCGGGGTCACCGGCGACGGACATCAGGTCGGCGACATACCCCAGTCGGATGGCCCCGACCTCGTGCCCGAGGCGCATGGCCTCGGCCGACTCGACGGTCGAGACGGCCAGTGCCTGCCACGGGGAGTAGCCGAACCACTTCACGAACGCCCGGGCATTCGCCGACGACGCGTCGAAGCGCGCGTGCGCCATTCCCATGTCGAGGCCGGTGATGAAGCGCACGCCCCGGGCCCGCATGTCGCGGGTGACCTCCACGTGCTCCTCCATCGACACCGGGGCGGCCGACACCGACCAGTGCGGCTTGGGCGGCGGCGCGCCCGCCTGGACCGCCTCGTGGCCGAGGAGATGCAGCCCGAACGTCACGTCGACCGCCTGGCCGTTGGCAGCGATGCGGCCCGACACCTCGGGATCGTACTCGAGCCCCTTCCGAGGATCCGCCGAGAACCACCGGGCGTGGACGAGGTGGTGGATGCCGGCTTCGGCGCAGTTCCGCACGCCGTCGGCCGACAGCGTGTGGGCCACGATCTGCATATCCAGGCGCTCCGCCTCGCGGACCGCCGCCCGGAGGGTTGCGACGGGGTACTGGACCGTCCGGGGGTTGGCCGTGGGCGTGAACATGCCGCCGGTGGCCATCATCTTGATGCAGTCGGCCCCGAGCTTCTTCTGTCGGCGCACGGCGGCGACAACCTCGTCGAGGGTGTCGGCCTCGGTCCCGAACATCCAGCAGTGGCCGGCCGTCGTCGTGATGGGGGTGCCGGTCAGGATGAGGCGCGGGCCGGGAATGACGCCACGCCGCACCGCGTCGCGAATCGGGAACGCGACCTCGTTCTTGCTGCCGATGTCCCGCAGCGTCGTCACACCGCTCATGAGCACGGTCCGCACGTTCGCGGCGGCGCGGAGGAGCAGAGCCTCGTGCGACTCGCTGGTGACGAGGTGATAGGCATCGGGCGTGGCGGAGCAGTGCATGTGGGCGTGGACGTCGACGAGTCCCGGCAGGAGCGAGACGTCCCCGAGGTCGTGGACCCGGTGGGTCGCCCCCACGTCGGAGGACAGCTCCCGCTGTGGGACCACTGCCCGGATCCGCTCGCCTTCCGTCAAGACCGCGTGGTCGGGCAGCCATCCCGACACGGTGGGATTGGAGACTCGCCTCGCCTTGAACACGGAGCGCTCCGCCACGACTGCCTCCCGAGTATGCGGCGCCGCCAGCGCCGTCAGGCTACGTTCGCCGCAGCGCCACGAGACCCCGCGGTTGATCAGATGAGGGACGCGAGCGCCTCGCCGACCTCGCGGGTCGAGGCCTTGCCGCCGAGGTCGCGCGTCACGGTCTTGCCGTCGGCGACCACCGTCTCGATCGCCCGAACGATGGCGTGGGCGGCCGCGGCGTGCCCGAGGTGCTCGAGCAGCATGGCACCGGTCCAGATCTGGGCGACCGGGTTGGCGATCCCCTTCCCCGCGATGTCGGGCGCCGAACCGTGCACGGGCTCGAACATCGACGGGTGCTCCTTCTCCGGATTGATGTTGCCGCCCGGCGCCAGCCCGATCGAGCCCGCGATGGCCGGCCCGAGATCGGACAGGATGTCGCCGAACAGGTTCGACCCGACCACCACGTCGAACCAGTCCGGGTGCTGCACGAAGTGGGCCGTGAGGATGTCGATGTGGTACTGCGCGGTCTTGACATCCGGGTACTCGCGGGCCATCGCGGCGAAGCGCTCGTCCCAGTACGGCATGCTGTGGATGATGCCGTTCGACTTGGTCGCCGAGGTGACGTGGCGCCGCGCCCGTGTCCTGGCCAATTCGAACGCGTAGCGCATCACGCGGTCGCACCCCTTCCGCGTGAACACGGCCTGCTGGACGGCCAGCTCGTCATCGGTGCCCTTGTAGAGTCGCCCGCCGATCTCGGAATACTCGCCCTCGTTGTTCTCCCGCACGATGACCATGTCGATCTCGGCGGGAGAGCGGTCGGCGAGCGGCGAGCGGACGCCGCGTAGGAGCCGCACGGGGCGGAGGTTGACGTACTGCCGGAAGGTCCGGCGAATGGGAATGAGGAGTCCCCACAGGGACACGTGGTCCGGCACGCCCGGCGCCCCCACCGCGCCGAGGAAGATCGCGTCGCAGACCCGGAGCTGCTCGAGGCCGTCCTCGGGCATCATCCGGCCCGTCTTCGCGAAGCGCTCGCAGCTCCAGTCGAACTC
>Ga0114129_10002245_pt1 | contig 26678 bp, 28 predicted proteins | sample RhiMetdeltSRZDD1_FD_80071 | JGI IMG/M metagenome (GOLD analysis project Ga0114129, IMG submission 80071) | Populus rhizosphere microbial communities from Tennessee, USA - Rhizosphere MetaG P. deltoides SRZDD1 (version 2) (version 2) | ecosystem: Host-associated > Plants > Roots > Rhizosphere >...
GGTAGCCGTGGACGAAGAGCTGCTTCGGCACCTCGAGCCCGGCCGCGAGCAGGAGCGCCGGCCAGATCACGCAATGGAACTTGAGGATGTCCTTGGCGAGGAAGTGACGGACCTCGGGCCAGTAGTGCGGCCGGAGGTCCTCGCCCTCCCGCGCGAAGGCGAGGGCGCTCCAGTAGTTGATGAGCGCGTCGACCCAGACGTAGACGACCTGATCCGTGTCCCACGGAACCGGAACACCCCAGCGCTGCGAGGCCCGGCTGACGCTGATGTCGTCGAGCCCCTGCTCGACGAACCGGCGCGCCTCGTTGTACCGAAACGAGGGGAGGACGATGTCCGGCCGCTCGTCGAAGAGGCGCAGGAGCGGCTCCGCGTAGGCCGAGAGCCGGAAGAAGTAGTTCTTCTCCTCGACGAACTCCGGCGGGATGCCGTGCTGCGGGCAGAGCCCGTCCACGAGCTCGGCCTCGGTGTAGAAAGTCTCGCAGCGGGTGCAGTACAGCCCGGAGTAGACGCCCTCGTAGATGTCCCCACGCTCGTAGATCCGCTGGAGGAGCTCCTGGACGCGCTCGCCGTGGCGCGGGTCGGTCGTCCGGATGAAGAAGTCGTTCGACGCGTTGACCTTGACGGTCATCTCGTGGAAGGCGCTCGCGTTCCTGTCGACGAATTCCTGCAGTTCGAGGCCGGCTTCCTCGGCGACGCGCGGGATGTTCGAGCCGTGCTCGTCCGTCCCGGTCAGGAAGAACGTGTCCTCCCCGCGCTGGCGCCGATGACGGGCCACGATGTCGGCCGCGATCGTCGTGTACGCGTGCCCGATATGCGGCGTCGCGTTGACGTAGTAGATCGGCGTCGTGATGTAGAAGCTCACCGGCGGTCATCATACGGACGGCCATCCCCCACCAGACCCGCGGTTTGAGGGTGTCCCAGAAGGGAACTGAGTGGTGACAACGAGTCACCGGACCGGGTGGGGCGCAGGCCTTGCGGACCGCCGACGGTGACGAGGAGGTCGAGACATCACGTGATGGAAGCGTCGACGCGCAGCCGAGGTGGGAAGACGACAACCGGGATCATCCGCCACCTGGACGAGCTCGGGCGGATCGTGATCCCAATCGAGATCCGGAAGCGGTTCGGGCTCACCGAGCGAGACGCGCTCGGGATCTCCGTCCGCGACCAGACCATCCTCCTCAGCCGTCCTCGCGACGGATGCATCTTCTGCGGCTCGAGCCGCACGGTCGCGGAGCACCGAGGGCGCAGCGTCTGCGGTGCGTGTGCGACCGAGATCGCCTCGGCGACGAACTAGCGCCACCCCGCCGAAGCTCGCGAGCCCGAGAGCCGCCAGGGCTCCGATCGCAGGGAGCGAATTGCCCGCGCCCGGGCGTCTGCCGGCGCGGGGCGCCTGGAGGCCGTGCGGCGGCGACGCGTCCGACACAACCATGACCGGAGGCGCGAAGCCCTGCTCAAGTGTCTTCTCGATCGGAGCCGACACATGGCTCGGGCTTGTCTCGGTGGGACTAGGCCTGTCGGCCGCGACCTTGGGTCTTCGAACCGTTGGCGCCGCGCGACGGCGTTCCACGGAAGGCGTCGACCCAGGCTCCGGTGGCGGAGCGGCAGCCGCCGGCAACGGCGCGGGAGCCGCCGGCAACGGCGCGGGCGCCGGAACCTCGGGAGTCTCGGGCACCGGCGGAGGCTCGGGTGCTTCCGGCGCCGGCTCCGCCGGAGGGGCCGGCGATGGGGGCGGTGGGGCTTGCCGCGTAGGCAGAAGCCCGAGCGGGTCGACGTAGCCGTTGGGATCCGTCGTCACCCGGACGCCCAGGTGGACGTACGACTCGGCGTGCTCGGGCTCGCCGGACCGGCCGGCCGTGCCGACGCCGTCGCCCTCGACGACCTCCTGGCCGCGCGCGACAGCGACGGAGCCGAGGTGGACGAGGGTGACCGAGTAGCCGTCGGCCGTCTGGATCGTCGCCGAGCGGCCACCGCCGGGCACGGTGCCGGCGAACGAGACCACGCCGGACGCCGGCGCCCGGACGAGCCAGCCTGTCGGCGCAGCGACGTCGAGGCCGCGATGCTGGTCGGCCGCATAGGGATCGTCCCCGAGGACGAAGGGTCGTAGTACCGGCCCGCCGACGGGCCAGGTCCAGGCGAGTGCGGGCGGCGCGCCGGCCTGGAACGCGATCAGAACCGGAAGCAGGGCGACCACGCGTTTCATTCCCGCCTCCTGTTGTCCGTTATGTCAACGGCGAGAAGGCTAGCAGGTCGGATCGGACGTTGTCAATCCCGGCGACAGTCGAGTTACAACGAGCCGCGGTAGAGCCGGTTGCGCGGCACGCCCGTGAGGCGGGCGACGACGTCTGCCGCCCCGCGCCGCGAGGCGCCCGAGGCGAGCAGCGCTTCGACCGCCTCGAAGGCGGCGGCCTCGTCGACGTCCGCCGATTCCGGTGCGGCGCCGATCACGACCGTGATCTCGCCCTTGGGAGCCTCCGAAAAACGCTGGGCCACCTCGGGCGCCGTGCCGCGCACGACCTCCTCGAAGCGCTTCGTCAGCTCGCGGCACACCGCGACCCGCCGCTCGGGATCGGCCTGCGCGAGGCTCGCGAGGCTCGCGGGCAAGCGCCGAGGCGACTCGAAGGCCACGGCAGGCCATGTCCAGGCCCGCGACTCCTCCCAGAGCCGTTCGAGGGCTGCCCGCGTGCGCGGGAGATAGCCGAGGAAGACGTACCGCTCTCCGAGGAGCCCGCTGGCGACCAGAGCCGTCTCCACCGCGCTCGGCCCGGGCAGGACGGTCACGCCGAGCCCGCGCTCGATCGCCGCCGCGACGAGCCCCGCGCCGGGGTCGTTGACGCCCGGAAGACCGGCGTCGCTCGCCAGGGCGATCCGCTCGCCCGCCTCGAGCCGCGGCAGCACTTCCGCCGTCCGGCGCGCCTCGTTGTGGCGGTGGAACGAGAGCAGACGTGCCGAGATCTCGTGGCGGTCGAGCAGGATCTTCGTGCGGCGCGTGTCCTCGCAGAGGACGAGATCCGCCTCCGCGAGCTCCCTGAGCGCCCGCAGCGTCACGTCCTCGAGGTTCCCGATCGGCGTCGGGATGACGAGGAGGGGCATGGCTCCCCGCGCGCCCGGTCAGGGCGAGACGGGCACCTCGCCGGCGTCCAGCGCCTCGAAGGCGACCAGGCCGGCGCCGACGAGCCCGGCGGCGCTCCCGAGCTCGGCCAGGACGATCTCCACGTCGTCCTTCCCGGGCGGAAGCGCGCGCTCCGAGACGACCTTGCGCGCCGGCACGAGGAGCAGCTCGCCCGCCTCCGCGAAGCCTCCGCCGATGACGACGATCTCCGGGTTGAAGATGTTCACGTAGGAGGCGATGCCGACTCCCAGGTGGAACCCGACATGGTCGAGCACGTCCCTGGCGTCGCCTTCCCCCTGGGCTGCGAGCTCGACGGCGAGCCTGGCGTCGACGACGCGCCCGTCCGCAGCGGCTCGGCCGAGATCGCCGTCCGGATGCTCGGCGGCCGCCGCCGCGGCGAGCTCGTTCGCCGCCAGGCCGGACGCAAGCGCCTCCAGGTGACCGCGGCCCGGGCAGGCTCCCTGGCACGGCGGCCCGTCCACGTCGATGGTGATGTGCCCGAGCTCGCCCGCCGCGCCCACCGCCCCGCGGTAGAGCCGACCGTCGAGGATCAGGCCGCCACCGACCCCCGTCCCGAGCGTGAGCATGATCATCTGCTGCGCGCCCCGGCCTGCGCCGAGCCGGTGCTCGGCCACCGCGGCCGCGTTGCCGTCGTTCTCGATCATCACCGGGACGCCGAAGCGGGCCTCGAGGCGGTCGCGCAGGTCGACGCCCGCGAGCGGGATGTTCACGGAGGTGACGGCCCGCCCGGTGCGCTGGTCAATCGTCGAAGGGACCCCCACTCCCAGAGCGGAAAACCCCTCGCCCGCCACCGCGCCGATGACGCGCTCGAGCTGGTCGAGGATCGCCTCCTCGCCCGAGAGATCGGTGGGCTCGACCGTGCGGTTGAGGACGGCCCCCTCGCGGTCCACGAGGCCGGCCGCCAGCTTCGTCCCGCCAAGATCGACCGCGATGACGTGCGGAGCGCTCATTCGGCGTCTGGCTACGATACTCGGTCGCTGTGGCGTCGAAGGACAAGCCGTACCGCGTGTATCGAGGCGGGCGGGCCAAGGGGCCCGTTCCGAAGGACGGTCTGCGCGGAAAGGCCGACCGCAAGGGCCCGGACGGCGAGGATCCGTATGCCCGCCCGTCGAAGGCGAAACGGCCCCGCCGCAAGCGCCGCTGGGTGCGGATCGCGGTCATCGTCCTGCTCATCGTCCTCCTCGTCAGCCTGGTCTGGGCCGTGCTCGGCTACCTGGCTTTCAGGAGCGGCGTCAAGGAGGCGAACGACCGCCTCGACTCGCGTGCCTACCGCGTGCTCGCCCCGCAGGACGGCCTGATCCTCTCGAACCCGTCCACGATCCTCGTCCTCGGCACCGACGAGGGACCGAACCGCACGGGGCCGTTCCGCTCCGACGCGATGATGCTCGTCCGCACCGACCCGGACGAGCACCGCATGGCCCTCCTCTCGATCCCGCGCGATCTCCGTGTGGACATCCCCGGGCAAGGCACCGAGAAGGTGAACGCCGCCTACGCGTTCGGCGGCCCGACGCTCGCGATCCGCACGGTTCAATCCCTGACGGGCATCCCGATCAACCACGTCATGGTCGTCGACTTCTCCAAGTTCAAGGAGGTGATCGACGCGCTCGGCGGCGTAACGATCAACGTCCCCAAGCCGATCCTCTCGAACAAGTTCGAGTGCCCCTACCCGACCCAGGCGCGCTGCGACCGCTGGCCCGGCTGGCGCTTCGCCAAGGGCCAGCAGCACATGGACGGGCGGCGGGCACTGATCTACTCGCGCGTGCGCCAGAACCAGCTCGACCCGTCCGAAAGCGACATCACCCGGGGCGAGCGACAGCAGACCCTGCTCCAGGCGATGATGGACGAGATCACGAGCTTCGGGACGTTCATCCGCATGCCGTTCATCGGCGACGACCTCGTGGCGCCGCTCGCGACCGACCTGTCGGCCAACCAGCTCCTCCAGCTCGGCTGGGTCGTGAAGCGGATGCCCGCGAGCGGTCAGCTTCGCTGCCGGCTCGGTGGGCAGATCGCGGACATCGACGGCCAGTCCTTCATCATCGGAAGCGAGGAGAACGCTTCCGTGATCGCGATGGTGACGGGCGACTCGGCGCCGCAGCCTCCTCCGCCCGGATCCGGTCCCTTCGGGCCGGGCTGTCGGGTGGGGAGAAGCGGCTGAGCCCTCCGACTAGGACTCGGCTGCTTTCGCCTTCGGCTCCGGCTTGTCCGACGACTTCTTCTCGCCGGAGTCGCCCGATCCGTCCGAGCTCTCCTTCGGGGCGGAGCGCTTGTTCCCGCGGCCGTAGTCGGTCGAGTAGAACCCCGAGCCCTTGAAGTGGATGGCAGCCGGATACAGCACCTTCACGACTGGCCCCTCGCCGCAGATCTGGCATGTTTCGGCAGGCGGATCGGACATCCGCTGGAACAGCTCGAACGTGTGCCCCTTGGGGCATCTGTACTCGTAAATCGGCATCGGAGAAAGGCCGCCCTTTGCAGGGGGAGATGCTAGCAGGGGGGCCGGGGGCTCCCGGCACTCGGGACCCTGGAGTGCCAGCGTCTTCTGGGCGCCGTAGGGCCCTCTCGTGGGCCGGCGACGGCTTCTGGCTCGGGGTCGGCGCGGTCGCCGCGGCCCTCGGCGCCTTCCTGCTCCTGCGCCTCCATGCGCTGCCCCCGAACGAGGACGAGGTGCTCGCGTTCTTCATCAGCCACGGAAGCCTCGGCGACGTGCTCGAGACCGTGCTCGGCGAGCGGGGAGGCGCACCGCTCCACTATCTCCTTGCCTTCCTCGTCGGCAAGGTCGACCCCGGCCTCACGAGCCTCAGGCTCATCTCGGTCGCCTTCGCGGTCGCGAGCGTCCCCGTCGCGGCGGCGGTGCTGGCGCGGCTCACGGACCGCCGCACGGCGCTCCTCGCCTCGGTCGTGGCCGCGGGGAGCTGGACGATGCTCTACCACGGCATCTACGCGCGCATGTACAGCCTCTTCCTCTTCACGAGCGCGCTCTCGGTGCTCCTCCTCCTGCGGGCGCTGGAGCGAAACACCCGCGGGCGCTGGGCCGCTTGGGCAGCGGCGACCCTCGCACTCCTCGCCACGCAGCCCTACGGCGTCCTCGTCCTCGCCGCCCAGGTCGCCTACGTGGCGGCGCTTCGCATCCGGCGCCCGCTCCCGCTCCGGTCGCCGCTCATCGCGCTCGCCGCCGTCGTCGTGCTCGCGGGGCCGCTCTGGAGAACCTATTTCGTGCTCGCCTCGCGCTTCGAGGTCGGGCTCGGCTCCGGGAGCGGGTCGGAGCTCGGCTCGCCGGTCGACGTCGTCGACTACCTCTGGGACGTCCTGGGCGACTTCACGGCAGGCTGGTTCTGGGTCGCGATCCCGGTCGCGGTCGTGTGCACGGTCGGCTTCGTCCTCATTGCGCGCGCTCGGCCGGAATCGGCCATCCTGACCGCCGCGATCGCGGCCGTTCCCGTCCTCGCGCTGATCGCTGCGCGGTCGGGCGCCGGCGCATCGCTGGAGACACGGCACCTCATCTTCGTCCTGCCCTTCACGGCCATGCTGTTCGTGGTCGGCCTGCGGTGGCTTGCGGCCGGCGCCGGGCGCGCCGGGCCGCCGATCGTCGCGGTCGTGCTCGTGGGTCTCGTCGTCGCCGAGGTCGCGTGGGGGCTCGACCGGACGCGCTGGCTCTACACCGGCGAGCCCGAAAGCCGGACGGAGGCGCGCGAGAACGCGGCCGAATGGCTCGCGGCGACCGGACGCCCCGACGACGTCCTGCTCGGCTTCGAGCCGACATACCTCGACGCGTGGGACGAGGGCGCGCCCTTCGGCGACATCTTCATCCCGCGCGCGGACCCGAAGCTCGAGCTCGAGGCGCTCGAGGACGCGGGCGAGCCGCTCGGGCGGGGCGTCTGGGTGCTCGACGCCTCGGACGAGCTCGACCAGGATCGCGTGCGCCTGAACATCCCGCTGCGCTCGCCGGGGCCGGAGTTCGAGGCGCGCGCCTTCGGCCCGTTCCTCGTCGTCCGGACGCTCGAGCCCGTCGGCGATCCCGAGTCCTTCCTGGAGGCGACGCTGCGGGTGCAGCAGCTGAGCGCCGACCTGGCGATCGGCGACGCCGGGCGCAACTACATCACGGCGGAGGAGGCGCTGAAGCGGCTGCGCTCGGGCGACTAGGCGCGCTCGCGCCTCTCGCGCTCGACGAGCTCCTCGTAGCACGGAGCCTCCTCGAACGCCGCCAGGCCGGCCGGTGTCTCCCGCCTCGGAGGCCGCGTGCGGACTTTCATCCGGCCCGCCGCCGCGAGGCCGGCCAGGCTGCCGACGAGGCCGCCGAGCAGGAACGGCCGGAGCCGCTTGCCTCGCTCGCCTTCCACCGGGCCGATTGTAGGGTCCGGGCCGTGATCTGCACGCTCGGAGACCTGCTCCTGGACGTGATCGTGCGCCTGGAGGGGCCGATCGCGGAAGATACGGACACCTATGGCCGTACGCGAGTCGGAGCCGGAGGGCAGGCCGCGAACGTCGCCGCGTGGGTGGTGGCGCTCGGCGGCCGCGCGCGCTTTCTCGGCAAGCGGGCGCGCGACCCCGCCGGCCGCCTGCTGGCCGAGGAGCTCGCGGGCCGCGGCGTGGAGCTCGCCGGGCCGGAAGTCGAGGCCGGCACCGGCACCGTGGTCTCGATCGCGACGCCTGACGGGGCGCGGACGATGCTGAGCGACCGCGGGGTCTCGACGACGTTCGCCCCCGAGGAGCTGGACGCGGCCTGGTTGGACGGCTGCGAGTGGCTACACGTCCCCGGCTACAGCCTCGTGCGCTCGCCGCTGCGGGAGACGGCGCTCGCCGCCGCCGGAAGCGGTACGCGAATCAGCGTCGACCTCAGCTCCACCGCTGCCGTCGAGGAAATGGGCGTCGGGCCGTTTCGGGAGACGCTGGAGGCGGTCGGGCCGGAGGTCGTGTTCGCCAACGAGGCGGAGGCCGACCTTCTCGGGACGTTCACCGCGCCGACCGTCGTCGTGAAGCGCGGCGCGGACGGCAGCGTCGTGCGAACAGCGGAAGGTGAGGCGAAGCTGCCGTCGCTCGACGTCGAGGTGCTGGACACGACCGGCGCGGGCGATGCCTTCGCCGCCGGGTTCCTGCTCTCGGGCCCCGACCTCGCGATCGAGGCCGCGGCGCGCTGCGTCGCGAAGCTGGGAGCGATGCCCTAGTGGCCGACCTGATCCGCATCCACCCGGAGGTCCGCGCCGCGCTCGAGGCGCGCCGGCCGGTGGTGGCGCTCGAGACGACGCTCGTCTCGCACGGGTTCCCGAGCGGCGAGGGCGGAGCGGTCGCCGCGGAGGCCGAGCGGCGCGTTCGCGCCGCCTGGGCGGTTCCGGCCACGATCGGGGTCATCGACGGCGTCATCCAGGTGGGCCTCGAGGAGGAGCAGCTCGCGCGCTTCGCCGACACGCCGGACGCGCGCAAGGTCGGCCCGCGCGACCTGGCGGCGTGCGCGGCGCAGGGGGTGCTCGGGGCGACCACCGCGGGTGCCACCCTGGCGATCTGCCGGGCGGTCGGCATCGGCTTCCTCGGCACCGGCGGGCTGGGCGGCGTGCACCGCGGCTGGACGAAGCGGCTCGACATCTCCGCCGACATGGGCGAGCTGGCGCGCACGGAGGCGCTCGTCGTCGCCTCCGGTGCGAAGTCGCTCCTGGACGTCGAAGCGACCGCGGAGCTGCTCGAGACGATCGGTGTGCCCGTGCTCGGGTGGAGGACGGACGAGATGCCCCTCTTCTACTCGCGCGACGGCGGGCCGCCGGTCTCCGCGCGCGTGCTGACGGTCGAGGAGGTCGCGCAGATCGCCCAGTTCCACTGGCGGCTGGGACGGCACTCGGCGCTCTTGCTCGCGCGCCCGACCGACGAGAGCCTGGACGTCGAGCCGCAGATCCAGGAGGCGGTGGCCGAAGCCGAGAAGCAGGGAGTGCGCGGCTCGGACGTGACCCCGTTCGTCCTCGCCTACCTCCACGAGGCGTCGAGCGGCGCGACCGTGGAGGTCAACAAGAAGCTCATCGCCGAGAACGCCGCGCTCGCCGCCGAGGTGGCGGTCGCGTACTCCCGGCTGCAGTGAGCTACTCGTCGATGCGCTCGATGGCGACGATGTCGTCGGCCGCGAACGCCTCCTCGCCCGCCTGACCCCAGCCGACGACGTCGCCGCTCGGCAGGACCGCAACGGGCTCGATCACCCGGCCGTCCCGCAGCAGGAGCCGCGTCTGGTGGGCGCCCCAGGCGTCCTGGGGCCATGAGGCGACCTCGGCTCTGAGCCAGTCCGGCAGGCGGGTCGGCTCGTCCACCTCGGCCTCGGCGGGCTAGCCGTTGAGGAGGGCGATGAGGTCGTCCACCTCGAGCATCTCGTACGACTGCGTGTGGACGCTCCCGCGCGCGCCGAGCGCGATCGACACCTTTGCGATGGCCGAGGCGTCGTCGGCTTCGATGATGTTGACGAAGTCGTGCGGGCCGAGCAGGAACCACTGGTGGATCACCTTGGCGCCCAGCTCCTCGACGTCCTTGTTGACCTCGCGCAGGCGGTCCGGGTTCGCGCGGAGCGTCTGCAGGCCCTGCTCGCTCAGCGTCGACAGCATCAGGTACTTGGGCATCTCTCCTCCTAGGCGGCTTCGCGGCCCGAGGATACAGCGGCCCGCGCCCGTTGCTCGAAGTAGAGGACGGACAGGCCGAGGAAGAAGAACGGCGCGAGGACGACCTGGACGAGCGCCAGAGCGACGATCTTCCCGTTGTCGGCGAAGCCGACGAGGAGATTGGCGAGTAGGATCCCGAAGACGAAGTTGACGATCAGGAGCGCGGCGACCACGCCGGTCGCATGGAGGTAGTCGACCTTCGCCAGCGCCAGCGTGCGCTCGAGCGCGTACGTGACGGTGTGGAACGGCCCGCCGCTGGCGCGGGTCTGCTCGACCATCGCGGCGGGCACGGCGAACGCGGTCAGCCCGAGCCAGAAGGCGATGAGGATGAAGAGCACGGACAGGAACCCGGCGAGCGCGAAGGGGAGGCCGACCACGGCCGCCAGCAAGAGAACGACGGGGAAGCGCACGAGCACCTGCGCCCACGCCTCGCGGAACGTGTCGCCGGCAACCAGCCGAACGGCAACGCCGCTCGCCGTCGGGAACATGATCGCCGTGACCGCGTAGTACACGGACACATGCACGACCGCGCCCGCCAGCAGGGCTCCCGCGTAGATCAGGCCGAGGCCGAAGGCGGCGCCGACCCGCGCGCCGTAGATGCTCACGGTCTCCGCGAGGAGCTCCCCGAGCTTGAGCGGACGATCGGGCGGCGACACGGCGAAACTCTAGGGTGCAATCGTGGACATCCGCCGCGAGAACTACGAGGCGTTCACGTCGCAGGCCCTCGTCGCGGCACTGAACGCCGAGCTGCTCGAGCGCTACGACGGGTTCGACGGCTCCGGCGGCGAGCACGCGGCCGGCGACTTCGAGCCGCCTGACGGCTCCTTCGTGGTCGGCTGGGAGGGCGAGGAGCCGGTCGCCTGCGGAGGCGTGATCCGCTACGACGAGACGACCGCGGAGATCCGGCGGATGTACGTCGCCCCGGCGGCCCGCGGGCGCGGGCTCTCCCGGCTCATGCTCGCCGCGCTCGAGGACGAGGCGCGCGAGCTCGGCTACTCCTTCGTCCGTCTGGAGACGGGCAACCGCCAGCCGGAGGCGGTCAAGCTCTACGCCTCGTCGGGCTTCGAGCCCATCCCCCGGTTCGGGCCGTTCGTCGACGATCCGCGCAGCCTCTGCTTCGAGAAGCGGCTGTGATCTAGGCTTCCGGCGTGGGCTACACAGTCTTCCAGGCGGGGGAGCTCGCGTTCGAGCCGCGGGCCGAGGACGACCCGCGCATGGTCGCGCGACTCGCCGACGCCATGGAGCACTCGCGCGCGAACGTCTGGCGCTACCCGCCCGGCGCGCAGGGGAAGCGGCACCGAGACCTGGGCCAGGAGGAGGTCTTCGTCGTCCTCGACGGGACGCTGACCGTCGACCTCGGCGACCCGCCGGAGCGGCACGAGGTCGCGCGCGGCGGCGTCGTGGTCGTCGAGCGCGGGACGATCCTCCAGCTCCGCAACGCCCGCGACGAGGAGCTCGTGCTCTTCATCTACGGCGCCCCACCGGAGACCGGCAAGTCCGAGTTCTTCGACCCGGTTCCCTAGCGGCTAGGCGGGCGCTGGCTCGGCGGCCGGCGCCTTGGCGAAGACCAGCTCGCCGTCCGCGACGTCCACGCGGACCGTGTCGCCCTCCGCGAAGTCGCCCTCGAGTAGCCGCAGCGCGAGCGGGTTCTCGACCAGGCGCTGGAGCGCGCGCTTGAGCGGGCGGGCGCCGTAGGTCGGGTCCCACCCGGCCTCGGCCACATGCTCCTTGGCCGCGTCGGTGAGCTCCAGGCCGAGACCGCGCTCGGCGAGGCGGTCACGGAGCCGCGCGAGCTGGAGCTCGACGATCTCGCCGAGCTGCTCGCGGGTCAGCGCCTGGAACTCGACGATCTCGTCGATCCGGTTCAGGAACTCCGGCCGGAAGAACTCCCGCATCGCCTCGGCGGTGCGCAGGTTGGACGTCATGATCACGACCGTGTTGCGGAAGTCGACCGTGCGGCCGTGGCCGTCGGTGAGGCGGCCGTCGTCGAGGATCTGAAGCAGGACGTCGAAGACCTCGGCGTGCGCCTTCTCGATCTCGTCGAGGAGGAGCACCGAGTACGGACGACGGCGCACGGCCTCCGTCAGCTGCCCGCCCTCGTCGTAGCCGACGTAGCCGGGCGGGGCGCCGATCAGGCGCGCGACCGTGTGCCGCTCCTGGTACTCGGACATATCCAGCCGGACCATGGCCCGATCGTCGTCGAACATGAACTCGGCGAGCGCGCGGGCGAGCTCGGTCTTCCCGACGCCGGTCGGGCCGAGGAAGACGAACGAGCCGATCGGGCGGTTCGGGTCCTGGAGGCCGGTTCGCGCACGGCGAAGCGCGTTTGCAACGGCTTCGACGGCCTCGTCCTGACCGACGACGCGCTGGTGAAGGCGCTCCTCCATGTGGATGAGCTTCTCCGTCTCGCCCTCGAGCAGCCGGTCGACCGGGATGCCCGTCCAGCGGCCGACGACGGAAGCGACGTCGTCCTCGTCGACCTCCTCCTTGACCATCGGCTCGAACTCCTGCTCCTCGCGCTCGGCCAGCTCGGCCTCGAGCGCGGGCAGCTCGCCGTAGCGGATCTCGGCCACTCGCTGGAGCTCGCCGGCGCGCTCCGCGCGCTCGGCCTCCATGCGCAGGTCGTCGATGCGCTGGGTGATCTCCTTCACACGGTCGAGCTGCTCCTTCTCCTTCGACCAGCGGGCGGCGAGCTCGTCGCGCACGGCCTTCGCGTCGGCCAGCTCGCGCTCGAGCGGCTCGCGCACGTCCTTGGACTCCTTGCCCATGGCCGCCAGCTCGATCTCCAGCTGGCGGACGCGGCGCTCGGCCTCGTCGAGCTCGATGGGCGAGGAGTCGATCTCCATGCGCAGGCGCGAAGCGGACTCGTCCACGAGGTCGATCGCCTTGTCGGGCAGGAAGCGGTCGGAGATGTAGCGGTCGGAGAGCACCGCGGCAGCCACGAGGGCCGCGTCGCGGATGCGGACGCCGTGGTGCGCCTCGTAGCGCTCCTTCAGCCCGCGCAGGATCGCGATCGTGTCCGCGACCGACGGCTCGCCGACGAGCACGGGCTGGAAACGGCGCTCGAGGGCGGCGTCCTTCTCGATGTGCTTCCGGTACTCGTCGAGCGTGGTGGCGCCGACGGCGCGCAGCTCCCCGCGCGCGAGCATCGGCTTGAGCATGTTGGCCGCGTCGACGGCGCCCTCGGCGGCGCCTGCCCCGACGATCGTGTGCAGCTCGTCGATGAAGAGGATGATCTCGCCGGCCGAGTCCGTGATCTCGGTGAGCACGGCCTTCAGGCGCTCCTCGAACTCGCCTCGGTACTTCGAGCCCGCGAGCAGCGCGCCGATGTCGAGCGCCCAGACGCGCTTGCCCTTCAGGCCCTCGGGCACGTCGCCCGCGACGATGCGCTGGGCGAGTCCTTCCGCGATGGCGGTCTTGCCGACGCCGGGGTCGCCGATCAGCACAGGGTTGTTCTTCGTGCGCCGCGAGAGGACCTGGATGACCCGGCGGATCTCCTCGTCGCGCCCGATGACCGGGTCGAGCTTCCCCGCCTCGGCAAGCTCGGTGAGGTCGCGGCCGAACTTCTCCAGCGCCTGGTAGGAGCCCTCGGGGTCGTGCGAGGTGACGCGCTGGGAGCCGCGCACCTGGGTGAGGGCGGTGAGCAGCGCGTCGCGCGGGACGACGTCGAGCGCCAGCAGCAGGTGCTCGGTGGAGAGGAACTCGTCCTCGAGCCGGCGCATCTCCTCTTCGGCCCCGTCGAGGAGCGTCGCGAAGTCGGTCGACGCACGCGGTTGCTGGGCCGTGCCCTGAACCGACGGCTTCGCGGAGAGCGCGGCCTCGGCGCGGGCGCGCACATCGGCGACGGCCGAGCCGGCGCGCTCGACGAGCGTGCGCGGGAGCTCCTGGTCGAGCAGGGCGAGCAGCAGGTGCTCGGGATAGATCTCGGGGTTGCCGCTGCGTCGGGCCAGCTCCTGTGCGGCGCCGACCGCCTCTTGCGACTTGGTTGTCAGTCTCGAGAAGTCCATGTCCTCTTCGCTGGTTCGGGGAGCGTTTCGTCCGGATTCCGGTAGAGCACGACCTCGCGCCGGTACTGGCGGTGGACGCGCTGGATCTCCTCCCGGGCCTCGCGCTCGAGGCGTTCGAGGCGCGCCCGCAGGCGGCCGAGCTCGTCCTCGAGGCGGAGCACGGTCTCGACGCCGGCGAGGTTGAGGCCCAGCTCGCCGGTGAGCCGCTGGATCAGGCGCAGGCGCTCGAGGTCGGCCTCGGAGTAGAGCCGGGTGTTGCCGGGCGTGCGGCGCGGCCGCACGAGGCCCTTGGTCTCGTAGACGCGCAGCGTCTGCGGGTGCATGCCGACCAGCTCGGCGGCGATCGAGATCATGTAGCGGGGATGGCGGCTCTCGTCAGTCGTCATCGTCCACCTCGTCGTTGCGATGCGCGAAGAGCGTGAACACGATCTCGAGGAGAAACGTGGCTGTGAACGCGATGAGGACGAGCTGCTCCGGGAACTCGAGGATGCCGAACTCGTCCAGCAGCAACAGCGTTGCGGCCACGGCTCCGGCCGCTGCAATGAGACCGATCAACCGCGACCGACGCTTCGGCCCGGAGAGGAGCTCCTCGGCGGTCTCGGGCTCCGGGGCGATGCGAGGACCTTCGGCTTCGAGTTTCTCGTGCAGCGTCCCGATCACGTCCGCAGCTCCTCGCGCACGTCGCGGCTGGACACCTTTTGGAGCTGCTCGATCGCCTCGCGCTCGGCCTTCGTGAGCTTCGTCGGCACCGAGAGGCGCACGCGGGCGAGCAGGTCGCCCTTCCTGCCGCCGCCGTTGAGCCTCGGCGCGCCCTTCCCGCGGACGCGCAGCAGCTTGCCGTCCTGCGAGCCGGCCGGAACCTTGAGCGAGATGCGCCCGTCGGGCGTCGGCACCTCGACCAGCGCGCCGAGAGCGGCCTCCGAGTACGTGACCGGGACCTCGATGACGAGATCGGCGCCGCGGCGCTCGAAGAGCCTCGACGGCGACACGCGCGTCGTGACGATCAGGTCGCCGGCGGGGCCGCCTCCGACGCCGGCCTCGCCCTTGCCCTTCAGGCGGAGCTGCGTGCCGTCGCGCACGCCGGCCGGAACCTTCACCGTGTAGCGCTTCGTCCGCCGCTCGCGGCCGGAGCCGTGGCACTTCCTGCACGGCTTCTCGATCACGGTGCCGTTGCCGCCGCAGCGCTCGCACGGGCGCGAGAACGCGAAGAAGCCCTCGTCCTCGGAGGTGACGCCGCGGCCGCGGCAGACCGGGCAGATCGTCGGAGTCGTCCCGGGCTCGGCGCCGGAGCCCGAGCACTTCGAGCACGCGGTCTCCAGCTCGACCGGGATCTTGACCGTCAGGCCCCGGAGCGAATCCTCGAAGGAGAGGTTGACCGTCGCGCCGACGTCGGCGCCGCGGCGGCCGCGCGCGCGTTCGCGCGTCGCCCCGCTCCCTCGGTCGAAGAGCCCGCCGAAGAGATCGCCGAGATCCCCGAGGTCGCCCACGTTCCCCGACCACTGGAAGCCGCCGCCGGGCGCGCCCTGGAACATGCGCGAGCCCAGCTGGTCGTACTGCTTGCGCTTCTCGGGGTCGGAGAGGACGTCGTAGGCGCCCTGGACCTCCTTGAAACGCTCCTCCGCGGAGGAGTCGCCCGGGTTGCGGTCCGGGTGGTACTCGCGGGCGAGCTTGCGGTAGGCCTTCTTGATCTCGTCCGCGGAGGCCGTCTTCGAGACGCCCAGGGTCTCGTAGAGGTCCTTCACGCCTCGGGCGCCTCCTGCGAGATGACCACGCGGGCCGGTCGCAGGACGCGGTCGCCCAGCCGGTAGCCCTTCTGGATCACCTCGAGGATCGCCCCGTCGGCCTGCTCGGACGGCTGCGTGAGCAGGGCCTCGTGGACGTGCGGGTCGAAGACACCGTCGGTCTCGATCTCGACGAGGCCCTCCTTGCCGAGGGCCGAGCGCAGCTCGCGGTGCACGAGCCGCACGCCCTCCTCGAGCTTCGCCTCCTCGTGCTCCTCGGCGGCGACGAGCGCGCGCTCGAGGTCGTCGAGGACGGGCAGGAGCTCCTTGACGAGCTTCTCGTGGGCCCGTGCGGACTGGGCCTCCTGGTCGCGGGCGATCCGCTTGCGGAAGTTGTCGAACTCGGCCGCCACGCGCTTCAGGTCGGCGAGGTACTCGTCGCGCTCCCGCTCGAGGAGCGCGATGCGCTCCTCGAGCTCGGCGACGGCCTGCTCGGCCTTATCGGGGCGGGTCTGCTCCTCGGAGGCCATCAGGACTGCTTCGCCTCCTCGTCGATGACCTCGTAGTCGGCCTCCTCGACGACCTCGTCCTCGTCGGACGCGCCGTTGCCGTCACCGGCAGGCTGGGAGGCGGCCTGCTCGGCCTGGACCTTCTGGTACACGGCCTGGGCGAGCTGGTGCGAGGCCTGCATGAGCTCCTCGCTCTTCGTACGGATCTCGGAGACGTCCTCGCTGCCGACCACGGCGTTGAGGGCCTCGATCCGCTCCTCGATCGTCTTGACGGTCTCCTCGTCGAGCGACTCGCGGTGCTCGCCGAGGCTCTTCTCGGTCGAGTAGACGAGAGTCTCGGCCTGGTTGCGGGCCTCGGCCAGCTCGCGCATGCGGTGCGCCTCGCCGGCGTGCTCCTCGGCGTCGGCCACCATGCGCTCGACCTCATCGTCGGAGAGGCCGGAGCCTCCCTCGATGCGGATCTGCTGCTGGTTTCCGCTCCCGAGGTCCTTGGCCGAGACGTTGAGGATGCCGTTCGCGTCGATGTCGAAGGCGACCTCGATCTGCGGCATGCCCCGCGGCGCAGCCGGGATGCCGACGAGCTGGAACTTGCCGAGCGTCTTGTTGAACGAGGCCATCTCGGACTCGCCCTGAAGAACGTGGATCTCGACCGACGGCTGGTTGTCCTCCGCCGTCGTGAACGTCTCCGACTTCTTCGTCGGGATCGTCGTGTTGCGCTCGATCAGCGGCGTGAAGATCTGCCCCTTCGTCTCGATGCCCAGCGAGAGCGGCGTGACGTCGAGGAGCAGCACGTCCTTGACCTCGCCCTTGAGGACGCCGGCCTGGATGGCCGCGCCGACGGCGACGACCTCGTCCGGGTTGACGCCCTTGTGCGGGTCCTTGCCGACGAGCTCCTTCACCTTCTCCTGCACGGCGGGCATGCGGGTCATGCCGCCGACGAGGACGACGTGGTCGATCTTGTCCGCGGTCAGCCCGGCGTCGGCGAGCGCCTGCTTGGTCGGGCCCACCGTCCGCTCGAGCAGGTCGTGGGAGAGCTCGTTCAGCTTCGCGCGCGTGAGCTGGAGGTCGAGGTGCTTCGGGCCCTCCTGCGTCGCCGTGATGAACGGCAGGTTGATCTGCGTCGAGGTCGTCGAGGAGAGCTCGATCTTCGCCTTCTCGGCGGCCTCGTAGAGGCGCTGGAGCGCCATCTTGTCGGCGCTCAGGTCGATGCCCTGGTCGCGCTTGAACTCGGCAACCATCCAGTCGACGACGGCCTTGTCGAAGTTGTCGCCGCCAAGGTGGTTGTCGCCGTTCGTGGCCTTGACCTCGAAGACGCCCTCGCCGAGCTCGAGGACCGAGACGTCGAACGTCCCACCGCCGAGGTCGAAGACGAGGATCGTCTGGTCGGCCTCCTTGTCGAGCCCGTACGCGAGCGAGGCCGCGGTCGGCTCGTTGATGATGCGGAGGACGTTGAGGCCGGCGATCTTGCCGGCGTCCTTGGTCGCCTCGCGCTGCGCGTTGTTGAAGTAGGCCGGGACGGTGACGACCGCGTCGGTGACCGTCTCGCCGAGATAGGCCTCGGCGTCGGCCTTCAGCTTCTGGAGGATCATCGCGCTGATCTCCGGCGGCGCGAGCTCCTTGTCGCCCGCCTTCACGCGCACGTCGCCGTTCGGGCCGGAGACGACCTCGTACGGGACGATCTTCTGCTCCTCGGAGACCTCGGAGTGCTTGCGGCCCATGAACCGCTTGATCGAGGAGATCGTGTTCTCGGGGTTCGTGACGGACTGGCGCTTGGCGGGCGCGCCGACGAGCCGCTGGCCGTCCTTCGCGAACGCGACGACGGACGGCGTCGTCCGCCCGCCCTCGGCGTTCGGGATGACGGTCGGCTCGCCACCCTCGAGCACGGCGACACAGGAGTTCGTCGTGCCGAGATCGATGCCGATGGTCTTTGCCATGTGGTGAATCCCTCCGTTTTGCTGGTTTTTACGTCAGGCTCAGAAAATCTAAGCCGAGTTATAGCAGATTGACGGCGCGCCCGCGAAGGGCAGACTTCCAGCGGGTTTGCTCGGGGCAGGAGGCCGCGGCGACGAGACGGTCGAGCGCCTCGCGTCGCGCGCGTCGGCGTCCGGGAGCGTCTCGAGGTGCGCGGTGATCGTCGTCTTGCCCGACTCCGCGCGTGAGAGCGCGATCTGCATCGTGGCGGAGGTTACGGATCTGCCGAGCCGGCGCGGCTGGCCGTGCCCCGGGGTGTTACCCCGGGGCTCGTCGCAAGGATCGGAGCCAAAGGCGGACTTACTCGACCACCGGCACGATCCGTGGCGACTCGATTTCCGCGAGCCGACAGACTTCGACGACCGCGGCGTACGAGGCAGCTTCGAAGACGTGAAAGCACGTCTCGTCTCCGGGGACGAAGGTCGTGCGCACATGACGAACGGGGTCACCGCTGCGGGTCACGTCCCGTGCAGCGGAACGGGCGCGCTGCCCCGCTGCGCGCGCGTCCTGCGCGTGGGCGCCAGAAACGTACGTCTCGACGAGATAGTTCAGCACTGACGGGCCTCCAGAGATCTCATACCGGGAGGAGCCGGTGCGGGCCGGCTCCTCCCTTGGCGCCAGTTCTTCTCCGTGTCAGAAGTCGCAGTGAGGCCCGGGGGCGTCAAGCTCGGCGCGGAACGCGCCGCCCACCGGCGCGATGATCACCGTCATGTCTTGCGCGGGCTCGCCGGTCTCGTTCCGCACGATGTGGCCGCGTCCGTCGTCGACGAACCCTTGCCCCGCCGACACGATGTGCGGCTTGCAGCGGCGATCGTTGTAGTGGTAGTACGTGAGCTGCCCCGCCGTCACGGTGATGAAGGCCGGCCCAGGATGGCGGTGCCATCCCGTCGTGGATCCGGGAAGGTAATCGTGCTTTCGCACGACGACGTCAACCCGCGTCTTGGCCTTCGCCCTGAAATCGACCCCGCCCTGCTTGTCCGAGCTGACGTTGAACGGGTCGTACGTTCCGCGTGCGAGCAGGGTTGGCGTCACGCCCGACGGCGGTGAGGCCACCGCCACCGCAACAACGGCGGCCAGCGTGACGAGGACGATCACAGCCGCGACGGCCGGGAGATACAGGCGTCGTTTCACGGTTTCTCCTCTCTCGGGAACGAGTTGAGGATCCCGCGCAGCGAGCAGCGGCGAAAGCGAGAAACCTCAGGTCTTTGCCGGCCGCGTATCCTGGAATTGCCAGCCGCTCCCGGGCCCGCTACGTGCGCCGGCACGCCCCACGACCTCGTCCGCGGCCGCTAGAAGGTGGACCGCGGCCGGTTTAGAATCGACCGAGGGACGTGGCAGTTGCTACGCGGCACCTCTGCGGCAGGGACGAGCAGCTCGCCTCGCTCGTCGCCCTTCTGGATGCGCCCGACCGCTTGCCGGCCGCCGCCGTCCTGATCGGCGAGGCGGGGATCGGAAAGACCGCGGTCTGGCTGGCGGCGGTGGAGGAGGCGCGGGCGCGAGGCTTCTGTGTCCTCTCATCTCGACCTTCGGAGGCGGAGGCGCGCTTCTCCTTCTCCGGCCTGGCTGACCTCCTCGTCGACATCCCTGACGCGGCCCTGCACGAGCTTCCAGCTCGCCAGCGCCGGGCACTCGACACCGCGCTCGCGCTCGCGGACGCTGGAGAGATCGTCGAGGAGGGCGCGCTTGCGTTTGCCTTCGTGCGACTGCTCCGAAGCCTGGCCGAGGAGGCCACCGTCCTCCTTGCGATCGACGACCTTCAGTGGTTGGATCCGCCCTCGCTCGCTCTGCTTCGGTATGCCCTGCGGCGCCTCGAGAGCGAGCACGTCGCGACGATCGCGACGGTGCGAGAAGAGGTGCCGGCGTGGTTGCGGGCGGACGTTCCGGCCGAACGCCTGCTAGAGGTCGAGCTTGGTCCGCTGAGCGTCGGTGCGCTCCATCGCCTGCTTCAGGATCGCCTCGGGATGAGGTTTCCCAGGCCGGTGCTTCTTCGGATCTGGGAGACGTCGAACGGAAACGCGTTCTTCGCGCTCGAGCTCGCCCGTGCGCTCCAGCGCCGTGGCGGTCGTGTCGAGCCCGGCACGCAGCTGCCGCTCCCACCCGCATTGGAGGCTCTCGTGCAGGAGCGCATCGACGGCCTCGGCTCGGACGCGCGGGCGGTAACGCTCGTTGTAGCCGCGCACGCGGAGCCGAGCGCCGCCCTCGTGGAGGCGGCGACCGGGCGCCGAGGCACGACGGGTATGGCAGAGGCGCTGGAAGCAGGCGTCCTCGAGTCGGAGGGTGAGCGCCTGCGATTCACCCATTCGCTGATTGCCTCCGCGGTCCTGGCACGGACACCGCCGGACGAGCGGCGCAGGCTCCATGCGCGCCTTGCTGAGATCGTGCCCGGCGCGGAGGCTCGCGCGCGACACCTCGCGCTTGCGGTGGTCGGCCCGGACCCGATCGTCGCCGCTGAGCTCGAGGCCGCGGCACAGCGGGCGCGCGCCCGCGGCACGCCCGTGGGTGCTGCAGAGCTCGCTGAGCAGGCACTCCGGCTGACTCCGCCGGACGATGGACTCGCTGTGCGGCGGAGGAGCGTGGACGCGGCCGAGCATCTTTTTGCGGCGGGGGACACCGAGCGTGCGATCACCTTGCTCGAGGACGCGCTTCACCGCGCCGAGCCGGGGCCCGAGCGGGCGTCGATCCTCCATCGGCTAGGGACGGCGTCCACTCACGTCCGAGGTCCGCGAGACGGGACCGCGCTGCTCGAACAGGCGCTCCTGGACACCGGAGGCGACCATGCGCTCGAGGCTGCGATCGAGCTCGAGCTGGCCGACACACTGCGGTTCTCGACCGGGGCGCTGAGCGCCGAGCCGCACGCCGTCGCCGCCGTGCACGCGGCAGAGCAGGCGGGAGACGAGGTGCTTCGGTGCAAGGCACTTGCGATCTTCGGGCTGATCCACTTCAGGCTCGGCCGAGGCATCGACCGTGAAGCGATGGCCCGCGCGGTCGCGCTTCAGGAGTCGCTCTCCCTTCCTCCCGCAATGTGGAGCCCGACGTTGCTCCTCTGCGACCAGCTCTTGTGGTCGCACGACCTGGTCGGCGCGCGACAACTGGCTGAGGAACTCCGGGACGCGGTTCGCCGCGAGGATGGCCGGCAAGAAGGCGAACGACCCGGGCTTCGGTTCGGAAGAGCTTCGAGCTTCGTCTCGCAGGCGCTTGTTGAGCCCGAGCCGGTCTATTACCTCGCTCTGATCGAGTGGCGGGCGGGTAACTGGCCTCGGGCGGCCGAGCTGGCGGACGAGGCGCGGGCCCTCGACGAGGAGAGCGGCCGAGACGGACTGGCGGCGGTGGTCGAGTGGCCGCGGACGTTGATCGCAGCCCACACGGGGCTCGTCGACGAGGCCCGCGAGCAGGCGCGCAACGCGGTAGCGGACGCTGAGGCCACAGGCCTCGGCGCCGCTGTAGCGGGATATCGCTGGGTACTCGGCTTCATCGAGCTCTCCGAGGGAGACCCGGCCGGGGCGCTTGCCCATCTGCGGGTCGCGCGAGTAGCGCGCGAGGCGATGGGTTACGGCGAGCCGGGCCAGATGTGGGAGCTGCCCGACCTGCTCGACGCGCTCGTTGCCGTGGGCGAACTGGACGAGGCCGAGGCGATCGCCGTAACCACCGAGAAGCGCGCGCGAGCACTCGATCGCGCCTGGGCACTCGCCCTCTGCGCCCGGACGCGGGCGATGGTCGCCGCCGCCCGCGGCGACGTCACCAGCGCCTGGGCCGCGTTCGACGACGCGCTCGCGCACCATGCCCGCACCGATGATCCGTTCCAGCACGCCCGCACACTGCTCGCGCTGGGCATGACACAGCGCCGCGCAAAGCAGCGTCGCGCTGCGCGGGCGACCCTCGAACAGGCGCTCATGGCCTTCGAACAGCTCGGGGCCCCGCTCTGGGCCGAGAAGGCGCGGGCCGAGTCAGCGCGGATCGGCGGGCGGGCTCCGTCGCGGGGTGAGCTCACGGAGAGCGAGAGTCGGATCGTCGAGCTCGTCGCCGAAGGACGCACGAACCGCGAGGTCGCCACGGCGCTCTTCGTGACCGAGCATACGGTCGCCACTGCGCTCACCCGCATCTACGGCAAGCTGGGCCTCCGCTCCCGGGCCGAGCTGGCGAGCCGGCTGCCCCAGCAAAAACAGGACTCGACGCGGGCAAACACCTGAGGTTTTCCGCTTTCGCGGCGACGGGCCGTAAGGGACGCTCCACCCGTCCACCGAGAGAGGGAGAAACCATGCGTCCAAGAGCGCGGCTCGCTTCGATCTTCGTCCTTCTCGCGCTCGCCCATAGCGGATGCGGGGGAGACGCAGATCCCGACGAGGGGGCTGTGAAGGAAACCGGCCCTGTGGCTGTGGAGCAAGCAGCGTTCGAGGCCGGCTACCAGACCGGCTACAACTCGTGCGAGAACCTCACTCCGCGCCAAGTGGCGCGCGAGTTCGACGTGTCGTCCGACGATCCACTGGCAGCGGCGGACGCTTTCGCGGCCAGCTTCGAGTCTGAGCAGCGCGACGGTGCGTCCGAAGGCTGCTACGACGCCCTCGTCGACAGTCCGCCGCGCTTCCCCTGACCGCAAGCCCTTCTGGGCGCAGGCACGTCGGCGCGGCGTGCCTGCGCCGGCCGTTGCGGCCACGTCGGGTCATGCCGGAGTCTGACCCTGGGCGTGTCCGCGGTGGACCGGCGCCCTCAGGCTTGGACTACGACCTGGAGGCTCGCGAGGGTCGGGTCGGCGCAGTACGAGAGCCGCGTTCCCGCGACGGCAGCCTCGCGGAGGGCGTCGACGAGCTCCTGAGAGACGACCTCGCCGGGCGCGATCGCCGGGATCCCGGGCGGGTAAGGCGCCACCATCTCGGCGGCGACGCGGCCGCCGGCGTCCTCGGCCGCGACGGTCTCGCGCGCGGCGAAGAACGCCTCGCGCGGCGTGATGGCCGTCGCGGGGGCGACGTCCCACACGGCGCTGGCGGCCCCCGGTGCCCGCGGCTCGCCGCGGCGTTCGGCGACGGAGGCGACGAGCGCGTCGCAGAGCTTGGTGACGCCGGCCTCGGTGTCCCCGATGGTCAGAAGCGGGACGAGCGTGTCGCGGTTGGCGAGCTCGAAGCGGATCCCCTGCGCGAACAGGTCGGCCTCGACCTCGAGGCCGTCGGCCCCGGTGCCCGGGAGCGCGAGGGCGAGCTTCGTCGGGTCGTCGCTCTTAACGATGGCGAGGCCCTCGATCCCGGCCAGGCGCTCGCGGACGAGCGCGGCGAGCCTCAGTGTCTCCGTCAGGAGCTCCTCCCCGCGCGTGGCCATGATCTGCCGGGCGCGGTCGAGGCTCGCGAGCAGCGCCGCGGAGACGCTCGTTGTGTGCAGGAGCTCGAACGACTCGTTCAGACGCGCGAGGTCGAGCCGCTCCCCGCGCGCGAGGAGGTAGGCGCTCTGCGTGAAGGCGGCGAGGGTCTTGTGCGCGGAGGTGACGAACGCGTCCGCGCCGAGCGCGATCGAGTGCGGCGGGAGGTCCGGGTGGAAGCCCAGGTGGGCGCCCCATGCCTGGTCGATCACGAGCGGGATGCCGGCGGCGTGCGAGAGCTCGGCGATGCGCGGCAAGTCGGAGAGGACGCCGACGAAGTTCGGCTCCACGAGGAAGACGCCGCGCACGTCGGGCTCCGCCGCCAGCGCGTCCGCGACCCGCTCGAGCGGAAGCGCAAGCGGAAGCCCCGTGCGCGGGTCGACGTCGGGCCTGACCCACACCGGCTGGAGGCCGGAGAGCACGAGCCCCGCGAGGACGGACTTGTGCGTGCTGCGCGAGACGATCGCCTTGTCCCCCGGGCGGCCGAGCGCGAGCGCAAGGGCCTGATTCCCCTCCGTGGAGCCGTTTCCGCAGAACCGGCACAGGTCGGCGGCCCACAGCTCGGCAGCGAGGCGCTCGGCCTGGCCGAGGACGTCGGAGCGCATGTGCAGGTCGTCGGCGCCCGAGGAGAGCGGCAGGTCGAGGCGGAGCAGGTCGTCGGCGAGGTGCGGCGAGCGCTTGTGCCCCGGCGTCGTGAACGGCGTGATGCTCGGATCGGCCAGGTAGGCGGCCGCGGCGTCGACGAGGGGCATCCGGCTCTGGTCCACGGCAGGCGGTTCTACCGGATCCGCCGGTCGGGCGTGGCGGCGTCGACTAGCTGCCGGACTCGGTGACCGCGGCCGGCGCCGGCGCTGGGCGACGTCGCCGAATGCCCCGGCCCGGTTCGAGCGCGGCTCCGCTCGCGCGCAGGATGAGCGCGACCGAGACGACGATCGCGGCGCCCGCGACGAACATCTGCAGCGTCACCTCCTCGCCGAGCAAGGCCCAGCCGAGGACGACCGCGACGATCGGGTTCATGTACGCGTAGGTGGCCACGAGCGACGTCGGCGCGGCGCGCAGGAGCCAGACGTAGGCGGTGAAGCCGACCAGGCTCCCGATCACGACGAGGTAGAAGACCGCGAGGAGCGCGTCCCACGTCCAGGTCGCTTCGCCGAGCTCCCCGCCCACGGCGGAGACGATCGTGAGCAGGATCCCGCCGCAGATGGCGCCGAGGCCGGCCGAGACGAGCGGGCGCTTCGGAAGCGGCGCGCCGCGCGAGTAGAGCGAGCCCGCCGACCAGGCGAGCGCGCCGAACACGATCACGAGCGCGCCGAGGCGGTCGACCGAGCCGTGCCCGAACGGGTCGAAGAGGAACGCGAGCCCGACGAAGCCGAGCACGAAGCCCACGTATGCCGAAGGTCGCAGGCGCTTGCCGAAGAAGACGCGGTCGAGGAGCGCCATCCAGATCGGGATGCTCACGACCAGGAGCGCGGCCACGCCGGCCGGGACCGTCTGCTGCGCCCACGCGAGGCTCCCGTGGCCGAGGACGAAGAGCGCCCCGCCGAAGATGAAGCCGGCGACGATCTGCGGCTTGCCGATGCGGTCCTCGTCGCGATCGCCGCGCGGCAGGGCCCAGGCGAGGAGCGCCGCGCCGGCGATCAGGTGGCGGATCGCCATGGACAGGAACGGCGGCAGGTCCCGCACCGCAATGGCCAGGGCGATGAAGGTCGAGCCCCAGACGACGTAGATCGTGACCAGGGCGAGCCAGACCTTGGCGGGATACCTGGCGGCCATGCTCTCAGGATGCCCGTTGCAGGTCGATCAGCTCAAGTCAAGTTCCGGGGCGCTTTCATCAGCTCGGCTGATGGCGCGCCCCGGAACCCGGGCAGGCGTTAGATGCGCTCGCGCGCCTCTTCCTTTGCTTCGTCGAGCTGCTCCTTGCCCTCGCCCACCTTCTGCTGCGCCTGGCCCTGCTTCTCGCGCAGCTCGTCGTCGGTGAGCTTGCCCTCTGTCTCCTTGATCTTGCCTTCGACCTTGTCTCGCATACCTTCGTCCACGAGTGACCCCTTTCGTTGCGACTTGAGCCTTCGGGATGCCCGACTGGTGCGGGCCGGAAACCCGTCAGGAGCTACGCTTGACCGGTGGAGCAGCTCGTCGACAGGCTGGGACGGCCGATCCGGGATCTCCGCATCTCGGTCACCGACCGCTGCAACTTCCGCTGCGTGTACTGCATGCCGAAGGAGGTCTTCGGCCGCGACTACCCGTTCCTCCGCCGCGCCGAGCTCCTGACCTTCGAGGAGATCGAGCGCCTTGCCCGCACGTTCGCGGGCCTCGGGGTCGAGAAGATCCGCATCACCGGCGGGGAGCCGCTCCTGCGCCGCGACCTGGAGACACTGCTCGCCATGCTCGCGGCGATCCCCGGCGTCGACCTGACGCTGACGACGAACGGCGCCCTGCTCGCCCACAAGGCGCAGGCGCTCAAGGACGCCGGGCTGAACCGGATCACGGTCAGCCTCGACTCGCTGGACGACGAGACCTTCCGCGCCATGAACGACGTCGACTTCCCCGTCGAGCGGGTGCTCGCGGGGATCGACGCAGCGCTCGCAGCCGGGCTCGAGCCGGTGAAGGTGAACGTCGTCGTCAAGCGCGGCGTCAACGAGGGCGGGATCCTCCCGATGGCCGAGTACTTCCGCGGCACGGGCGTGGTGCTGCGCTTCATCGAGTACATGGACGTCGGCCACACGAACGGCTGGCGGCTCGACGACGTCGTGCCCGCGGGCGAGATCGTCACGGCGATCGACGCCGAGCACCCGCTCGAGCCCGTCGAGCCCGCCTACAGCGGCGAGGTCGCCAACCGCTGGCGCTACCGCGACGGGAGCGGCGAGATCGGCGTCATCGCCTCGGTCTCGCAGCCGTTCTGCGGAACCTGCACCCGCGCCCGCCTTTCTGCCGAGGGGAAGCTCCACACGTGCCTCTTCGCCACGCGCGGCCACGACCTGCGCGCGCTGGTGCGCGGAGGAGCCTCCGACGAGGAGCTGTCGACGGCCATCGCAGGGATCTGGGCAGTCCGCGACGACCGCTACTCGGAGCTCCGAACCGCCGAGACAGCCGACCTGCCCAAGGTCGAGATGTCGTACATCGGCGGCTAGCGGCCGTTTCAAGCCGTTCACCAGTCCATAAACGGGGGAAAACCGAACCGACACCCTCGCTAGACTGGCCGTGTGACCGCTGTCAGCCGATATCTGCCCAACGGCTGGAAAGACTTCTTCTTCCAGCTCTCGTTATGGCTTGGTTTCGGGCTGGTGTACCAGATCGCCCGTGGAGCCGCGGATCGCGGCACCCTCGAGGCGATCCAGAACGGGGTCACCGTCATCGACGCCGAGAAGGCGGTCAA
>Ga0114129_10002246_pt1 | contig 26676 bp, 27 predicted proteins | sample RhiMetdeltSRZDD1_FD_80071 | JGI IMG/M metagenome (GOLD analysis project Ga0114129, IMG submission 80071) | Populus rhizosphere microbial communities from Tennessee, USA - Rhizosphere MetaG P. deltoides SRZDD1 (version 2) (version 2) | ecosystem: Host-associated > Plants > Roots > Rhizosphere >...
GCGAGCAAGTTTGCGGTGAACCCCGGCCCCAGTGCCGAGAGCATCGCCGAACCGCGCAAGCCCGCTGGAGCATCCGCTCAAGCACAAACAAGACCGTTGGCGCTGACAGCACCTTCGCGCCGCCTGGATGACAGATGAGGCTGAGGAGCCTGCAGTTGCGCAGCCTTTATGAACCGGCGCACCGGCGCAGCCAGCTTCTGCTCGACGAACCGTGGCAACGAGCGCGAGAGAATGACCCGGAAGCCGACGGGGTCGATCATCCAGCCCATGATGTCGAGCGTGCGCGGCCACGTGTGTTCGGCGGCCGCGCCGATGCGCACCTTTGCGTCGGATGGACCGGCGCGCAGTACTGCCGCGGCGCCGTCGCCGAACAACGCCCAGGAGACAACGTCGGCCTTTGACCCGCGGTCGATGCGGCAAGCCAACGTGCAAAGCCCGATCACCACCACGAGGATGATCTCGCCCGGCTCAGCACGCGCGAGCCTGGCGCCGAGCGCCAGGCCCGAGACGCCTCCTGCACAGCCCAGGTTGTGGGCTCTTCCCGCCTTCAGGCGCTGGCGCGTTCACCACGTCGTGTATTCAGATCAACCGCCCGGTCCGGGATGGAGATGCTGAAAGTGGCGCCAATCGTCCCCGACACCAGGCGGATTTCGCCACCGTGCGCACGAACCAATTCCGCGGCGATGGCAAGACCGAGTCCAGTTCCTCCGGCACGCGCGCCCTGAAATGCCTGGAACAGGTGCGCGCGGGCCTTTTCGGCTACGCCCGGCCCGGTATCTGACACTTCGATCACCACGACGCTGCCCTCTCGCCGCCCGGTAATGCGGATTTGGTCGCGGGCGGGATCGCGTGCACCGCGCGTCTCAAGCGCCTGCACGGCATTACGCGTCACGTTGACGAGGACACGGAACAACTGATCGTGATCGGCCTCGACCGTGAGACCGCGCTCCACTGCAACGATCCACCGGATCGGCACGTCAAGACCAAGACCAAGCGCTTCGTAGACCTCCTCGATCAACGGTTCGAGCTCGATGGTTTTGCGCTCCGGCGGGGGCTCCTGCGCCCCGCCGTAAGACAGCGTTGACTGGCAGAAGGCGATCGCGCGTTCGAGGGCGCGCATCAGTTTGGGAGCGAAGCGCTGCACCTTGGGGTCCGGCGATGTCGAAAGCTGATCGGAGAAGAGTTGCGCAGAGGCCAACAGGTTGCGCAGGTCATGATTGATTTTCGATACCGCGAGGCCAAGAGCCGCGAGCCGCCTCTGCTGGTGGAGCATTGAGGCGAGCTCGCGCTGCATGGCGCCGAGCTCCTGTTCGGCCGTGCCAATCTCATCCTGCCGACCGGTTTCGGCGATGATGCGCGACGGGTTTTCCGGGTCCGCCCGAAAGGCGATCATGTTGCCGGAGATGCGCCACATGGGCCGCACCAGGAGATAATGCAGAGCGAAGAACACGAGCATCGCGGTGATGCACGAGATAGCCAGAGACAGCATCAGGATGTTCACCGAGAACGTCCACATCGCCCTGCAGAGAGGCGCCTCGTTAAGAATGACCTCAAGAAAGTCGCCGCCCATAGGCGCCGGGCCAACCACGCGCATAACGTCATCAGGCTTGCAAGTGAGCAGCGCATCGAATGCGTCGAAAATCGCGGTCCACCACGACCAATTCCGCATGTCGATGTCTTGCGCGATCGTGGAGGGCATATCGGAGGCAGCGAGCAATCGACGCTGATTGCCCATCTTCATCGCCACCGCGCGCGCGCCGATGCTGGTGAGAATTTCGTTCGCCAGGCCTTTTGGCACCATTCCACTTGGCGCGGCCTCGAGCACAAGTGCCGCCGTGTGTGCGGAAGCCAGCCGATCGTTCAGCCAGTTCAAACGGAAGTTCGCGACCGACGGCACATAAATCAAAACTTCCGCTACCATCACGAACAGGATGGTGAGCAATAGCAACTTGCCGGAGAGGCCGACGCGCCATTTTCGCGCCGGCCGCCGTTGCACCTCAGTTGGGTCTGTTCCGGTTTCCGACAAAAATCGCCTCAGCCGAAGATTCGCATCCAGCTAATGATGCGCCGCACCCAAGGCTCGGTCAAATTTGGGACGAAAAAATCGATCGCCGCCCGTTTTCCGAGTTCCGACAATGTCGGATAAGGAAGCACAACATTGGTCAACGCCCGAATATTGACCCCCTGCGCGATTGCAAACGCCCAGAGCGCGATCAGTTCACCTGCCTGCGCTCCGACTATCGTCGCACCTACTATCTTACCTTTCCTCGTGGTGATGACTTTAATGTGACCGTGCGAATCCCGCTCGATTTGCGCGCGGTCATTATCCTGATACGGCCAGCGTGCGATTCTAATCTTCATTCGACGCGCTCGCGCCTGAGCTTCGGTCAAGCCGGCCTGTGCAAGTTCAGGATCGGTATAGGTCGCCCACGGAATGGCACTGTCGTCCGCGCGCACCGGCAGGCGAAACAACGCATTTCGAATGACAAGACCAGCGTTATAATTGGCCGCGTGCGTGAGCGCCGGATGGCCCGCAGCGCAATCCCCGATCGCATAGACCCGCCGATTGCTCGTCTTCAGCCTGGCATTGACGATGATTCCGCTGTGGTCGTGCAGAATTCCCGCAGCCCCAAGATTAAGTTCATTGATTTGCGGGGTACGGCCGACCGCAACCAGCAGATGGCTGCCCGTGATGGTTTGCTCGGCGCCAGACGTTTCGATCGTGGCCGTTACGACACCGCCAGCGCGAGCAATGCCGGTAACTCTTACACCGCTGCGAATGACAATTCCCTCGCGTTCAAGGCGATCGAGCACGACGGCCACGCATTCCGGGTCGTCATTCGCAAGAGGCTGTACAGCCTCGAGTACGGTCACCGAGCTTCCGAGTCGACGAAAGGACTGCGCCAATTCCAGCCCGACCGGACCTGCGCCGATAATAATGAGGTGCTCGGGCCTCTCTTTGAGATCGAAAACATTTTCATTGGTGAGAAAAGGCCCCCTATCGAGACCAGGGATCGGCGGTACAGCCGGCGTCGAGCCGGTCGCAATCACGAAACGCCGCGCGCGAATTTCGGCGTCGCCTGCCGTGACGGTATTGCGGTCCTTGAATTTCCCATGCTGGCGGATGACACGAACACCCAGACCAGTAAAACGTTCCGCCGAATCCGCCGGCGCCAATGCAGCGATCACCGAATGCACATGATCGTGCACTTTCGCGAAATCAACCCCGATACCTTGAACATTCAGCCCAAACAGGCCCGCACTGCGCATTAATTCGGCGCGCTTTGCCGCCGCCAGAAGAGATTTGGAAGGAACGCAGCCGGTGTTAAGGCAATCACCGCCCATTTTGCCGCGCTCAATCAGCACAGTCGGCACGCCGAAAGCGGCGGCCGCTGCGGCAACCGACAATCCACCCGGACCGCCGCCGAGTACGCAAATGTCGGGCGTTAGTGTTTCCGTCATGCTGCAAGCCCCTACTCAACAACATCAAATAACGGTGCGTGATCGCCCGCGGCAATATTTCAGCACTATCGGCATCAACGCGAGCAGACCGAGCGCAACAAGTGCGGCCACCAGCCGCGGCGTCAGCACCTCTGCCGGCTCGAAGACCATGCGGCAATCAATCCCTTTGGCGACAATGCATTGATCGAACAAATTTTTCTGTGCCGTAATCACGCTGTCGAGTCCGGTCCCTGCCAACGCATAGACGAGCGCTGCCGGAATTATACCGAGCGCAGTGGCCGCCACGAATGGGCCAAGCCGTACTCCCGCAAATGCAGGAACCAGATTGACCAAGAAGAATGGAAACACGGGCACCAGGCGCAGGAACAGGAGATAGCTGAAGGCGTGTTCACGAAATCCTTCGGCGAGCTGACTGGCACGAGGCCCCGCTCGCTGCAACAGAGGCTGCCCGAGCGCAGTGCGCGCTACAAGGAAGATGATCGCAGCTCCAATTGTTGCGCCGACAACCGCGGCGGAGGCACCAACGGCCTCGCCGAAGAGAAAGCCGCCGGCCATCGTTAGAAAAGCCGCCCCAGGAACGGACAGCGCGACCGCGACAATATAAATGCCGATATACGCAATCACCGCCAGCAGTCGATGTTCGGCAACAAAAGCGTCGATACTCGCGCGGTTACGGACCAGTGACTCAAGCGAGATGCCACCCTCTCCGAGCATGAAGTAGGCCGCTCCCGCGAAGATGGCGAACGCCGCCAAAGGCAGTAGCAGCCGGCGGACGAACCCTGTTGATCGGCTATCGGGCAAGTCTGCGGACATTGCCGCCTTATACACGAGCCCCCGACCCGGTCGGGCCAATCTCACTGCCTTGTGAGGGTTTTTGAGGTCGCAGCAGATGCACAGCAGTCGCATTGACGGGTCCAAGTCCCTCCCGTATAAGCCGCGCGAAATCGTGTGCGGACCCGAATGAACGGGGTTTGAAGACGTTTGGAGGACCGGGTCCTCCTTCCCCACAGCGCGAGCGGCGGAGACTTGAAACGTGAAGCGGACCTATCAACCGAGCAAGCTCGTGCGCAAGCGCCGTCACGGTTTCCGTGCGCGCATGTCAACCAAGGGCGGGCGAAAAGTCCTCTCGGCACGTCGCGGGCGCGGCCGCAAGCGGCTGTCTGCCTGAGGGAGCAAGCCGCCGCACGAACTATTCTTGCATGGAGCGGCTGAGGCAACGGGCGGAATTTTTGGCCGCGGCGTCCGGGATCAAGGTACCGGCCGCCGCATTTGTGTTGCAGGCACGCAACCGCCGCGACGCGGGACCAGCCCGGTTTGGCTTTACCGCGTCGAAGAAGTTGGGAAACGCCGTCGAGCGTAACCGGGTGCGCCGTCGCTTGCGGGAAGTAGTGCGGCTCTCGGCCGCAAGCCGGCTTCGCGCCGGACATGACTACGTACTTGTCGGAAGGCGTGCGGCGCTCGATATGCCGTTTGACCGAATGACAAAGGATTTCGAAGAGGCACTCCGACGAGTGCATGCAAGGCGCAATGGCGTGGAATCTCGATGAACGACCATAAGAACACCATCCTCGCGATTGTGCTGTCGGCGCTTGTTCTGATTGGCTGGCAATATTTCTTCGCTGGTCCGCAGGAGAAGGCCCGGCAGGAGCAGCTGCAGGCCCAGCAGCAAAAGCAAAGTGCGCCCGCGCCCGGCCAGCCTTCGCAGCAACCCTCACCCGCCGGAACGCCACAGGTTCCCGGCCAACCGAGCGCTCCAGCGCACGCCGCACCTGTCGACCGCGCGGCTGCTTTGTCAGGTTCGCCGCGTGTGCCGGTCGCCACGGGCAGTTTGCAGGGTTCGATCGCACTCAAGGGAGGCCGCATCGACGACCTGGCCCTCGTCAAGTTTCGTGAAACCGTCGATCCGAAGTCGCCGCCGATCGTCTTGCTGTCGCCGTCCGGCACCGCCGATCCGTTCTACGCCGAGTTCGGCTGGACCGGCGCCGCCGGCGCAACTGTAAAGCTGCCAGACTCCGAAACTGTCTGGAAGCAAGCGGGCTCAGGCGCACTTGGCGTCGGCCACCCCGTGATATTGACCTATGACAACGGTGAAGGGCTTGAATTCCGGCGCACCATTGCAGTCGATGACAAGTATCTGTTCACGATCAAGGACGAGGTCACCAATAAGAGCTCGAGCGCGGTTTCCCTGTATCCTTACGCACTGATTTCGCGCCACGGCACGCCGCAAACGCTCGGATACTATATTCTGCATGAGGGCCTGATTGGCGTGCTCGGCGAGTCCGGCCTGCAGGAATACACATACAAGAACATAGCGGAAAAAAAAGTCGTCATTTTCGACGTCGTCAACGGCTGGCTCGGCATCACCGATAAATACTGGGCCGCCGTTCTGGTGCCGGACACGTCTGCCCGCCTGAAGGCCCGCTTTTCCACCGGTGCCATTGGTAACCTGCCGACCTACCAGACCGACTATTTGCTCGAAGCACAGACCGTTGCGCCGGGCACAACTGCTTCGGTTAATGGCCGACTTTTTGCGGGCGCAAAGGAAGTTGCGGTCGTCAATGACTACGACAAAAGACTAAAGCTCAACCGCTTCGATCTTCTGATCGACTGGGGCTGGTTCTACTTCATCACCAAGCCGTTGTTTATCGCCATCGATTATCTGTACCACCTGGTGGGGAATTTCGGCCTCGCCATCCTCATCATCACCGTCCTGATCAAGATCGCTTTCTTCCCGCTCGCCAACAAATCCTATGCGTCGATGGCGAAGATGAAAGCAGTGCAGCCGCAGATGATGGCGATCCGCGACCGCTACGCGGACGACAAGGCCAAGCAACAGCAGGAGCTGATGGAGCTCTACAGAAAGGAAAAGATCAATCCGCTCGCCGGCTGCCTGCCGATCGCGATTCAGATTCCGGTGTTCTTCTCGCTGTACAAGGTGCTGTTTGTCACCATCGAAATGCGTCACGCGCCGTTCTTTGGCTGGATCCATGACCTTTCAGCCCAGGATCCGACCAACATCTTCAACCTGTTCGGGCTTATTCCGTTTGATCCGACTGTGCTGCCCCTCATTGGGCCTTTTCTGCATGTCGGCGCCTGGCCGTTGATCATGGGCGTCACCATGTGGATTCAGATGAAGCTCAATCCGGCGCCGCCCGACCCGACGCAGGCGATGATCTTCAACTGGATGCCACTGATCTTCACCTTCATGCTTGCCAGTTTCCCCGCCGGCCTGGTGATCTATTGGGCCTGGAACAACTTGCTCTCCGTGCTGCAGCAGAGCGTCATCATGCGCAAGCACGGCGCCAAAATTGAGTTGTTCGACAACATCAAGGCGATGTTCGTGAAAGACAAGCCGCAGCAGTAGCGGCGTCACCGGAAGCTTTCTGCTCGTGGCCGGGCTTGTCCCGGCCATCCACGTCTTTAGTGTCTGGGCCGGAAACCGGATCCGAGTGCCGGGCATGACGCCTAAGACAGAGACGTGCGGTACAATGGTGGCTGCGAGCCAATTCACACGCGCCGAAATCGAAGCTGGCCGAAGCCTGTTCTCTGGTCAGTGGCAGTTTGTCGCCGCGGCAGGCACGCCAGCCTCGCTGCCGCCGATGCGGGGCACTGAAATCGCATTCGCCGGACGCTCCAATGTCGGAAAATCAAGCCTGATCAACGCGCTCGCCGGCCGAAAAAACCTTGCGCGCATTTCGCGTACTCCCGGTCGGACGCAGGAGCTGATTTTCTTTTCCAATGGCGCAGGCCTCAACATGGTGGACATGCCCGGCTACGGCTATGCCGCCGCGGCCAAGTCCAAGATTGCGGCATGGACAGAGTTGATCGAGGCGTTTCTGCGCGGGCGAAGCAACCTCGCGCGTGTTTATGTTCTCGTGGATGCACGCCACGGCCTGAAATCAGCAGACGAGCCTGCGCTCGATGTTCTCGGCCAGGCTGCTGTCAGTCATCAGGTCATCTTGACCAAATGCGATGAGGTGAAACCTCCCGAGCTCAATCCGCGCATTGCCGAAATCGAAGCAGCGCTCGCGAGGCGGCCAGCTGCCTTCCCCAGCGTAATCCCGACGTCCTCGCGTAATGCAACCGGTATTCCCGAATTGCGGGCGGCAATAGCGCGCTTGTTGGCGGAAAGAGGCCGCTGACGCATTGTCGGACGGCCGCGACATCGGTTAGAAACCCCGCGATGAGCAAAGCACCCAAGATCGATCCGCAAGAACAGGCCCGCATTCTGGTCGAGGCGCTGCCGCATATGCAGCGCTACGACGAGGAAATCGTCGTCGTGAAATACGGCGGCCATGCCATGGGCCAGGAGCAGACTGCGCGCGATTTTGCCCGCGACATCGTTCTGCTTGAGCAGACCGCAATCAATCCGGTGGTGGTTCATGGCGGCGGACCGCAAATCGAGGCCATGCTCAAGCGGCTCGGCATCAAGTCGGAATTTGCGGAGGGCTTGCGGATTACGGACGCCAAGACCGTTGAGGTCGTGGAAATGGTCCTGGCGGGCTCGATCAACAAGCAGATCGTTGGCTACATCAATGCGGCCGGCGGAAAGGCGATCGGGCTCTGCGGCAAGGACGGAAACATGGTGCAGGCGCGCAAGGTCAGTCGCTCGGTTGTTGATCCCGATTCCAATATCGAGAAAGTCGTTGATCTCGGTTTTGTCGGTGAGCCCGAAAAAGTCGACCTGACGATGCTCAATCAGGTGATCGGACGCGAGATGATTCCGGTGCTGGCCCCTGTGGCGACCTCGGCCAATGGCGGCACCTTCAACGTCAATGCCGACACCTTCGCCGGCGCCGTTGCGGGGGCGTTGAAAGCCAGGCGCTTGCTCCTCTTGACCGACGTGCCCGGCGTTCTCGACAAATCGAAGAACCTGATTGCACAACTGTCAGTCGCCGACGCGCGCAAGCTCATTGCCGACGGGACTATCTCCGGCGGCATGATCCCGAAGGTGGAGACGTGCATTTACGCGCTCGATCAGGGCGTCGAGGGCGTCGTAATCCTCGACGGCAAGGTGCCGCATGCGGTGTTGCTTGAACTGTTGACCGATCACGGCGTCGGTACCTTGCTGCACCGCTGAGTTATCCTCCGTTCATTTTGCCGTCATCGATCTGACAGGTAAGCCATCAACAACGGTGCGATTCAAGGAACCCTAGCCTCGTGGAAACAAGGCGTTCAGAGCCGCGCGGTTTCGGCCACATCGAAACCTGGGTATTCGATCTCGACAACACGCTCTACCCGCATCACCTCAACTTGTGGCAGCAGGTTGATGAGCGCATACGCGCTTATGTTTCCGACTTCCTGAAGGTATCGAAAGACGATGCGTTTCGTCTGCAGAAAGACTACTACAAACGCTATGGAACAACGATGCGCGGCCTGATGGCCGAGCATGGGTTGGAGCCCGATGATTATCTCGAGTTCGTGCATCGCATCGATCATTCGCCGCTCGAACCCAATCCGGGACTGGGTGCGGCATTGGAAAATCTTCCGGGCCGCAAGCTCATCCTTACGAACGGCACACGCAAGCACGCTGATGCAGTCATGCAAAAACTCGAAATTGATCGCCACTTCGAGGACGTGTTCGACATTGCCGCAGCGAATCTTGACCCCAAGCCGCTCCCGCAGGTCTATCAACGTTTCCTCGCGCGGCACGGCGTCGATCCGGCAAGAGCCGCAATGTTCGAGGATCTGGCGCGCAACCTTGAAACGCCGCACGCCTTGGGAATGACGACCGTGCTCGTGGTGCCGGAAGGGCAGCGCGAGGTGTTTCGCGAAGACTGGGAGCTGGAAGGACGCGATGCGCCATACGTCGATCATCTGACCGACAATCTCACCGGATTTCTCGAGGAGATTGTTCGGCGTTGATCAGACCGTCGGAACCACTTGCTGAACCAGCACTGCCAGCCCCACTCCGGCGATGCCGGCGCCCACGAGCCTCAGCGGCGAACGAGTCGTCGGCCCACCCGCGAAGCCACGCGCAATTTTCACGGCCACAAGCGCGATAGCGCCTTGAACGACCCCAAGACCGATCAGGTATGCGTAAATCGGCGTCGGCTCGGCACCGTATATCGACTCCCCGAGTGCATAACCGTGCACGAGTCCGACGAGAGCAAAAAGCGTAAGCACGCGACCCGTCGGCATCTGCCGGTGTCCCACCAGCAGCGCGCCGAGCGCTATTACGGTGACCGCCACCAGAAGCTCCGCGGCCGGCACGCTAGCTCCGTGCAAATGGAGCGTCACCCCCGCCATCATCGCTGCGATAAAGCCAATCACAAGCGTCGGCGCGGCGTTGTGCGTGGCGGCAAGGCAGCCCACCGCGACGACCGCCGCGAAATGGTCGATCCCGATAATCGGATGCCCCAGCCCCGACAATAAGCCGTCCATGAAGGTTGCCGGCATGCGTCCGCCCATGACGTGATGAGCGGACGCATTGGTTGCGCTGAGCGCCAGCAGGAGCAGACCGAGCCCCGCGGATTGCCGATTCATGTGCATTTCTCCCTGCTCACAAGCTTAGCTTCGGTGAGCGAAACTTGACATCCCCTGCCCCGCCCCCGACAAACCGCAGCGAAGAGCTGGAGCTGGCATGTCCACCGACAAACTCGCAAGCATCATCGAGGAAGCATTCGAAGGCCGCGACAAGATCGGCCCAAAAACCAAGGGCGCCGTACGCAAGGCGGTGAACGCCGCGCTCGATTTGCTTGACGCCGGCAAGGCCCGCGTCGCCGAGCGCCAGGCGGACGGTGACTGGCATGTCAATCAGTGGCTCAGGAAAGCCGTGCTGCTGTCGTTTCGTCTCAACGACATGAGCGTGGTCCCCGGCGGCCCCGGAAAGGCACTGTGGTGGGACAAAGTTGATTCCAAATTGAAGGGTTGGAATGCGGCGCGATTTCGCAAAGCCGGCTTCCGTGCCGTGCCCGGCTGCGTCGTGCGGCGCTCCGCATTCATCGCTCCCGGCGTCGTACTGATGCCGTCTTTTGTAAATCTGGGTGCCTACGTCGATTCGGGCAGCATGATCGATACCTGGGCAACCGTTGGCAGCTGCGCGCAGATCGGAAAGAACTGCCACATTTCCGGCGGGGCCGGCATCGGTGGCGTACTCGAGCCGTTGCAGGCAGGTCCGGTGATCATCGAGGACAATTGCTTCATCGGGGCGCGCTCCGAGGTGGCGGAAGGCGTGATTGTGCGCACCGGCGCGGTGCTGTCGATGGGCGTCTATCTCGGCGCATCGACCCGCATCGTCGATCGCGACACAGGAGCGATTACGCAAGGCGAGGTGCCGCCCTATTCCGTCGTCGTGCCCGGCACGCTCCCGGGCAAGACCGGAGGCCCTGGATTGTACTGTGCCGTCATCGTCAAGCGCGTGGATGAGCGCACGCGTTCAAAGACAAGCATAAACGAACTGCTGAGGGATTAGCGGTGCGATGGCCTCAAGCAGATCCGTGGAAACCTTGTTGATGTCCGCCGATCCGGTCGTCATTGCCCGTGATTTGCTGCGCTGCCGGTCAGTCACGCCGGCGGAAGGCGGAGCGTTGGCGTTGCTCGAAGGCATGCTCAGACAAGCAGGCTTCACCGTCCACCGCATGACGTTTCGCGAACCCGGCACCGACGACGTCGAAAATCTTTACGCCCGCATTGGTGCCGCCCTGCCGAATCTGGTATTCGCCGGCCATACCGACGTAGTGCCGCCGGGCGACGAAAAAGCCTGGAGGCTTCCGCCGTTTTCCGGCGAAGTCACTGGCGGCGAAATGTACGGGCGCGGCGCGGTCGACATGAAAGGTGGCATCGCGTGTGCCATAGCGGCCGTTCTGGGTCATCTGGCGGCAGCCGGGAGGCCCAAAGGATCGATTTCGTTCCTGATCACCGGTGACGAGGAAGGCATCGCCGTCAACGGCACGCCCAAACTGCTGAAATGGGCGGATGAGAGGGGCGAAAAATTCGATCACTGCATTCTCGGCGAGCCGAGCAATCAGCATTCATTGGGCGATACGATCAAGATTGGCCGGCGAGGCTCGCTCAACGGCCACCTGATCGTGACCGGACGGCAGGGCCATGTCGCCTACCCGCAACGAGCGGAAAATCCGATCCGCGGACTGGTGTCGCTGATTGCGGCGCTCCAGAGCGAGCCGCTCGACAGGGGCAGCTCGCAATTTGCGCCCTCGCACCTCGAATTCACCACCATCGATGTCGGTAACAAGACCGTCAACCTGATCCCGGGCGAGGCACGAGCGCGTTTCAATATCCGTTTTAACGACAACCACACATTGGATTCCCTGAAGAAGCTGATCGAACAGCGTGCGACAAAGGCATCCGCCGGGAAAACAAAGTTTTCGTTTCAGTGGGAGCCTTCGAACGCCGGTGTATTCGTGACGACCCCCGGCCCGTTCACCGAACTGGTGGCAACGGCCGTCACCGAAGTCACCGGCCGCAAGCCTGAGCTATCGACCACGGGGGGCACCTCGGACGCCCGGTTCATCACACAGTATTGTCCCGTGGTGGAATTTGGCCTGGTCGGCCAGACCATGCATCAGGTCGATGAACGGGTGCCCATAGCAGATTTGCATGCACTGACGACGATCTATCGAAAAATCATCGATCGGTATTTCGGATGATTTCTGTTGTGTCATGGCCGGGCTTGTCCCGGCCATCTCGCTTAGGTGGGCACGCCATCCTAAGCGGCGCCAACCGGGACAAGCCCGGTGACGACAGCGAATCAGTAATCCACCCGCATCAAATACAGGCCGTCTGGCGGCGCAACGGGACCACAGGCCGTGCGGTCACGGGCGGCCAACGCGCGCGCCAGGTCATCGGCACTCCATTTGCCTTCGCCCACGGCCTCCAGCGAGCCCACCATCGATCGCACCTGGCTGTGGAGGAACGAGCGCGCGACCGCAGTCACTGTTATCTCCTGGCCGTTGCGCTCGACGCTGAGAACATCGAGCGTCTTCACCGGCGACTTGGCCTGACATTCGGTCGACCGGAAGGTCGTGAAATCGTGCTTCCCGACCAGACGCTGCGCGGCTACGTGCATCGCATCAGTGTCTAGCGGACGCGGCACGCGCCAGGCATGACCCGCTTCTAACGCGAGATCCGGCCGGCGGTTGATAATCCTGTAAACGTAGTGCCGCTTGATTGCGGACGTCCGCGCATTGAAATTATCGGATACCCGCTCGGCACTTAAAATAGCGATAGGGTGCGGCCGCAGATGTGCGTTGAGCGCATCGCGCACTGTGTCCACGTCCCAGTTCCTGGCGACATCGACATGGGCGACCTGACCGCGCGCGTGAACGCCGGCGTCGGTGCGACCGGCGCCCTGCACCAGACTTTTCTCGCCTGTCAGCGCTTCAATCGCGGCGGTCAGCACGCCTTGCACGGTCCGCTGATCGGCCTGAATCTGCCAACCCGCGAACGGAGCGCCGTCGTATTCGAGCGTGAGCTTGTAGCGCGGCATGCTCAGTTGACTCGCGTGCCCATCTTGATCTGCATCCCCCGCAGGAATTCCTCCGCGGGCATGGGCTGCTTGCCGGCCCGCTGAAGGTGCGAGAGCCGCACGGCGCCGTCACCGCAGGCGATGGTCAGGTTGTCGTCCAGGACTGTGCCAGGAGCACCCTGTCCCTCGCCCTTCGTCGAGCGCAAGACTTTCACGCGCAGGCCGTCGATTTCGAACCATGCACCGGGAAATGGCGACAGACCGCGAATATAGTCGTGAACCTCGTTCCACGGTTTCGTCCAGTCGATGCGCCTCTCCGGGTTGGAAATTTTTTCGGCGTAAGTGACCCCTGTCTGCGGCTGCGGCATGAGCTGCAACGACCCGCGTTCCGCGGCAGCCAATACGCGCAACATCAAGTCCGCACCAAGCCGCGCCAATGCGTCATGGAGTTCGCCCGCCGTCAGATCGGGAGCGATGGTTATGGGCTCTTGCATCGCGATAGGGCCGGTGTCGAGGCCCTCGTCCATCTTCATGATGCTGACGCCGGTTTGTGGATCGCCGGCAAGAATGGCGCGATTGATGGGGGCCGCGCCGCGCCACCTCGGCAAAAGCGACGCATGCACGTTGAAGCAGCCAAGGCGGGGCGCGTCGAGAATGGGTTTTGGCAGCAGCAAGCCATAGGCCGCGACAACCGCCGCGTCTGCACCGGGGGCGCTGAATGCATCCTGCGCGGCCGCGTCCTTCAGGGTTCTCGGCGTATGGATCGGAAGGGAGAGGCGCCGCGCCTCGCGCTCGACTGGTGTCGGCTGCAATTCCAGACCGCGGCCCGCCGGCCGGGATGCGCGCGTGTAGACGGCGACAATGTCATGCCCTCGCGCGGCGAGATCAAGCAGCGTCGGTACCGCGAATTCTGGCGTGCCCATGAAGATCAGGCGCATTCAGGAAAACCTTCAGTGCGCGCGATCTTACCGTATACAATTTGCAGCGGCGCGGGCGATATCAGCCGATATGATGCGACGGCTCCTGATCCTCGGCCAGGGGCTTGACGCCCTCGGTCTTCTTTGCCGCTTTTTTGAATTTCTTTACCACCATATCGCGCTTGAGCTTCGATATGTGATCGATGAATAGCACGCCATTGGTATGGTCGATTTCGTGCTGCAGGCATGTGGCTAGCAAGCCGTCGGCCTCGATCTCCTGGGGCCTGAGATCGGCATCGAGATATTTCACTTTCACCGCTTTGGGGCGTTCGACCTCTTCGTAGTATTCCGGAATCGACAGGCAGCCTTCTTCGTAAATCGCTTTTTCGTCAGAAGCCCAAACGACCTCAGGATTGATGAACACCTGCGGCTGCTTCGGCTCGTCTTTCTTGGCCAGGTCCATTGTGACGACGCGCTTGGGCACGCCGATCTGGATCGCCGCAAGTCCGATACCCGGCGCGGCATACATCGTCTCGAACATATCGTCGATGAGAGCGCGCAGCGATTTGTCGACAGTCTTCACCGCCTCCGATTTCAGCCGCAACCGCTTGTCGGGAATTATGAGAATGTCACGGATCGCCATGGTCGCGATTTAAGGGGTTGGGATAACGTGGTCAATGTCGCGTTTCCCCTTGAGATTACGGGGTTATCCTCCTACCGTTCGCTCTTCGTTCGCACACCCGCGCGAATCAAGGTAGAAGCATCGAATGTACGATTTTCACTCCTTCGGTAAGGCGCTATTGGCGCATGCGCCTGAGCTTACACTGGCCATCGGCGCCATAGTCGCAGTCGGCATTACGGTTGTCATCGTAATGCTGGTGTGGCCGCGCAGGCCACCCCCCGACCCCGTCGCCGAGCAGCGGATGGCTGATCTGAACGCACGGGTGCAGATCATGGCCGAACTGCTCGCCAAGGCCCAGGCCCAATTGCAGCAGACGGTGCATGAACGGCTCGACACGGTGACCGCCAGATTGGGCGAATCGATGCAGATGTCGACGAAGCATACGACCGAGCATCTGCAGCAGCTGCATGCGCGGCTCGCGGTGATCGACGGCGCGCAGAAAAATATTACCGATCTCGCCTCGCAGGTAACGAGCCTTCAGACTGTGCTGGCAAACAAGCAGTCGCGCGGCGCCTTTGGACAGGCGCGGATGGAAATGATCATCCAGGACGGCCTGCCGAAGGATTGCTACGAGTTCCAGACTACGCTGACCAACAAGGCACGGCCGGATTGCGTCGTGCACTTGCCTGATGGTCCTCCCCTGGTCATCGATGCAAAATTCCCGCTCGAGGCGGTGACCGCCTTTCGGGAAGCAAAAAGCGAAGATGAGCGCAAGCTCGCTATCGCCCGCGTCCGTGCCGACATTGCCAAGCACGTTGGCGACATTGTCGACAAATACCTGATCCCGGGTGAGACCCAGGACATGGCGCTGATGTTTGTGCCCTCTGAATCGATTTATGCGGAGCTCTATGACGGCTTCGACGATATCTTCCAGAAGGCATATCGTTCCAAGGTGATCATCGTTTCGCCATCCTTGTTGATGCTGGCTATTCAGGTGATTCAGCAGATCCGAAGGGATGTGCGCATGCGCGAGGCGGCCGGCAGAATCCTGACGGAAGTCGGCCTTCTGGTCGAGGACGTTATTCGTCTGCGGGATCGGGTTACGAACCTGGAAAAACACTTCGGCCAGGCAAACGGCGATATCCGCCAGATCCTGGTATCAACCGACAAGATCGTGAGCCGCGGAGACAGGATTCAGGATGTCGAGTTCGCGGACGAACCGCCGACCGCAGACATTCTGCCCGGCCCCGGCGCGCGCAGGCTCGAAGCCGGCGAATAGGCAATGACAGTTTCCCCCGACGCGCGGGCCCGGCCGTTCTGGTTCGACGCGGCAGCCGTCTACCTCAAGCCGCGCGTCCTGATTGTTTTGCTGCTCGGTTTCTCCGCCGGACTGCCGTTTTCACTAGCCGGCCAAACGTTGCAGGCTTGGATGACGGAAACCGGCGTTGATATTCGGACGATCGGACTGTTCGCGGCCGTGGGAACGCCCTATTGGGCGAAGCCGCTATGGGCCCCTGCGGTTGACGCGCTCGACGTGCCTCTGCTCTCGCGCCTGCTCGGACGCCGGCGCGGCTGGCTTATGCTGACGCAAATCCTGCTGATCATCTCGATCATATTCCTGGCGATTAACGACCCCGCGTCTTCGCCCTGGCTTGTCGCCGGCGCGGCGTTGCTGGTAACGACCGCTTCGGCAACGCAGGATATCGTCATCGATGCGTTCCGAGTCGAAAGCCTGCCAGAAAACGAACAGGCTGCCGGCATGGCGTCGTATGTCGCCGCCTACCGGATCGCGGTACTCGTCTCGAGCGCCGGCGCCCTGTTCCTCGTGAGCGGCTTCATGCAGCTCGGGTTCGATAAACAGGCCGCCTATCGCGCCACCTTCGTTGCGATGTCGGCGCTCGTCCTGGTTGGCATTATAGCAACGCTGCTGGCCCGAGAACCGGCGAAATCGGAAGCTGCCGCCGCCGATCACTCCGCGCATGCGCGCGAGAGCTCATGGAAACGCGTGAGCGATACGGCGATTGCCAGTTTTTCCGAATTCCTGTCACGCGATATGGCTATCGTGGTGCTGGCCTTCGTGATGCTTTTTAAATTTGCCGACACGCTTGCGAGCGCGTTGACGACGCCATTCGTTCTCGAGACCGGCTTCACGCGCGTCGAGCTCGCCACCATCATAAAGGGCGTCGGATTTGCCGCAGCGATTGCGGGCGGATTTGCCGGCGGATTCGTGGCGCGCGCCTTGCCGATGGTCACCAGCCTCTGGATCGGCGGCATCCTGCAAGCGGTAGCGATTTTCGCCTTCGCCTGGCAGGCGGTTGTCGGACACGACGTGGCGTGGCTCACCTTCGCCATCACTGCCGAAAATTTCACCAGCGGTATCGGAACCGTGATTTTTGTTGCCTATCTTTCGGCGCTTTGCGGCAACCCGCTGCATACGGCCACGCAATACGCCCTGTTGACCGCGCTGTTTGCGTTAGCGCGCACGGTGCTCGCGCTTGGTTCTGGCTATATCGCGGCGACGACGGGCTGGATGTGGTATTTCGTCATTTGCGTCGCCGCCAGCATTCCAAGTTTCATCTTGCTCGCCTGGCTACAACGTGGCGGACATTTCAAAACGTTATCCGCGAAACGGCGATGAAGAGCATGGTACGGCCAGCGTCTCTGGGGCGGCGCCCTCGGCGTCATTGAGACGTATGGAGCGGGCTAGAACAGCGTTCGCTGCTTGATCGCCGCGGCGAGCGTGCCTTCATCAAGATAGTCGAGCTCGCCGCCGACCGGCACACCATGCGCAAGCCGCGTTACCTTCAGGTTCGCGTCGTGCAACAGTTCGGTGATGTAGTGCGCCGTGGTCTGGCCGTCGACGGTGGCATTGAGCGCAAGAATTATTTCCTTCACGGACGTTTCGTGCGCGCGCGAAACCAGCGTTTCGATCGTGAGGTCCTGCGGACCGACGCCGTCGAGGGGCGACAGCGTCCCGCCTAGTACGTGATAGCGGCCGTTTATCGCATGCGCGCGCTCCAGCGCCCAAAGATCAGCAACATCGGCAACGACGACGATGATCGAAGCATCGCGCTTGCCGTCGGTGCAGACGGTGCAGGGATTTTGCGTGTCGATGTTACCGCAGATCTTGCATATTTCGATTTTTTCCATCGCCGTCTCGAGCGCGGCGGCGAGCGGAGCCATCAGCAGCTCGCGTTTTTTAATGAGATGCAGCGCCGCGCGCCTAGCCGAACGGGGACCCAGCCCCGGCAGCCGCGCTAGCAATTGAATCAGGCGCTCGATCTCAGGTCCGGCAACGGCGGCGGGCATCGACTAATCCATCCAAGACGTGGATGCCCGGCACAAGGCCGGGCATGACGACCACGAGAGCTCACGAACCATATTCATCCCAACCCTAATCCGGGCGGCAGCGGCAAACCGCCAGTGAGCGACTTCATCTTTTCCTGCAACACGGCCTCTGCCTTACGTCGCGCGTCGGCGTGCGCCGCGACCAGGAGGTCTTCAAAAATTTCCTTTTCCGAAGGCTTGAGCAGGGAATCGTCGATTTTGATGCCCTTGAGGTCCCCCTTCGCAGTCAGAATGACAGTGAGCAAGCCCCCGCCTGCGGTTCCTTCGACCTCAACCTGGTCGAGTTCGGCCTGCATGGCCTGCATCTTGGACTGCAACTGCGCCGCCTGTTTCATTAGCCCAAGGAAATCCGGCATGTCATTGGTCCTCGCTGTCGGAGGAAACATTATGGATAGCGTCCGCGGCGTCAGAGTTCTGCGTCACACCGACGATCTTCGCGCCCGGAAACCGGCTCAGCACGGCCTGGACCAGCGGATCTTTTTGCACGCCCCGCTCGATCTCCGCCTGCTGGGCTTCCGCCTGCGCACGAAGCGTGGGCGCGCCCTGTTCCTTGGACACGACGACGATCCAGCGCTTTCCGGTCCAGCCGGCCAACTTCCGCTGCAGATCATGCACCAGCGTTTTCGTCGCGCTTGGCTCAAGCGCAATCTCGAGTTGGCCATCCTCGCAGCGCACCAGCCGGACATCGCGTTCGAGCGCCATTTTCACGGCGATGTCGCGTTTTTCTGCAGCCAGCGCAATCAACTCCTCGAATGAACCAATGGCAAGCGTAGGCCTGGCCGCAGGTTGTTCGGCCCTTGCGATCGGCTCGTCGGTCGGACGCGGCGACACCGCGGCCGATGACCGTGGCGAGCCGCGAGGCGTCTCATATCGGGCCGCATAGGTCTCCGGCTGCGCCGAACTGCCACTGCTGCCTTGCGGACGCGCGGAGACGTTCTCGCTCAGCGAGCGCACCACCTCATCCGGCGTGGGCAGGTCGGCGGCATAAGCAATTCGCACCAGAACCATCTCCGCGGCGGCAAGCGGCCGACCGGCTTCATGCACTTCGGCAATCCCCTTCAACAACATTTGCCAGGCTCTGGAAAGCACGCGCATCGACAGTTGCGCTGCAAATGCGCGGCCACGCGTGCGCTCGGCCTCGGAAAGCGACACATCGTCTGCAACCGCGGGAACGACCTTGACGCGCGTGACAAAATGCGTGAATTCGGCGAGATCGCTCAAGACGACGGCGGGATCGGCGCCGCTGTCGTATTGATCGCGAAGCTCCCGCAAGGCGGCAGCAACATCGCCTTTCATCAAAGCCTCGAATAGATCGACCACGCGCACCCGATCGGCCAGGCCCAGCATCTGTCGAACATCTTCGGCACGCACCGGCCCGGCGGCGTGGGCAAACGCCTGGTCGAACAACGAGAGCGAGTCGCGCACCGAGCCTTCCGCTGCGCGCGCAATCAGGGCGAGGGCCGCCGGCTCAACCTCCACCTTTTCCTTCGACGCGATGCTCTCAAGATGCTTGATCAACGTAGCGGCATCCACGCGGCGCATGTCAAACCGCTGGCAGCGCGACAGGACGGTTACGGGCACCTTGCGGATTTCGGTGGTGGCAAAAATGAACTTGGCATGCGGCGGCGGCTCTTCGAGGGTCTTAAGGAGCGCATTGAATGCGGCACCCGAAAGCATGTGCACTTCATCTAGAATGTAAACTTTGTACCGCGCGCTCATCGGCGCATAACGGATGGCGTCGTTGATTTGCCTCACGTCCTCCACGCTATTGTGGGACGCGGCGTCCATTTCCAGCACATCGGGATGGCGGCTCTCGATGATAGCCTGACAATGCAAGCCCATGACCGGCATCCGGACCGTGGGTTCGGTCACTGAACCATCAGGCAATTCGTAATTCAGCGCACGCGCCAGAATGCGCGCCGTCGTCGTCTTGCCGACACCGCGCACACCGGTGAGAATCCAGGCTTGCGGAATACGTCCGCTCTCGAATGCATTCGAAATCGTCCGCACCATGGCATCCTGACCAATGAGATCGCCGAAGCTCGCGGGACGATATTTGCGTGCGAGCACGCGATATCGGTCGACCGACGCCTCGGCCGGAGCGGAACCGGTAACGGTGGATTTTTCAGGCTCGCTCATGGTGCCATCCGCTTCGCTGCCGCGCGAAGCGCGGGCTATTCCGAACGAATCGGGGGGTTGGTGGGAGGCTGACGAGCGACCCGAACCGCGCTCGTTAGGGCTGCTTCCTTCCGGACCTGACCCGGTTGGCGAGTGGCTCGTCCACCGCCAACCTCCCAGGTTCTATATCGGACCAATGGCGCGAGAAAGCAAGCAGGCCGGCGAGAGGTCTGCTAGCTTTCCTCCGAAAGAATCCTGCGGAATCGTCCAATGAATTCAGGTGTTGCGAAGGATTGGTGGCTGCATGCCCAGCTCGCGCAAGACACAGTTCCGATCGGCGACCTCCCCCTCGCGCGCGTCCTTCTGGCAAACGACGCGAATTACCCATGGCTGATCCTGGTGCCTCGGCTGCCCGGGCTGGTCGAACTCATCGATCTCGAGGATAACGCGCAAGTGCAATTGCTTGGCGAGATCGCGGCGGTTGCGGATGCGCTCAAGACCGTCACGCGATGCGACAAGCTCAACATCGCCGCGTTGGGCAACCAGGTGCCGCAGCTGCACGTACACATCATCGCGCGTCGGCACACGGATGCCGCGTGGCCCAAGCCGGTCTGGGGAATGAAGCCGCCGATCTCCTATGAGCGAGGCCAGCAGACAATTTTGATCGATGCATTGCGGCAGCTGCTCAAACCCCGGGGTATCGTCGCGTTGGCGCACGGTCAGCGAGGACAGTAAAATTCACGATGACTGAGATGCTATCCCGAATTCTTGTGATCTCCCTGCGCCGGTTTGGCGATCTGCTGCTAACCACGCCATTGATTCGGGGCCTGCGCCGCGCATGGCCCCGTTCGACAATCGACGTGCTGACGTTTGCCAATACGGCGGGAATTGTCGCGGGTAATCCGGACATCGATCGCGTTATCGCCATGCCGGAGAGGCCAACAGCAGCGGCGAGCGCGCGGCTCCTGGCTCGCCTCTGGCGCCGGTATGACATCGCCATCTCGACCCAGAGCGGCGATCGCCCCACCGTCTTTGCCTTTGCCGCCGGCCGGCTTCGTGCAGGAATTACAACCAGCGACGACCCATGGCTTGCGCGCAAACTCAAGCGCGTTGCGTTGCACCGACGCGTCCCGGGAGACGACAAATTGCACCGCGTCGAGCAGATGTTGCGTCTCGCCGACGTCCTGGGAATCGAACGCGTCGCGGAACTGGTTTGTCCAGCGGCGGCGCCAACCTCCCAGGGCCCGCCCGGCAGCAATTACGCCCTCATCCACGCAGCGCCAATGTTCACCTACAAGGAATGGACGCCGGAGGGTTGGCGCGCGCTCGCTTCAGGTCTTGCAAAGCGCGGCCTTTCCGTGGTCGCGATCGGCGGCCCCGGCGCGGCCGAGCGTCGTTATCTCGAAGAAGTCTGGGGCGGCATCGTCGAAATTCATCAGATGGAATGGCCGGGCATAATGAACCTGCTCGAAAATGCGCGCCTCTATGTCGGGCCCGACACAGCGGTGACCCATCTTGCCGCCGCGGCGGGCTGCAGAACCGTCGCCGTGTTTGGGCCGACGGATCCACGCGTGTGGGGTCCCTGGCCGGTTGGCGGACTTGCGACCCCGTGGAATGCAAGCGACACAATCCAGAACCGGGGCAACGTCTGGATTGTGCAGAACCCCTTGCCCTGCATGCCTTGCACCTTCGAAGGCTGCGAACGCCATATCCGCAGCCGCAGCGTATGTCTCGACGAGCTCGCGCCGGCGCAGGTACTGGCGGCGGCCGACCAGGCGCTCGCTTGACCGCACCGCGCGCGCATTCCAAGCTTGTCTCGCCGCCTGTAGCCCTCCTGAGTCGCGCATGACATTCCGCATCGCCGTCGTTCAACCCATCGCCAATCCGGTCGAAGAAGCCGAAAAGAATATCGCCGATGCCGTCGATTTCATTGCCCGCGCCAAGGCAGAAGCTGCGGATTTCGTTTGCTTCCCCGAGACCTATCCCGGTCCCTGGCGCATGCCGGCGACTTTCGATCCGACACCGCGCATTGCGGAAGCCGCTGCCAAACACGAGATCAATGCGGTCTACGGCACCATCGAGCCGCTGAGCCATAACGAAGGGACGGCGCATGACCTTATCTGCACGGCCTATGGCGATGGCCGCCCTCCGGCTAGTTATCGCCGCACCCATCCAAACGGGCCATGGATCTACACCGGGGGGCAGTGGTGGGAGTTTCAATACGTTGCCGGGAATGAGTTCCCTGTCTTCGATACGCAACACGGAAAAGTAGGGCTCGCGATGTGCAGCGAGGCCTACATGCCCGAGGTGACGCGGGCGCTTGCGCTACGCGGCGCCGAACTGATTTTCATGCCGGCAGGAACGGATAAGCGGCGGTTATGGGCCACCTGGCGCAACCTGATCTGGTCGCGCGCGATCGAGAACCTGGCGATTGTTGTCACCACGCAGAATCTGTTCAGCCACGCGGAGCGAGGTCTCGCGATGGTCGCGACTCCCGAGGAAATCCTGTTCGAGAGCACCGGCGCCGGGCTTTTTGTCGTGGACGTAAGCCTTGACCGCCCGCGCGAGATGCGCACGACAAGCGACAGCGTGACCTCGGCGTTAAACTACGGCGCAAAGCAAGGGGTGCTCGGCCCACAGTGGCAACGGCCCAAACTGCGCGAAGTCATGTACCCGCGCCCGCGCGGCGAAGCGGCGGAGTAAACATTTCGCAGCAAAAATGACTCTGAAACGGCGAGAACTCGCGGACTTGCCTGCCGACGCGGCGACTCTCCCAGCGACAGGTGCTTGCGCGAGCCTACTGCGATTACCATCGGTACAGCGTGACCTTAAAGCACGGCGACGTCCCGCTTGTGCAGGAGCGCGATGTATTGATCGCCGCAAAGTCGCCGTCGTGATGCCTATCGACTTGGCCCGCCAGGAAATTGTGTTGATCCGTCAATTTCGACTGGCTGCGCATCTCGCCAACGGCCGTGGCGATCTCGTCGAGTTCGTAGCCGGGCGCGTCGAACCGGGCGAGTCGCTGTTCGAGGCTGCGCGGCGAGAATGCAAAGAAGAAATCGGCGTGGCGCCCAAAAAGCTGGTCGAATTGCTGACATTTCTGAGCACGCCGGGGCTGACGGACGAGGACGTCACGATGTTTCTTGCCGCCATCGACGCTGCGGAAGTGCGGGAAGGTGCGTTGACGACGTCGGACAATGAGCATGTTTGTGTCCAGCGTATTTCTATTGATGCGGCCCTCAGCGCTCTCGACCGAAACGCGGTTCGTGGCGTTCCAATGATCGTCGGATTGCAATGGCTGGCGCTCAACCGGACACGAGTTGCTGAACTGCTGCGCTAGGCGACCCGCTTGACTGCGGTGATTTCACTTCCCGTCGCCTTGACTCGCGCTATCGCTTCCGATGCTGGTTCGATTGCCACCATCATATGGTGCGCGTTGGCGTGAATCAGCGTCTCCGGATCGCGGGCAACTGCAACGTGGCCTTTCCAGAACACCAGGTCGCCGCGCCGCAAGCTCGCCAAGGAGGACAGTTTCCCCAGCGACAGTTCCTGCATGTCGCTGTCGCGCGGACAAGCAATTCCGGCGGCATTCAGCGAAACCTGTACCAGGGCCGAGCAATCCAGCCCGAGTGAAGTCTTGCCGCCCCACAAATAAGGCGTGCCGACGAATTGCTCTGCTACCGCCACGAAGTCGGTCTGGCGCGCCTTGATCGGGACTATGAATGCTTCGGGCACATGCCAACCCGTTGCAGTGATCGCGAACCGTTCATCTTGGCGTACGATCGTGAGCTGTGCGCCCATCGGAAGCGACGCAATGGCCGGCAACCTAATGTCGGGGCCCGGAAATACGATTGCACGAAGAGCTGCCACCTTGTGGGTGGGAGCTGGTCCACTCGCGCCAAGCGCGTTGGCCGAGAGCCAGCCGACGTAGCCGTCAGTCTCGAGCTGCCCCCAAGCCCAGCCGTCCTCAGTCGTCTCATAGATCATTACGCGCTCGCCCAGCAACGCCTCGGTGTCGAGCCGAGCATCATGCGACGCCGCGCGGCGCACGGCAGTAACAGGCTCGATGACCTGGTGGCGCGTGCCTTCGACAAAGCGCTTGGCTTCGACCTGCCCCTGCAGATGCCTCGCCGCGATCTCCGGCCGAAAGGGATTTATGCGGGGGTCAAGAGCAACCATTGCTCACGAATAGCGCTTGCAAAGCAATGAATAGATGGCGCGCGCGGCCTGGCATTCGGCGCCTTCCGGGCGTCCCGGCTTTGCCGTCGGCGTCCAGGCAAAGATGTCGAGATGGACCCATGATTTCGTCGTGACGAAACGATGCAGAAACAGAGCGGCTGTGATGGCGCCGCCATGGCCGCCGGTCGCCACGTTGTTCAGGTCGGCGATTTTTGAATCGAGCATTGTCTCATAGGGCTGCCACAGCGGCATGCGCCACAGCGGATCGTTCTCGCCCGCCCCGGCACGAGATATCTCGTTAGCCAAGGCGTCATCCGCAGTGAAGAATGGCACGACCTCGGGTCCCAGCGCCACGCGGGCAGCGCCCGTGAGCGTGGCAAAATCGATAATCATCGCAGGCTTGTCTTCGTCCGCAAGCGCAAGCGCATCAGCCAAGATCAGCCGACCCTCCGCATCGGTATTGCCGATTTCGACTGAAATGCCCTTGCGCGAAACGTAGACGTCGCGCGGCCGGAAGCTGGCGCCAGAGATCGAGTTCTCCACGGCAGGGATTATGACTCGGAGCCGGACCTTCAGGCCCCGAGCCATGATCATGTGCGCGAGGCCGAGCGCGGTTGCCGCCCCGCCCATGTCCTTCTTCATGTTGAGCATACCGGTGTCGGGCTTGATATCGAGACCGCCGGTGTCGAAGCAGACGCCTTTGCCGACGAGCGTTATCCTTGGATCGCCCGATTTGCCCCAGGCGATGTCGATCAGGCGCGGGGATCGCTCAGAACTGGCGCCGACCGCGTGCACTAACGGGAAATTTTTCTGCAACGCGTCGCTGGTCGTGACTTGCACCTTGGCGCCATGCCGTTTCGCGAGCGCGCGACTTGCCGCTTCAAGCTCGCTCGGCCCCATGTCGTTGGAGGGCGTGTTGGTAAGATCACGGCCCAGCGTCACGCCCTCGACGATGCGGCTGAGATCCTCGCCATCAAGGCTTTCGGGCACGACAAGCCGCACCATGCGCGGCTCCGTTTTGCGGTAACGGGCAAACTGATAGGTGCCCAGCGCAAACGCGAGCGCACCCAGTCGGTCGTCATGGGACGCATTCGCAAAGCGATATGTTCCCGGTGGCAAGAGGCTCGACAATTGCCCGGGCCGAAAACGGTCCACATCGGTTTCTTCGGGACTTTCGAGGCCGAACAGGATGCCGGCGAGCTTGCCGTCGACGCCGGGCAGCAGCATCAAGCGACCAGGCTGGGCCTCGAACCCGGCGGCGGCAATAAACCCGCGCTCACGCTCGCCAAACTGTGTGCGCACCGCATCGAAGTTTCCACGATGGACAAACCAGATCGGCGTCGCCTGCGTCTTGCCGGCGCTTGCAAAAACAGGATGCATGTTACCCCGCGGTATCGCGCCAGGACGTCGATCGGTAGACATACCGGTTACGGGAAAAAATCATGCGCGAACAAGGCCAGTTTACAAGTTAACCAGTCATTAGGGTTAACGTTTTATTGCTCGGATAAAGCTGGGCCGCGCCTCGGTTCCCGCGCCCGATACCAGCTGGGAATTGCAAAAGTGAAATGGGGTGTCGCGTCTGCCAGCGTCCTTCACGCGCCGAAGGCGATGTCATAACTATTCCAGTGAACCTGGCAATTCCGAACTCATCGCCGCTTTTTAGCGAAGTAAGCTACCAGTACATTCCGGTGACCGACTTCAGCCCCGGCTTCAGCCACATTGCCGCTACGGGCAAAGAGCTCTCGGACGAGATGTATATGAGTCCGCGGATCACCCGCCGGTTTACGACGGCAAAGCCTGCAACTGACGCCGTTCACGACCGGCCTTCTGCGATCGGCAGCGCGGTTGCGGATTTGATCCGCTCCATCGCGAATCGTGACGTGACGTTTTTCAACGGCACCGTCGCAATCAACTTTTTGTAGAACGCATCGTATCCCGCAATGTCGCTCACGACGACGCGCAGCATGTAGTCCACATCACCGGCCATGCGGTAAAATTCCATCACTTCCGGCATCGCGCCCACGAGATCGGCAAACTTCCTCAGCCATTCCTGCGAGTGATCGCCGGTCTCGATCGAGACGAAAACGGTGATGCCGAGACCAACCTTTTCTGGATCGACGATCGCTACACGGCGCGTGATCACGCCGTCCGCCTCCAGCCGCTGCAGCCGTTTCCAGCACGGCGTCGAGGACAATCCGACGCGTTGACCAATCTCCGCTACCGACAGCGAAGCGTCCTGTTGCACAACCGCGAGGATTTTTCGGTCGATGGCATCCATTCTCCCTAAGGGCTCCGGCCTGGCACGAATATCCCTTACGCGACCACTAGGGAATATAATTCTAATTTCATGCCAACATCTGTCATAACAGAGAAAAATATTCTATTTCAAGCCTAATCTTTGGCGTCGCACACAGGCTGCCAAACAAAAACGCTGGCCATGAAAACATTATTCCGGTTGCGCCTGCCCGACGCCTTGCGACGCCTTGGCGTTCTGTTCGGCGCCGCGCTCGCCGCCTCGGTGGCGGGTGCGCACGCCGAACCGCTCGTAACTGTGGAGTGGCTTAACAGCCATCGTGCCGATCCCGATCTGGTCGTCCTCGATA
>Ga0114129_10002248_pt1 | contig 26666 bp, 24 predicted proteins | sample RhiMetdeltSRZDD1_FD_80071 | JGI IMG/M metagenome (GOLD analysis project Ga0114129, IMG submission 80071) | Populus rhizosphere microbial communities from Tennessee, USA - Rhizosphere MetaG P. deltoides SRZDD1 (version 2) (version 2) | ecosystem: Host-associated > Plants > Roots > Rhizosphere >...
ACCTCCAGGTATTGCTTTGTCAGCGCCTCCGCAGTGAGCGTCTGGTTGAGCAGGCGTTGCTGCTCGGACTGGAGCCGGGCAACCTCGACCCGGTGCCGCTCGGTCTCGATCTGCTGCTCCTGGGCGATCTTGTTGTTGATAGCCTGCACTACTTGGGCAGGAGGCTCCAGGTTTCACAGAAAGAAGGCGGTAAGGCGCGCGATTCTAAACCGCTCCTCCGCCCCTCGGGGCCGCGTGATCAGGGCGGAATCGACCTGGCTCTCCATCGCGGCCGCGATCTTGTTGCGCTGCTGGATGTCATTGATCGAATACTGGACCATGCCGTCCCGCACCCCTTTTCTCAGGGCATTTAGGACGACGTTTCGGATCTGCTCTTCTGCGCCGATCTCGGTGAACAACTTGGGGGCTTCACGAGCATCGATCGCCAGCGGACCGCGACGTCGACGTTCATTGCCATCTGTTCGCTCGAGAGCGCAGGAATCGTCTCCGCTGCCCGCCCGGACTCCGGGTATTGCTCCTCTCGAGTGGAATATCGCTCGACCTCGGACCAGGGGCTTACGAACCGCACTCCGGGAAGCAGAGCGACCGGGTCCACCGAGCCGAAGGCATGGCGCACGCCCACCTGCCCCGGCTCTATGATGATGATGGTGGACCCGAGCACGAGGAGCGCACCTACGACGGCCAGCGTGAAGGCGATCACCCTGAGGAGGGCCGCTGCCGGCCGCGGTCCTGGGCCACTTGACAGTCCGGCTCGCCCCAGCATGACGAAGAACGCGGCTAGCAGCAGCACGCCGCCGAAGACCAGCTTGCCCATCGTGGCTCCTATGTTGTGGGGGGACGTTCGAAGATACCCCAACTTGACGGCCTGTGGCGGAGCCGGTAAAGTCGAGCCATGCTTACGATTGCCCTGATTGGGCTGGCTGGAGCTGCGGCGCCGGTTGGTGCCAAGCCTGCGCTGGATCGGCCGGAAACTTATTGCATCACCACAGGGTCCTGTACCAGCCGGCCGGAAGAGTGCGGCCGCCCCAGCGGTCCGATGTTCCTGGCGATCGGACTGATCGGGGCGGGCCTGGCGGCGTTACGGCGAGAACGACCTCGATCCGGGCAGCCCTGACTCCCGGTCGTTCCCGAGCCCCAGGCGCCGCCGGGGCTCGGCTGCTTTTACAGTCATCGAAAAGCACCTGGACCTCAGACACGCAGAGGAGCGTATGCCGCACGGGAAGATCTACCAGAACGTCACAGAGACTGTTGGCAACACCCCACTCATTCAGCTCAACCGGTTGACGGCGGGTCTCCCGGCCAAGATCGCGGTGAAGCACGAGGGCTACAACCCGTACGCGTCGGTCAAGGACCGGATCGGGATGGCGATGGTGCAGGACGCCATCGACCGCGGGGTTCTGAAGCCCGGCATGGTCATCGTCGAGCCAACCAGCGGGAATACCGGGATCGGCCTCGCCTACGTCGCGGCTGCTCTCGGATATCGCTGCATCTTCACGATGCCGGACACGATGACGCTCGAGCGGCGCCACCTGCTGCGCGCGCTCGGTGCCAAGGTGGTGCTGACGGAAGGCGCAAAGGGAATGAAGGCTGCGATCGCCCGTGCCGATGAAATCCTCGCCCGTCTGGGCGACCGGGGGTGGATGCCGAAACAATTCGACAATCCGGCTAACCCGGCCATTCACTATCAAACCACTGGCCCCGAGATCTGGGCCGATACCGATGGCAAGGTGGACGTCCTAGTGTCCGGGATCGGGACCGGCGGGACGATTACGGGTGCTGGAAGGTTCTTGAGGGAGAAAAAGCCGGGGATTCAACTGGTGGCAGTCGAACCCAACGAGAGCCCCGTGCTGTCGGGAGGGCAGCCGTCGCCGCACAAGCAGCAGGGCATCGGCGCCGGATTCATCCCCGCCATTCTCGACACGAAGATCTACAACGAGGTCGTTCGGGTCACCAACGACGACGCGATCGCGACTACCCGCAGGCTCGCACGTGAGGAGGCATTATTCGTCGGCATTTCGGCGGGTTCGATCACGTGGGCTGCTCTGCAGATCGCGGCCCGCCCGGCCAACGCCGGAAAGCTGATCGTCTCGATCATTCCGGACTTCGGCGAGCGGTATCTCTCGCATCCGGTCTTTACCGAGCTGTCGGATCCTGATTACTCGGATCTCGAGGAGATCGTCTCACCGCAGCCGGCGGCGGTTTAAAGACTGCGCGAACGGTAAACGGTGAACGGTAAACGGGGGGTCCCTTGCTGTGGTGCCCCCCGTTCACTGTTCACCGTTTACCGTTCACGCTTGTCTCAGACCGTCGCCCGCCCTTTGGTGAGCAACCGATAAATCGCGAGGAGGAGAATCGCTCCAACCACCGAGGCAATGAAGCCGGCCGCCTGCCCCTCCTGATACCATCCCACTGCCTGGCCGATGAACTTCGCGACGAAGGCACCGGCGATGCCGAGGATCGTCGTCACAATGAATCCGCCTGGATCCTTGCCCGGCATCAAAAGCTTGGCAACCACGCCGACGATCAGGCCGATAATGAGCGTAGCTATGAGACCCATCGATCCTCCTTGAGGTGGTCTCCCGAATGTACAGTCTTTGTAGCCGTCTGGTGACTGGCATTTTGTACAGTTCCGGGTCACATTCCGGCTTCACTTCACGCTCCGCCGACATGTCCGAGCACCGCTATCCTCTGGGGCACGTTCTCTACCGTAAGTTGAATAAGCGCTTCCCCTTAATCACTCGGGGGGAAGGGTGCTGGCTGGTGGATGAGGAGGGAAAACGCTACCTGGACGCCTGCGGTGGGGCGTTCGTAGCCAACCTCGGCCACGGGGTCGCCGAAATCGGACAGGCGATGGCCGAGCAGGCAGGCCGTCTTGCTTACGTCAACGGCACGGCCTTCACGCATGAGCCCGTCGAGCAACTCGCCACAGAGGTGGCCGCTCTATCGCCCGGCGACCTCAACGAGGTCTACCCCCTGTGCAGCGGATCGGAGGCGGTAGAGGCGGCCTTCAAGTTCGCCCGGCAGTACTGGGTGGAGACCGGAAAGCCGAAGAAGCACAAGATCGTCGCCCTCACTCCCGCCTATCACGGCAATACGCTGCTCGCGCTCTCCGCCTCGGCCCGGGAACACTACAAGACGTACTATCGCGAATGGCTGGTGGACGTCGCCCGAGTACCGGCGCCGTACACTTACCGGTGTGAATGCAGTGGCCGGCCGCCGCTCTGCCCTGCATGCGATGGATCTGCGGTCGAGGAGGCCATCGTTCGACTCGGGCCTGAGACGGTGGCCGCATTCAGCGCGGAACCCATTGGTGGTTCGTCGAGCGGCGCCACCGTACCGCCGGCTGACTATTTCCGCCGAATTCGAGAGATTTGCGACCGCCATCAGGTGCTCTTCGTCGCCGACGAGGTGCTGACCGGCGCCGGACGCACCGGAACGTGGGCGGCTATCTCCCACTTCGGCGTGGTACCCGATCTCATGACACTGGGCAAGGGATTGGGGGGCGGCTACGCACCGATCTCGGCACTGGTCGCGCCCGGTCGACTGGTTGACGTGTTGGCAAACGGCTCAGGTGCCCTCCTCCACGCGCAGACCTATTCGCATCATCCAGTGCTCTGCGCCGGCGCGCTCGCCGCCGTGCGGTATGTGCAGCGTCATAAGTTGATCGAGCGTTGCGCCGCAATGGGGCAAGTGCTGCACCGGAAGCTTCAAGCGTTGCGAGGCTTGCCGTCGGTTGGCGATGTGAGAGGTCGGGGGCTCCTCGCCGGGGTCGAGTTCGTTGCCGACCCAGAGACAAGGGCACCATTTCCCCGAGGTCGGGGGTTTGCCGAGCGGTTTACCGCGCTCGCATTGGAGGAAGGACTGGTCGTGTGGCCCAACGTTGGCCAGGCCGATGGCACCAATGGCGACCTGGTCATGCTGGCGCCTCCATTTACCATATCGGAAGAGGAAATCAGTGAGCTGGTGCGGCGATTCAGCCGCGCACTGGAGCGAGCCGTAGCGGCGGGCAAGGCCGGTGCGGCAGAAAAGGCTGTGGAGGCGGTATGACGGCAACGGCGGCGGAAAAAATCACGTATACCTCTGCGTCGGGCGACCTCGACGCTTTTCACCGGCAATTCGATGCGACGTTGGCGGCGGTACGAGCCGCCGCCGGCAAGCGCCATCCCTGCTACATCGCCGGACGACCGGTAGAGTCCAAGGCGGAGCCACTGGTAGACCGGTCGCCGATCGATACCTCGTTCATCCTGGGCACCTTTGCCTGTGCCAACGCCACGCACGTCGACGAAGCGGCGAAGGCCGCCAAGGCGGCGCAGCGGGGGTGGGCGCGGCTGAGCTGGCAGGAGCGGGTAGCCACGATGCGCCAGGCCGCCCGGCTCGTTCGCGAACGAAAGTACGAGCTGGCGGCGATCATGGCGCTCGAGGTAGGGAAGAGCCGGCTAGAGGCCATGGGCGATGCGGAGGAATCGGCGGACCTGATCGATTACTACGCTCAGCAAGTCGAAGACGCGGACGGCTTCGTGCGGCCGATGGGACGGGTAACACCGGCGGAACGGAACACCGACGTGCTTCGTCCCTACGGCGTATTCACGTGTATTGCTCCCTTCAATTTCCCCCTCGCCCTCTCGGCAGGCATGTCGTCGGCAGCGCTGGTGGCGGGGAACGCCGTGGTGTACAAGCCCGCCGAAGACACTCCCTGGACCGGGCTCAAGCTGTATGAGATCTACCGGGATGCTGGTATACCAGCGGGGGTCTTCAACGTCCTGTTCGGCCATGGCACCGAGATCGGTGATCCGTTGTGGCAGCACCCCGACGTGGATGGGGTCGTGTTCACTGGGTCGAAAGCCATCGGCTTGCGGATCCACCATGGGATCTCGGAGCGGTGGATCAAGCCCGCGCTGCTCGAGCTCGGTGGCAAGAACGCGGCCATCATCATGGAAACGGCGGATCTCGACGCAGCGGCAGAAGGCGTGATGCGGTCCGCGTTCGGCCTGCAGAATCAGAAATGCAGTGCAACCTCGCGCGTGTACGTGCACCGGTCAGTGGCACAGCCGTTCGTCGATGCGCTGCTGGCGAAGACCGCGGCGATGAAGATGGGCGACCCGAGCGAACGCGACGTCTACTTTGGACCGGTGATCAACGAGAAAGCTGTTGCTCGTTACGAGAAGGCCGTCGCTCAGGCTCGGAAAGATGGTACCATTCTGACCGGCGGGGCTCGCCTGAGTGGCGGCGTATTCGACAAGGGCCACTTCGTCGCGCCGACCATTGCCCGACTGCCGCTCACGAGCTCGCTCTATACCGAAGAGCTGTTCGTCCCGTTCCTCGCAATCGGCGAAGTGGGCAGTCTGGATGAAGCCCTGGCCGAAACAAACAAAGTGGAATATGGCCTAACTGCTGGCATCTTCTCCAAGCGGGACGAGGAAGTACATCGCTTCTTCGACGAGGTCGAAGCGGGCGTGTGCTACGCCAACAAGCGCACCGGAGCCACCACAGGTGCCTGGCCTGGTGCGCAGCCGTTCTGCGGCTGGAAGGGATCGGGGTCAACGGGAAAGGGCGGCTGTGGACCGTACTACGTGCAACAGTTTTTGAGGGAGCAAAGCAGGACGGTCATAGAAACTGCGTAAACAGTGAACGGTGAACGGTAAACGGGGGGCTCCGATCCACCGGAACCCCCCGTTCACCGTTTACCGTTTACGCAGTTCAGTCTTCCATTCCCAGGCATTCATCCAAAATTCCGAGCCCCGTATCGACGTCGTATTCGTCCAGAACTAGGGGCGGGGCGACGCGGATCACGCTCTTGCCCGCGCCCAGGAGAAGCAACCCCTTCTTGAACGCGCGCTCCGTGAGACGATCGACCAGTTCCGGATACGACTCCTTGGTCTCGCGGTCCTTCACGAACTCCACGCCGATCATGAGTCCCCTACCGCGCACGTCGCCGATCGAGGCGTGGCGTTGCTGCAGCTCCCCCAGTCCCGTGAGCAGGCGGTCGCCCATGGTCCGGATGTGGGGCATGAGGCCGTCTACAATGTCGAGCGTGGCGAGCGCGGCGGCACAGCTCACCGGATTGCCGCCAAAGGTGGACCCGTGTGCCCCGGATTCCCAGGTCATGATCGACTCCTTCGCGATCAAGGCGCCGATAGGCATGCCGGAGCCGAGTCCCTTCGCCGTGACCAGGATGTCCGGCTCGACGCCGTCCCACTCGCACGCCCAGGTCTTCCCGGTACGGCCGACACCGCTCTGCACTTCGTCGGCGACGAGCATGATGCCGTGGCGGTTGCACAGCTCGCGAAGCGAGCGGATGAATCCGATCGGCGGGATTACGTAACCGCCTTCGCCCTGGATCGGCTCGACGAAGATGCCGGCGACGTCCTCAGGGTGCAGCTGGCGCGAGAACAGCTCCTCGATGGCGCCGACTCCGTGGACGCCACAGCCCGTGCCGGCGGCGCACACATCGCAGCGATACGGGTTCGAGAAAGGCACGTGGTAGACCTCGGGCAGGAAAGGCCCGAAATGACCCCGCTGCTTCACCTTGCTCGACGTCAGGCTCATGGCCCCGTAGCTTCGGCCGTGGAACGACCCGTGGAACGCAATCAGGGCAGGCCGGCGAGTGTGATAGCGGGCGAGCTTGATGGCCCCCTCGACCGCCTCGGTACCCGAGTTCGAGAGGAAAACCCGCTTCTTGCTCGGACCGGGAAGGGAGCGGGCCAACCGCTCCGCCAGTCGAGCAAACCCGTCGAAGTAAAAATCGGTGCCGCAGATGTGGAGAAAGCGAGACGCCGCGTCGCGAATCGCCTCCACCACGCGTGGGTGGTTGTACCCGGTTGAGCTCACGGCGATGCCCGCCATGAAGTCGATGTACCGGTTGCCATCCACGTCCTCGGCCATGGCGCCCGACCCGCCGGACATCACCAGCGGATACTCCTTGATGTAGGACGTCGAGGTCCACGCCTCGTCGCGGGCGATGATAGCCTGACCCTTGGGGCCCGGCGGGCTGACCAGGATCTTGGGATAGTCGCGCTGGGTCATCCGTTGCTCCCCGAAAGCTCACGCTGGTACGCCCGCCACCAATCCTGACCGGCCTCGGGCAGCAGGTAGATCGGATCGTAGTACTCGTAGAGTCGAGTCAGTGCATCCGGGTCGTCCAACTCGATCCCGGTCTTGTAGTTCTTGGTCCAGCGCGAAATGCCCAGTTCCCGGTCATAGGACGCGACCTGGTGCACCCACCGCTTTCCGACAAACGGCACATCGCACACGATGCGGGGCGTGGCGAACCCGGGCAGGTACCCCATGATGTCGTGCTGGATCTGCTGCGCCTCGTTGATGCCGGTCCGCCAATGCTCCGAGTTGGGGATCATGTCGCAGACATAGAAGTAGTAGGGCATGATCTTGGCGTGATCGAGCAGCATGAAGCACAACTCGACCAGATCGCGCGCGGTCGCATTGGTGCCCCGCAACAACACGCCCTGATTCCGCACGTCCCGGAACCCGATCTCCAGCAGCTTGCGAGTCGCCTTGCCGACGAGCGGGGTGACCTGTTGCGCGTGATTCGCATGAGTATGCAGGGCAAGGTCAACCCCCCGCTCGAACGCCTTCTTGGCCAGCCGCTCGAGCCCAGCCAGCACATTGTCCTGCAGATAGTGCTGCGGTAGCCCGATCAATCCCTTGGATGCGAGCCGGATGTCACGAATGTTCGGGATGTCCATCAGCGCGCTCACGAACGGCTCGAGCTGACTGATGTGCAGGTTGGCGATGTCGCCACCGGAAACAACGACATCACGGACGCCGGGCGTACGCTTCAGGTAGTCGAGGATCTGCTGGTGCCGGTCCTTCTGAGGGACGTGAAACTTGAGCTTGTCCACCTGCGGCACGTCGTTGCCCACCAGATCCATGCGGGTGCAGTGCCCGCAATACTGGGGACACGTCGAGAGCAGCTCGGCCAGCACCTTGGTGGGATACCGATGGGTTAGCCCCTCGACCATCCACATTTCTGCCTCATGCAGACTGTCGCGCGACGCCTTGGGATGATTGGGCCAGTCGGTGCGGCGATCAGCCAGGGCTGGGAGCATGTAGCGCCGCACCGGATCCTGCCACAGATCCGACAGGTTCATCGTGTTCAGCATGTGCGGCGGCAGGAGCATCGACATCGTGGCACGAAGCTCCTGGTCTTGGGCGATGCTGGCGGCGAGGCTATCGGGCAACAACGCGCCCAATGCGGCCTTGAGCTCGCGCAGGTTCTTGATGGTGTGCTTCCGCTGCCACGTGGCGCTCTCCCAGTCCTCCCGACTCACATTCTGGTAGCCCGGAATTCGGGTCCAATCGGGCTCGACGTACTCACGCCGTGGAGGATAGGGCAGGGGTTGGCCGGTGTTCACGCGGTCAGGGGTGTACGTCTGTGCTTCCATGCTGGCCTCGACTGCGCGCGGGGATGGTCTATCAACTGAGTGCTGCTATTGACGATACGGAAGGTAATATATAATATATTATCTCGCAAGCAGCCACCCACACAAGTGAGTCGACGTGCAGCTGGACCAGATTCTTCGAACCCTCCCCTCGGGCCGGCGATGGTCCAGCCATGAGCTCGTCGCCGCGGTCCTGCGTGAAGCCATCACGACGGGACACCTCAAGGCCAATCAGCCCCTCCCTCAAGACGAGATCGCCAATCAGCTCAGGGTAAGCCATATCCCGGTTCGGGAGGCGCTCCGTCAATTGCAGTCCGAGGGCCTGGTACACTACCAGCCCAATCGCGGCGCCACGGTGGCCGCGCTTGGCCCCGCCGAGATCGCGGAGATCTACGAGATACGCGCGATTCTGGAGACTGCGGCCATCCGACAGGCCGTGCCTAAGCTGAGCCGGCCGCAGCTCGAGCGAGCTCGGGCCATACTGGCGCAGGCAAAGCAAGCTCGGGACGCGGCCGCCTGGGGCTCGCTCGATGTCGAGTTTCATCAGCTGATTTACGGGCTGGACCGGCGACCTCAACTCGGTGAGATGATTGCCGGCCTCTTGCGCCGGGTGGATCGGTACTGGCTCACCCACGGCCTGATGCTCAAGTATCGGGACGAGTTTGAGGGGGAGCACGACGCGCTCCTCGACGCTCTGGAACGGCGCGACGTCGAAGCCGCTTCGCGCCTGCTCGAAGAGCATCTCGCGGGTGCGAGCCGGTTGCTGGTCGCCGCGCTTGCCGCCCATGAAGCGGCTGGTGCGGTAGCCTAGGCAGCGGCAGCCCGCTAGGATTAGGGCCCTTTCATCCTCCGGTTCGAGCGAGCTTCGATGGACTCCAAGGTCGTATCCATGCGCGACGCGATCGCCCGGTACGTCCATGATGGCGACACCGTCGTGATCGAGGGGTTCACTCACCTCATTTGCTTTGCCGCGGGACACGAGATCATCCGGCAGGGCCGCCGCAATCTCACGCTGTGCCGACTCACGCCGGACCTCATCTACGACCAGATGATTGGTGCCGGGTGCGCGCGCAAGCTGGTCTTTTCGTGGGCAGGTAATCCCGGGGCAGGGTCGCTCCATGCCTTTCGGCGGGCAGTCGAAGGAAAAGGCGAGCCTATCGAAATCGAGGAGTACTCACATTTCGGCATGGTAGCCCGCTTCTGCGCCGGTTCGGCGAAGCTGCCGTTCTGGGCGATGCGGAACTACGCGGGCACCGACATTCCCAAGGCCAACCCGCGGATAAAGAGCGTGACCTGCCCGTACACCGGAGAGCGTCTCGCAACAGTGCCTGCGCTCAACCCTGATGTCACCATCGTCCACGCGCAGCGCGCCGATGCCTCCGGCAATGCGCAGATCTGGGGTCTCCTGGGCGTGCAGAAAGAAGCGGCCTTTGCGTCGAGGCACGTGATCGTTGTGGTGGAAGAGTTGGTGAATGAGGACCTGATCCGCGGGGACCCGAATCGCACGCTGATCCCCGGGATGATCGTGGACGCGGTGGTGGTGGAGCCCTGGGGAGCGCATCCGTCCTACGCCCAGGGCTTCTACGATCGGGACAACGATTTCTACGTGGCGTGGGAGAACGTCTCGCGCGATCCGGCCAAATTGCGTGCCTATCTGGACGAGTACGTACACGGCGTAACTGACCGGAGTGAGTACCTCGCCAAGCAGCCGGGTCTGATCGAGCGGTTGCAGGCGGACGAGCGTATATGTGCAGGCGTTAACTACGGGTATTGATGTGAGCTATCAGCTATCAGCTATCAGTCGTGCGCGCGATCCATGGTCGCCCGGTCTCGGCTCGGCTGATGGCTGATAGCTGATAGGTCCTGATAGCTGATAGCTCCTAACACCCATGACTACCTATTCCCCGGGTGAGATAATGGCCTCCGTGGCCGCCCGCGAGCTCGCGGACGGGGAGGTCGTGTTCGTCGGCATCGGGCTGCCCAATCTTGCATGTAACCTCGCACGAGCTACGCACGCCCCCAACCTCATGCTCATCTACGAATCCGGGGCGGTAGGGGCGGTACCCGAGCGACTTCCGGTTTCCATCGGTGATCCCGCGCTGGTGACTGGGTCCCTGATGGTCTGCAGCATGGCCGATGTGTTCCAGTGCATTCTGCAGAACGGCCTGATCGAAGTGGGTTTCCTGGGCGGCGCGCAGGTCGATCGTTGGGGAAATATCAACACCACGGTCATCGGCTCGTACGAGCGGCCGGCCGTTCGCCTGCCGGGCAGCGGCGGTGCGGCTGAGATCGCCATTCATGCTCAGCGAACGGTCATCATCAGCCGGCTGAATCCCCGGGCCTTCCCGGAGGCGGTGGATTTCATCACCAGCCCGGGCCATCGCTCTCGCGGCGGCACCCGGAAGGAGTTGGGCATGCCCGGCGCCGGCCCCGTGAAAGTGATCAGCGACAAGGGCGTGCTCGAGGCCGATCACCAAACCGGTGAGCTCGTCCTGACAGCGGTCTATCCTGGAGTCACCCTCGACGAGGTTCGTGCCGGCGTGGGCTGGCCCCTCCGGGCTCGGGATCAGCTCGGTTGTGTCGAGGCGCCGGACGCGCGAGCACTTCACCTCCTTCGCGACGTTCTGGATCCGCAGCGGCTCTATCTCAAAGGATGAGTCCACCGGAGCCTGCAGCCGCATTGCCGGAGCTTCCGCGCACTCTCACCCTGCGCGACCTCGTTCTGCTCAATGTCGTGGCAGTGCTCAGCATTCGCTGGCTCGCCACGTCTGCCGCCGCCGGACCATCGAGCCTGGTGCTCTGGGTCTGCGCGGCGCTGTTCTTTTTCGTGCCCCAAGGCCTGGCGGTCGCCGACCTGGCGGCGCGCTTTCCCGACGAAGGCGGCATTTACGCCTGGACCAAGCGTGCCTTTGGCGAGGGGCACGGCTTTCTCTGCGGGTGGTGCTATTGGGTTAACAACGTGCTGTACTACCCGAGTCTGCTACTCTCCGGCGCCGTCATCGCGACCTATGCGTTTGGCGCAGGTGGGAGTGGGCTGGGCGAGCGTTGGACCTACGTCCTGCCGGTGACGCTCGGCGCAATGTGGCTCGCTGTATGGCTCAACGTGGTAGGGCTTAACATCGGGAAATGGCTTCAGAACCTTGGGGCGATCGGGTCTTACGTTCCCGGGATCATTATCGTCGTGCTCGGCGTTGTCGCCGTCGTGACTCGCCCACCGGTGAACACCTTTACCCCGGCTACGCTGACTCCCGACCTCAGCAAGATCCCGGAGCTCAACCTCTGGGCGTCCATAGCCTTTGCATTTGCTGGGCTCGAGTTGTCGGCTACCCTTGGCGGTGAAATTCGCGATCCGCGCCGCATGCTGCCGCGATCGATTTTTCTCGCGGCCCCACTGATCGCCCTCATCTACATCGCCGGTACCGGTGCCATTCTCTGGATGGTGCCCCAAAAGAACGTGAACCTGGTGTCGGGTCTGCTCCAGGGAATCCAATCCGGGGCGCAAGGACTGGGGCCGATCGTTGCCTGGGCTGTCCCGTTTGCGGCAGCGGCGAACGCGCTGGGGAATCTCGGTTGCGTGGGCGCATGGCTGACCGGCTGCGCTCGGGTCGCATTCGTGGTAGGACTCGACCGATACGTTCCGCCCGCCTTTGGTCGGATCCACCCCAAATGGGGCACTCCGTACATCGCGATTCTGGTTCAGGCGGCGCTGTCCACGATTTTCCTGTTCATCTCGGTGGTAGGGAAGGGGACGACCGTCGAGAGGGCGTATCTGATCCTGCTCGACACGATGATTCTGGTCTACTTCATCCCCTACTGCTACATGTTTCTCACGTTCCTGGTCGTTGGCCTGGGCCGGCGTGATGCCGGACTGGACCAGGGTCGTGCACCGCGGCGATTGCGCACCGTGCTGGTCGGCGGGACCGGTCTCACAGTCACGGTGTTTGCCATGGTGGTCGCGATGATTCCGCCTCCCGGAACCACGGATCCCTGGCTCTTCGAGCTGAAGGTCGCAGGCGGTGCTTTTGCATTCGTTGCCGCCGGTGGGCTGCTCTATTGGCGCGCGGTCCGGGCCGCTGCCAGGAACCCAGCTCGAATGGCGACCGCGCGGGCCGGTCAGGAAGCCTGAATGCCGCTCTCGGTTGTGGTAGTCGGGGCCGGCGCGTTCGGAGGCTGGACCGCACTTCATCTACTTCGGACCGGGGCGAGAGTCACCTTGATCGACAGCTGGGGTCCCGGGAACAGCCGAGCCAGCTCGGGTGGCGACACTCGGGTAATCCGGGGGATCTACGGCGGTAACCGACGCTACGTCGAGCTCACCGCCCGGTCCTTCGCCCTCTGGTGGGAGCACGAAGCACGCTGGCAGCGACGTTTGTACCACCGCACCGGCGCGTTGTGGATGTTCACCGGCGACGACACCTACGCGCGATCGACTCGTCCGATCCTGCGAGAGATCGGGCTCGAGGTTGCCGAGCTGACGCCGACCGAAGCCGAGTCCCGCTTTCCCCAGATTGATTTCACCGGCATCCGTACTGCCTTCTATGAAATCGAAGCGGGATACTTGCTGGCTCGCCAGGCCTGTGAGACTGTGCGCGACGGCTTCGTCGCAGAAGGCGGCGACTACCGGCAGGTCGGTGCGGAGGTCGGCCCGATTTCAGGTCGCAGCCTTAACGAGCTCAAGCTGTCTGACGGCACCCGGCTCCCGGCTGATCGATTCGTCTTTGCCTGTGGACCGTGGCTGGGCCGGTTGTTCCCGGACGCCGTGGGAGAGCGGATTTCACCCACACGACAGGAAGTGTTTTTCTTCGGAACTCCCGCGGACGATCCCAGATTCGACGATGGTCGCTGCCCCGTATGGATCGAGCACGGCGAGCGCTTCCTCTACGGCATTCCCGGCAATCAGCGCCGTGGCTTCAAGGTCGCTGACGACACTCGGGGACCTCTGATCGACCCCACGACCGAAGAGCGCCTGCCGACTGCCGAGGGACTGGACCGCGCTCGTCAGCTTCTGGCCCGGCGCTTTCCGGCGCTGGCCGGGGCGCCAGTGGTGGAGACCCGGGTCTGCCAATACGAGCAGAGCCCGGATGGACACTTCATTCTCGACCGCCATCCCGCAGCAGACAACGTGTGGCTTGCCGGCGGCGGCTCTGGTCACGGATTCAAGATGGGGCCCGCTGTCGGCGAGCTGCTCGCCGGACTGGTGCTCGGTACTGCCCATCCGGAGCCGCAGTTCTCTTTGGCCCGCCTTTCGTGATGATTCTCTGGGCGCTGTTCGCCGTCACGCTGAGCGCGTTCACCATTGCGCCGCCCGCGCTTGCGCAGCGGGAGCCGGTGCTCAAACAGATCAACGAGCCGCACAGCTACTACTTCCGCGAGATGTATCTGCCGCAGCTCACCAGCGGGCCGAGCGGTGCGACGTGGTCGCCCGACGGGCAGGAGTTGATCTATTCGATGCAGGGGTCCCTCTGGCGCCAGCGCATTGGTAGCAAAGAGGCGAAACAGCTCACCGATGGACCAGACTACGCGTATCAACCTGACTGGTCGCCGGATGGCCATACGGTGGCGTATGTCTCGTACACCGGAACCGCGGTGGACCTTCGCCTGCTCGATTTAATCACGGGACAATCCCGCTCGCTCAAGGCGGATGGTTCGGTCAATCTCGAGCCTCGCTGGTCGCCTGATGGGAGCCGATTGGCGTTCGTCTCGACCGCGTTCGAGGGGCGATTCCACATCTTTGTCATGGCGTTGTCGGGTGGGAGAGCTGGCCAGCCGGTTCGCATCACGGAGGATCGGGACAGCAAGCTACCCCGCTACTACTACAGCGTCTTCGATCAATACCTCTCGCCCACCTGGTCGCCGGAGGGCAAGGAGCTGATCGTCGTGTCCAACCGCGGACACGTGTGGGGGTCCGGGACCCTGTGGCGGATGGCTGCTGATTCTGGCTCTCCCATGCGGGAGATTCACGTCGAGGAAACGACCTGGGGCGCCCGGCCAGATTGGTCCCGCGATGGCAAGCGTGTGGTGTACGCGTCCTATCTCGGGCGCCAGTGGCATCAGCTCTGGCTGATGACCGCAGACGGCGATAATCCCCTTCAACTGACCTACGGCGATTTCGATGCCACTTATCCGCGGTGGTCGCCGGATGGACGCCGGATCGCATACATCTCGAACGCGGCCGGCAACACCTCGCTGTGGACAGTAGAGGTGCCCGGCGGAAAGCGGGAGCAAGTAGTCGCCCGGTCGCGCACCTACCTCGAGCCGACCGGTCGCCTTCGGCTCACAGTGATCGATGCTGCTACCGGCAAGCCGATTCCGGCCCGGATTTCCATCACCGCCAAAGATGGACAGAGCTTCGCCCCTGATGACGCCTGGCGCCACGCGGATGACGGCGTGGATCATACAGAGCGACGCTTCGAGTACGGATACTTCCATACGCCCGGGACCAGCGACCTCACCATTCCGGAGGGAACACTCTCCATCGAGGTCACTCGCGGTCCCGAGTATGAGGTGGCTCATCAATCGGTCAGCGTAGCCGCGAAGTCGACGCGAACAATCCGGGTGAGTATTCATCGGCTGATGAATTTGGCGGCCCGCGGCTGGTGGTCAGGGGATCTCCATGTGCACATGAACTACGGCGGTCACTATCGAAGCGACCCGCGCCGGCTCAGAGCCATGGCCGAGGCGGAAGACCTGCACGTGATCGAAAACCTGATCGTGAACAAGGAGGGCCGGGTTCCCGATATAGGCTATTTCACCGGGCGGCCCGATCCGGTGTCCACCAGCAGACTGCTGATCCTCCACGATCAGGAGTTCCATACCAGCCTGTGGGGTCACGTCGGGTTGCTGGGCCTGCGAGATCACGTAGTCTTGCCGGGATACGCTTCCTATGCTCAGACAGCCGCAGCCAGTTTCTTTCCTACCAACACCGAGGTAATGACTCAGGCCCGTGAGCAGGGCGCAGTCACCGGCTATGTCCATCCAGGAGACGTGTTGGCGGATACGGCCCAGCCGGACAAGACGCTGCCCTACGGGATTCCGGCCGACGCAGCACTCGGCCTGGTGGATTACATGGAGCTGGTTTCCTTCAGCGAGCATGTATCGACGGCGTGGGTGTGGTACCGCCTGCTGAACTGCGGCTTTCGCATTCCCGCCGGAGCGGGCACCGACGCCATGACCAACTTTGCCTCCTTGCGGGGGCCGGTCGGCATGAATCGCGTCTATGTGAAGCTCGACGGGCCGTTGAGTCGCGAGCGATTCCTCGGTGGGCTCAAGGCGGGGCGAAGCTTTGCGACCAACGGGCCGCTGCTCGAGCTGACGATCGAGGGCCGTGGCCTGGGAGAGGAGGTTCGTCTACCGGTCGGCGGCGGGCGCCTTCGGGTGCGCGGAAGCCTTCGGTCGTTTGTGCCGGTGGAGCGGCTCGAGCTGGTCGGACGGGACGGGCAGGTTCTCCGTTTTCCCCTGGCCGGGGACAGCACGCGGGCGAGCATAGACACCACGATCGCGGTCCGGCAGAGCGGCTGGTACACCCTGCGGGCGTCGTCCACGAAATCACGCCATCCGGTGCTCGACATCTATCCGTTTGCGACGACCAGTCCGATCTACGTATCGGTGGGGAATGAGCCGGTACGATCGCCGCGGGATGCTGCCTACTTTGTGCGCTGGATCGATCGGCTCGATTCGCTGGCGCAAGCCAGCACGGCGTGGAACAACGAGGCGGAGCGGAACGCTACGTTAGGGAAGTTTGCCGAAGCGCGAAAGGTGTTTTCGGAGCAAGCCGGTTCGGCGGCCGCCTCAACACCGGCGGGCCGCAACTAAGCCGCTTCAGCTTCGAACAAAAGACTCATGCAGGTCATGGCCGATTCCGCCTTGCGGAGCTCGGCGGTGTCGACCGGCACTACGTCGAAGCCTGCCTGTTCCATTGCCGCCTGAGTCTCCGGAAAATCACTCGCATAGAGCAGCGTTCCAGCCACCTCCACCGCGTTGGCAGCGAAAGGCTCGTCCGGTGCGACCGGAAGAACCTCCAGGCCCTCCAGCAACGTGAGGTCGATCCAGTCAGGATTCGCCAGGACCACGCCGCGGCCCAGGTAAGTGCAGGCCGATTTGAGATGAAGGCAGCCGGTCGGAACGATCGGAATTACCCGGTACCCAACCGGCCCGACGATGCTCTGGAGCTGGGTGATGGCAGCACGGTTGGTTCGAGCCGTAACACCGACGTAGAGCGTCTGCTCCACCTGCATGATGTCGCCGCAATCCAGGGTGGCCGGTGCTGTGAGATGGTGCAATGTGCGGTAGCTGGATAGGCAGCGAGCAACCTCGACGACCTCGGGGCGGCGGGAGAGCGCGCCCATGATGGGGATTACAGCAAGCTCGTCGAGGACCAGTGCGGCGTCTTCCACGAACACCGCATCGGGCAGGCTGTCGGCCGGCGGCAGACGGATGATTGTGACCCCGAGGTCTTCCAGGGCCCGCTCGTAGGCTGCGTGCTGAGCGCGCGCGAGCGCGACGTCGATCGGCTCCCGTTCAATGAAAGTGATCTCGCACTGGCCGAGGGAGGCGCTCACGGGGCGCGTAACAGCGTGCAGGCTCATGCCAGGCTCGTCCCCGCTAATGAAACGCCACGCACTCGTCGCCAATCCAGTGTTACCATCGCCGCGCACAACAGGATTGTCACCGCCGAGATTGCGCACCACGGACAGAAGGACCGCAGAACGATCAATTCGCCGTACTTGAGCCACCCGGTGAACAGGACGGCCGGCCAGATGAGTCCCATCATGACGAGCGTTGGCCAACGTGCATCGACGGACCGGGGCTGAAGGGACAGCAGGCTGACGACAAACAGCAGGAAGTACCCCAGGGCCCCGATGAGCGCGACATCGAGGCCCAGAAAGGAGCCGTACGAGCTACTCTGCACCTGCTCGCAGGACAGCCCGGTCGTGCAGGCCAACTGGCCGACCTTTCCAATTTTCCAGAGGTGGAGGTACAGGGCGACGATGCCGGAGATCAGGCTCGCCATACATATCGTCATTCGGTATTTCAAAGCCGGGTCCCTTTGACCGAAGCGACAAAGATAGCTACCGCCGGATAGAGCGGGGCGCTAGTGGCGGGCCAGGCCGGGCACGAATTGGATCAGGATCTCGCCCGCGATGAGCAGAATGACGATCCACTCCAGCACTTCGAGCCGCCTTGCCGTCGCTCGATCAGCAAGCTTCTGATAAATCCCTCCGATCGTCTGCAGCTTCCGGACGATGCTCGCGTCCCAGTCTCGGAGGTGTAGGCGGTTGGAGACCAGAGTGTAGAGCCGGCTCAGGTACTGATCCCCCACCAGCTTGAGCGCATTGGTAACTCGCTCGAACAGCACGGCGGCGTCGGCCTCGAGCTCGGCAATGCGATCGAGGTCGGCAGCATAGGAGCGGAGGATGGTAATCCCGCGACGGGCCCGCGCGAGCGTGTCGTAGGCCTGTTCCAAAGCGACGTCAAGCTGCTCGTCAAGGAACCGCACCTCGAGGAGCTGCACATTGGCGAACTCCAGAATAGCGCAGGTCTCTGCCGGCTCCGGGTCGTAGACCAACGCCGCGTTCCAGTCCACGATTGCAAGGTCGTTGCTCCCCACCGCGAGCCGAGCCGATAAGGCATCCGTGATTTCCTCATCTGTAACCGCCGACTGCTCCGCCCGGAGAATGCGGGCAAGGGTAGCCCCGTGCTCTCGCAACAAGGCCGGTGGCGCCAGCGGCGGATCGAAGGCGTCGATCTGGAAGATGACGTAGTCTTCGACCTGCTCCGCGATTCGTGGGCGTACCACCGCCGTCCTGATGGTCTCGAGCAGCGCCCCAACCCGGCTGCGAGCGGCGGCGAGCAGACCGGGGTGGCCATAGAGTTTGTCGCTCAAGGCCGGCAGGTAATCAAGAGGGCCAGAGAGAGGGTAGGTAATGCTGATGGACGCTGCGCCGAAATCGTAGAGCATGATCTGCAAGCGTAGAGGTTCGAGGGCGCCGATACCGGGTATTCCGCTACAGTCCTGAACGATGCGGAGAGGCGCCGGACGATTGCCGAATTGAGGAGGCGCTCGTCGGTCCTCGCGCCAAGGCCGCCGCGCCCCCGTGGCCGCCAGCCGCTCGGACTGCTCGAGGTCGATAGACTGTCCGACTTCGAACGCAACCAGAAGGTGGCAGACTCCCCGGGCAACGGTCGGCGGGCTCACGAGGCCCGCCAGTCGATCGGATCGGCCTTCCATGGCTATCTCGCAAAGGTCCGTTTGAGCTGACCTCAAGATGGTGCGTACGTGTGGAACGCTTCAAGCCGCCACATTATCTTCACGGCCTGCCGCCTCAAGCCGGTACCCGCCGGCCAACCCAACCTGGACCTTCATGCCGCGTGAGGTTTCCTCTGCCCGTGACCACATCCAAGAACGGTTCCGCACCTGCTGCGATGTCCGTCGAACGCGTAGACACCATCTTTGCCAGCGACGTCTTCTCTCCGGCGGTCATGCGTCAGCGGCTTCCCAAGGAGATCTATCGAAGCCTGATGCGCACCATCGATCATGGCGCTCCGCTCGACCCGCAGGTTGCGGGCGTGGTCGCGGCGACCATGAAAGACTGGGCAATCGAGAACGGCGCCACCCACTTCACCCACTGGTTCCAACCGCTCACCGGCCTCACGGCGGAGAAGCACGATTCTCTTATGGCGCCGGACGGCCAGGGCGGGGTCGTGTTCAACTTCTCTGGATCCGACCTAGTTCAGGGTGAGCCCGATGCCTCGAGCTTCCCCTCGGGCGGTCTCCGCGCCACGTTCGAGGCCCGCGGCTATACCGCATGGGATGCTACCAGCCCCGCGTTTCTGATGCGCAACCAGAGCGTGGTGACTCTGGTGATTCCGACCGCCTTCGTGTCGTGGACCGGCGAAGCGCTCGATACCAAGATCCCGCTGCTCCGTTCGATGGAAGCCTTGTCGAAGCAGGCGCTGCGGATTCTCAAGATCTTTGGAACTGATCAGGGCATATCGCGGGTGTTCACGACGGTGGGTCCCGAGCAGGAATACTTCCTGGTCGATCGGGAGCTTTACTTCAAGCGCCCGGATCTCGTGACCTGCGAACGTACGGTGTTCGGCGCCAAGCCGCCCAAGGGCCAGCAGCTCGAGGACCATTACTTCGGAAGCATTCCGCCCCGCGTCCTTGCGTGCATGGGCGATGTCGAGCGGGAGCTATACCGCCTGGGGGTGCCGGTAAAGACTCGGCACAACGAGGTGGCTCCAGGACAGTACGAGATCGCGCCGTTGTTCGAGGCGAGCCACATTGCGAGCGATCATCAAATGCTGATCATGGAGACGCTCAAGCGGGTCGCGCCGCGGCACGGACTCGTCGCGCTGCTGCATGAAAAGCCGTTCGCCGGCGTGAACGGGTCGGGCAAGCACAACAACTGGTCCATGAGCACAGACACCGGGGTCAATCTGCTCGACCCCAGAGACGACACCCACACCAATCTCGAGTTTCTGGTCTTTCTCTGCTCGGTGATTCGGGCGGTCGACCTGCATGCGGACCTGCTGCGGGCCTCGATCGCGTCTGCGGCCAACGATCACCGTCTCGGTGCGAACGAAGCCCCTCCCGCCATCATCTCGATCTTCCTGGGAGAGATGCTGACCGATATCCTGGCCCAGATCGAAAAAGGCCAGCCAAAGCGCACCATCCGGGGTGGCACGCTCGACCTCGGCGCGCGCACGTTGCCGCAGCTTCCCCGGCACTCGGGCGATCGTAACCGGACCTCGCCGTTCGCATTCACCGGAAACAAGTTCGAGTTTCGCGCGGTGGGGTCGAGCCAGAGCATCGCCTGGCCCAATACCGTGCTCAATACCATCGTCGCCGAGTCGCTCGACGCGGCTGCGACCGAGCTGGAGCGGGCAGTCGGGGCCAACCCCACGCCGGCCAAGGTTCAGAACGCGGTGCTCGCCCTGCTCAAGCGCCTCATCAAGACCCACAAGCGGGTGATTTTCGACGGCGACAATTACTCGGAGGATTGGCACGAGGAGGCGCAGCGTCGCGGGCTTCCGATGTTGCGCGATTCGGTGGATGCCTTCCCGATCCTCAAGGCCAAGAAGAACACGGACCTATTCCGCCGCTACGGGGTGCTCAATCGGGCAGAAGTCGAATCCCGCATGCACATCGCGGTTGAGAAGTATGTGAAGCAGCTCGGGATCGAGACTGAGATGATGATCTCGATCGCCCGGACCCAGGTGCTGCCGGCGGCGCTTCGCCATGAGGCGCAACTGGCCAGCGCGGTTGGCGCGGCCCAGGCCGCGGGAGCAGGCACACCGGGACAAGCCGGCGCGCTCAAGGAATTCGTCGGGCTGGCGAACGAGCTCCGTGAAGCGACGGCCGAGTTGGAACGCGTAGCTGCCCATCATGAGGAAGAGCCACTGCGTCATGCTCAACAGATCAAGCGGGCAGTAAAGCCGGCTATGGACCGGGTACGCGCCGCGGCCGACGCGCTCGAGACGCACGTGGCGGCGGATCTGTGGCCGCTGCCGACGTATCGGGAGCTGCTGTTCCTGAAGTAAAAGCGTAAAAGGTGAACGGGGGGCCCCGATTCAAGGAGTCCCCCGTTTACTGTTTACCGTTCACCGTTCACGCTTTTTCTATTTGGGCCAGCTTGCCGGCCGCTCTCTGGTCAGAAGGAAGAGTTCGGTCGGGCAGGTGCTGGCGGTCAGAACCCCGGCCATTGCCTGAAAGGCAGCCGCGTCGCTTCCGCCTGCGCCCGGATCGAAGTACACCGCCATTGCCTCGACCAGGAGGGGACGGTCGGCTCGCTGGAATTCGCGGATTTCCGGATCGAGCGCGCGCTGACGGCATTCGAGGCTGACCCGAACCGCGCCGTCCAGCCAGCAGGTTTGCGCCGTCAGGTCCGCCAGCTGCTGATCGGTAAGCAGAAAACTCTCGCCGCCCTGGGTGACGCAGCCGAACCGGAACCGCCCTCGTTCATTACGCCGGTGAATTACCACGCCCCAACGGAAAGGGGGGCGTTCGTTGGCGTGCCATTCAATGACCCGGAGCAGCTGCTCCCGCAACGCCTCGACGACGAGTGGGGATTGCATTGTGATGTGCTCCGGCAAAGGTTGCCCGACCAGGGACGGGTTCTGCAGGGACGCCTGCAAGGGTACGCATATCGCGGGCCACTTCTGCCAAGTCAGGGTAAAGAGCCGCAAAGCATGGAACATCCTTGCGGCGAGGGCCCGAGTGTGCGATGCAACTTGGCGAAATTCGGAGGGCTGACGGGACCTTTCTTCCCGCAATTCGCGTCTTTTTTTCACACGCTGGCTGGATCCGGTGCGTTGACGCCGCGCGGAGCCTCCGGCTAACTTGGCGCCGTCATCGACTCAGGACAGGTGGCCGAGTGGCTTAAGGCGCACGCCTGGAGAGCGTGTGGCCCTCACAAGGGGCTCGAGGGTTCGAATCCCTCCCTGTCCGTGAATCCCTCCGACTTCGTAGCGGTTCCTTTGGCGGCGTCTCACCCACTCTCCGCAAACCGGGCATTCCTCGCCGCTCAACTGGCCGTGCTGTCGAGCTAGTCCGCGAAGGCTCTCACTCTGCAACGAGTTACCCACAAGGTGCCAAGGGTCCGCCTTCGGGCGGACCTTTTTTTGCGCCATCTTCGGGCGACAAGAACCCGCGGCTCGATCAGTACACCGAGACGTAGGTCTGTCGAATCAGCGGCGTGACCGTAAGCGAGACCTCGCTGCCCGGCCTGAGCAGCAAACTTTCGGTGACATAGCCGCGGGCTCCCCCGATGGGGCTAACCAGGAGGGCAAGAGGGGCCGAATTCCCCACGCGGCCGTAAGGAAGGGAGAACGAGGTCTTCGACTGTGCTGTCACCAGCCCCAATCGCTCACGATGACCGTTTTGCACCAGCGAAACGACCACGTCATCGGACCGACGGTTTTCCGCCGAGACAATGATGGCCGCATCCGGCGACCACGGCTCGGGTGACGGGTTGGGAGTGCTGCCGGCGCATCCCGCCAACGCCAGCCCGGCCAGGAGCCGGTACTTCCTCGGAAACATGGCATACGCCCTTCGTTAGTGGCGGATTCAATCTCTCACCAGCACCGTTTTCAGTCTGCCATCCGTGAGCCCCTGATCGCGTCTGTTCTTGACGATCACCCCTGTCGGTCGGCGTCCTACTGCCTGCCTTGCCGCCCTCCGTGCCGTCGGCTACCTTCCGGCCCCGATGCTCACCCGTTTGCAGCTGCTCGACGACCGCGCGATCGGCCGTGCCTTGGCGCGCATGGCGTCGGAAGTCGTGGAACGGTGTGGCGGCACAGGGGAGTTGGTGCTCATCGGCATCCAGCGGCGGGGCGTCGAGCTGGCAGCCCGCATTTGCCGACTGATCGAACAGGCCGAAGGTGCCAAGGTCCCCGTTGGAAAGCTCGACATCACTCTGTATCGCGACGACCTTCAGACCGTCGGCCCCCGCCCCGTCGTCGGGGAAACCAGCCTTCCGGATCTCGACGACCGTACCGTCGTCATCGTGGACGATGTTCTCTACACCGGCCGCACCGTTCGGGCGGCGCTCGATGAATGCGCCGACTTCGGCCGGCCCAAGCGAATTCTGCTCTGTGTCCTGGTAGACCGAGGGGGGCGAGAGCTTCCTATTCAGGCGGATATTGTGGGGAGTCGGGCGAGCACCGGCCCGGACGATCGGGTGGACGTCTTCGTGAGCGAGCTGGACGGTCGTGACGCAGTTGAACTGGTCCGGAATGCGTGAGGTGACCAGTATGACGGCAGCGCTCGGGAAAGACCTGGTTGGCTTGGAGTATCTAAGCCGAGACCAGATTCAGCTCATCCTGGACACGGCCGAGCCCTTCAAAGAGGTGAGCGAGCGGCCCATCAAGAAGGTCCCGGCTCTGCGGGGCAAGACTATCGTCAATCTGTTCTTTGAGGCCTCGACTCGTACCCGGATTTCTTTCGAGTTTGCTGAAAAGCGATTGTCGGCCGACACGGTCAATGTCGCCTCGCAGGGCTCGTCCGTTCAAAAGGGCGAAACGCTGGTCGATACCGCAAAGAATCTGGAGGCGATGCGGATCGACATGGTTGTGATCCGGCACGGCGCATCCGGCGCAGCTCAGTTCCTCGGCTCACGCATCAGGTCGAATGTCATCAATGCGGGCGACGGCAAGCACGAACATCCTACCCAGGGCTTGCTCGACCTTCTTACGCTACGGGACCGCCTGGGCCGGCTCGAGGGAATCAAGGTCGCGATCTGCGGCGACGTCCTGCACTCCCGGGTAGCGCGGAGCAACATCTGGGGGCTCCTCAAGCTCGGAGCCGAGGTCGGCATCTGCGGACCCGCCACCCTGCTTCCCCGGAACATTCAGGACCTCGGCGTTACCGTCCTTCCCCGGATCGAGGACGCCATCCAGTGGGCTGATGCTCTCAATATCCTGCGACTTCAGCTCGAGCGAATGCAGGCGGGATTTATCCCATCCCTGCGGGAGTACAACCGGGTCTTCGGGGTCACTACCGAGCGCCTGGCCAAGGCTCCCAAAGATCTCGTCATCCTCCACCCCGGCCCAGTGAATCGCGGCGTTGAGATCGATAGCGATGTCGCCGACGGCCCCCACAGCGTGATCCTGCCACAGGTGACCAACGGCGTCGCAGTCCGGATGGCCGTGCTCTATCTCCTCGCCGGCGGGTCGCCTGACTGGGCGCAGGCGGCGGGGAAAGGGGAGGAGCATTGAGCGGCATTCTCATTCGCGGCGGTCGGGTGATCGATCCCGCTCGGCGACTCGACGAGATAGCCGACGTCCTCCTGCTGGAGGGTCGGGTTGAAGCGATCGGCCGGAACATGGGCATGCCAACTGGCGTGATGGTAGTGGACGCGACGGGTCAGGTGGTCGCTCCGGGATTGATCGATCTGCACGTGCATCTGAGGGAGCCAGGCCAGGAAGATCTCGAAACCGTGGCCACCGGCGCCCTGGCCGCGGCAGCGGGAGGGTTCTCCGCGGTGTGCGCCATGCCTAATACCGATCCGGTCTGCGACAACCAGGGTGTAGTCGGGTTCATGAAGGCACAGGCCCAGAGGGCAGGGAAGGCGAGAGTTTATCCCATCGGCGCAATCTCTCTGGGCCAGAAAGGGCAGCAACTCGCCGAGTTTGGTGAGCTGGTCGGCGCCGGTGCGGTTGCCGTGAGCGACGACGGCAAACCCGTCGTTTCGAGTCACCTGATGCGTACGGCGCTCGAGTACGCACGGACCTTCGGAATTCCGGTGGCCGATCACTGTGAGGAGCCTACGCTGTCAGCCGGCGGCGTGATGCATGAGGGGATCGTCTCCACAAGGCTTGGTCTCAAAGGGATCCCGGCGGCCGCCGAGGAGATCATGGTCGCTCGGGATCTGCTGCTCGCCGAGCTTACGGGCGGACACATCCATCTGTGCCACATGTCCACTCGCGGCTCGGTGGATCTGATTCGGCGGGCCAAGGACCGGGGGATTCGGGTGACGGCGGAGGCGTGCCCACACCACTTCGCGCTGACGCACGAGGCGTGTGAGGGATACGACACCAATGCCAAGATGAGTCCGCCGCTGCGAGAGCCTGAGGATCGGGAAGCGATTCGGCAGGGTCTCAAGGACGGCACGATCGACGTCATTGCAACCGATCACGCTCCCCACCATTACGACGCGAAGGAGCGCGAGTTCGACGATGCGCCCAATGGCATCATCGGTCTCGAAACCGCGCTCGGCCTCGCGATAACTGAGCTGGTGAAGACCGGCCTCCTGTCATTGGCCGAACTGGTGGAACGGATGAGCTCCGGCCCCGCCCGCATATTCGGACTGCCGGGTGGAACCCTGGCTCCAGGTGCCCCGGCCGACGTGACTGTGTTCGACCCCGACGCAGAATGGACGGTTCACCCTCAGGAGTTCTACTCTCGAAGCCGGAACACTCCCTTCGGCGGCCGCCGACTGACCGGGCGAGCCAACGTCACCATCGTACGGGGGCAGGTCGCCTACCAAAGGCCGGACTGAGCGGGGCGATTGGGCCGCGGCTTTGCCCGTTCACCGTTTACCCGCTTCTAATTAGATTTTGCGACAGGGGTTATCGGTTCCATGGCGAGTGGAGCGCCGTGGTCACACCCACCCGCCGATCGCCACAGTGGTCCACTTCTGCCCAGGGCGAGTCAACCAGCCCGAGTCCCGATCAGGTCCGAGCGCCCGCGCGTTTGGGAGGAATGTTTGCGATGGCTGACAACAACTCCGCCGGCAGTGTCCCGATTGAAGCTCTCCTGCAGGAACGCGCCCGATTCCAGCAGTGGCTGGCCAAGCTCGATGCGGCGGCGGGCTCCGCGCCGGCCGCCGTGCGCCAGAAGGTGCGGGCGGACTATGAGGGCCGCCTCCAGACTGTCATCGACCAACTCAAGTCCCACGCCGCGACGATCCAGGACGAACTCGACCGATTTCGCCGGTCGCAGCAGGATCTGGACGGACGCAAAGTCGGTGCGGAGGAGGCGCTCGCGGAGGCGCAGGTTCGCTACGCGGTCGGGGAGTACTCGGAAGAGGAGTGGGGGCGGCTCAACACCGACGGCAGCGGTACGTTGGAGACGCTCCAGCGAGAGTTGGACCAGGTGGAAACCGAGATTGCGAGACTGGTGGAGGTGCAAGGGCTGATCACGGCCCCCGCGGCTGAGCCGGTGCAAGCGCCCGAGCCAATCCAAGCGATTGAGCCGATCCATGCTCCAGAGCCGCCGGCGCCGAGCCCTCAGTCGAGACCCGCTCCCCCGATCGAAATGCTGCCTGATCCCACGCCCGATGTCGCGGCGGCCTCGATCTCTTCGCTCCCAGCCGATCCCATACCCGAAATTCACCCTGCGCCCCCGGCTGGCGCGCCTCGGTTCGTGCCCAAGCCGGCTGCTGAAGCGGCCCAGGCGCGCCCGGCGGCCAAGCCTGCGGCAGCGAAGCCGAGTGGTCCCCCGCTCGACGAGCTTGCGTTTCTCAAGTCGGTCGCAGGCGACAAGTCGGCAGCCGGCGAGGATCGAAAGCCCCGCCGGAGCGGCGAGACCGCCCGCCCCGAGCCGGTCGCTACGTCGGCTCCTCCGGCTCAGCCCTCCGCCAAGCCGGGGCAGGCATCGCAGGCCAAGACGCTCAAGTGTGGGGAGTGCGGGACGCTGAATCGGCCGACGGAATGGTATTGCGAGAGGTGCGGGGCCGAGTTGGCAGCACTCTAGAAAAAGCGTGAACGGTGAACGGTAAACGGTGAACGGGGTGTAGGTTAGGACGCTCAGCTCAAGTAGCAACAGGT
>Ga0114129_10002249_pt1 | contig 26666 bp, 16 predicted proteins | sample RhiMetdeltSRZDD1_FD_80071 | JGI IMG/M metagenome (GOLD analysis project Ga0114129, IMG submission 80071) | Populus rhizosphere microbial communities from Tennessee, USA - Rhizosphere MetaG P. deltoides SRZDD1 (version 2) (version 2) | ecosystem: Host-associated > Plants > Roots > Rhizosphere >...
GAGGCGATCCAGCGCGAAGCCGTCGTGAATTATCAACGCGTGATTTACACCTCGTTCCGCGACGTCTCGGACTCTCTGGTGGGCTACACGAAAACGAGCCAGCAACGTACCGAGCAGGAGCGGCTGGTCGAGGCGCTTCGTGGCGCGGTGCAGCTTTCAACCGAGCGGTATCAAACCGGGCTCGAAAGCTACCTGCCGGTACTCGATGCGCAGCGGAATCTGTTCGACGGTGCGCTCGAGCTCACACGAATCCGTCAGCGGGAACTGTCCGCGATCGTGCAGTTGTATCGCGCGCTGGGTGGAGGGTGGTCTTAGCGCGTTTGTCACGTTGATTGGAGCAACGGCCCACGGGCCTGCACGACGATCACGAAGATACGAAGGCCACGATGAGACTATTCATAGACCTTAATAGATCTTGTGATCTCTCCTCGTGGTCATCGTGCCTTCGTGGTCCTTGTGAGGTCGCCGTCGGCGCGTGACAGTGAAACGTTCGATTTTACGGACAGGTCGTTGGTTGGATTTCGGAGAAAAGAGGACACACGTGGCGAAACGAATGATTGTGATGTTGGTCTTGATGGTCGCCGTCATCGCGGCGCTGGCGTTCATCAAGATCAGACAATTCCAGGCGATGGCCGCGCAATTCGCCGCCATGCAGCCGCCCCCAGAAGCCGTCACCACGATCGTCGCCCAGCATGAGGACTGGCCGGCGACGCTCAACGCGATCGGCACCGTCGAAGCCGTGCAGGGTGTGACCGTCAGCGCCGATCTGCCCGGTATCGTGGACCGGATTGCGTTCGAGTCAGGCAAGAACGTGAACGAAGGCGACATTCTCGTGCAGCTCGACACGAAACAGGAACAGGCACAGCTCGCGGCGGCGGAGGCGCAGCTCGAGCTCGCGCGTCTGACGTTCGAGCGCATGAAAGGCCTCGTCGAGCACGACGCGGTCTCGCGGGCGGAGTTCGATGCCGCGGCGGCTGCGCACAAGCAGGCGGAGGCGAGGATTCACGAGATCCGCGCCACGATCGCGCGCAAGACCATTCGCGCGCCGTTTTCAGGCACGCTGGGTATTCGCCAGGTCAACCTCGGTCAGTACTTGAGCGCTGGGACTGCAGTCGTGCCGCTGCAGTCACTGAATCCGATCTATGTGAATTTCGGGATTCCGCAGCAGGACGCCGGTCAGCTGCGGGTCGGCCGCACGGTCAGGATCAAGGTTACGGATCTCGGCAATGCCGAATTCACGGGCCGGATCAGCGCGCTCGACTCCATCGTCGACGAGGCGACACGCAACGAGCGGATCCAGGCGACGCTGGCGAACCCTGGCGGCAGGCTGCGGCCGGGGATGTTCGTGCAGACCCAGGTCATGCTCGGCGCCACTCAGTCCGTCGTCCCGCTGCCGGGCTCTGCGATCAGCTATGCGCCTTACGGCGATTCGGTGTTCGTCGTGACCGATCTCAAAGATCAGAACGGCAAAAAGTATCGCGGCGTGCGGCAGCAGGTCGTGAAGCTGGGAGGCGCACGCGGGGATCAGGTCGCGGTCTTATCCGGGGTCAAGCCGGGTGAAGAGGTCGTGACTTCTGGCGTCTTCAAGCTGCGCAACGGCGCGGCGGTCCAGATCAACAACAAGGTGAAGCCGGCAAACAGCCGCGCGCCGAAGCCGGAGGACAGCTGATCGCGGCTCAGGGCTTAAGGATTTTGGCTTTGGGCCAGCCCTGCAGACGGCGCGGAGGCCCGAGCGCATCAATGCGGATCTCCAGGCTGCGGCCGGAGGGTCGCGGCATTAAGAAAGAGCACACGTAATGCGATTCACGGATCTTTTCGTCAAGCGGCCGGTTCTCGCGATTGTCGTCAATCTGGTGATCTTGATTGCCGGCCTCCAGTCGATTCGCGCGCTCAGCGTGCGGCAGTACCCACGCAGCGACATCGCAGTCATCAAGGTCAGCACGGTGTACATCGGCGCGAACCCCGACCTCGTACGTGGGTTCATCACGACCCGGCTCGAGCGCGTGATCGCCAGCGCGGACGGAATCGATTACATGGAGTCGTCCAGCGCGCACGGCCTCTCCACGATTACCGTACACCTGCGGCTCAACTACGACACCAACGCCGCGCTGACGCAGATCCAGGCCAAGGTGGCGCAGGTTCGCAACGATCTGCCGCCCGAGGCGGAGGCGCCGATCATCGAACTGGAGACGGCTGACACACAGTTTGCCGCGCTGTACATCGGCTTCTCCTCGGCCGATCTCGATCAGAACCAGATCACCGACTATCTGACTCGCGTCGTGCAGCCGAAGCTGAGCGCGGTCAGCGGGGTCCAGCGCGCCGACATCCTCGGGGATCGGACGTTCGCAATGCGCGTGTGGCTGAAGCCCGATCGGATGGCCGCACTTGGAATCTCCCCTTCCGAGGTTCGCGCCGCGCTCGCGCAGAACAACTATCTCTCGGCGCTTGGAAAAACGAAGGGATCGATGGTGTCGGTGAACCTCACCGCCAACACCGACCTTCGGACACCAGAGGAATTCCGTCAGCTCGTCGTCAAGGAGGAAAACGGCGTCGTCGTGCGGCTCGGCGAAATCGCGGACATCGTGCTCGGCGCCGAGAATTACGACGATGACGTTCGGTTCAATGGACAGTCGGCGACGTTCATGGGCGTCTGGGTGCTTCCGACGGCCAACACGCTCGAGGTGATCCGCAAAGTCCGCGAGGAGATCCCCGCGATCCAGAGTCAGCTTCCCGCCGGGATGACGGTCGGCGTTCCCTACGACTCGACGGAATACATCCAGGACGCGATCGACGAGGTGCTCACGACACTGACGGAAACGCTGCTGATCGTGATCGTCGTCATCTTCTTCTTCCTCGGCTCGGTCCGCGCGCTGATCATCCCGGTCGTCGCGATTCCGATCTCCCTCGTCGGCGCGGTGTTCCTGATGCTCGTCGCAGGCTTCACGATCAACCTGCTGACCCTGCTCGCCATCGTCCTGTCCGTCGGCCTCGTCGTCGACGACGCGATCGTGATGGTGGAGAACGTGGAGCGCCACATCCACGAGGGCAAGCGACCGTTCCAGGCGGCCATCGATGCCGCTCGCGAGCTGGTCGGACCAATCATCGCGATGACGATCACGCTCGCGGCGGTGTACGCCCCGGTCGGGATTCAGGGCGGACTCACGGGTGCGCTGTTTCGCGAGTTTGCGTTCACGCTGGCGGCCGCCGTCATCGTCTCCGGCGTGGTGGCGCTGACGCTCTCCCCGATGATGGGCTCGAAAATGCTGCGGGCCGGTGCATCGGAACGCGGATTCGCGGGCTTTGTCAACCGCCGCTTCGATGGCCTTCGCAACGGATACACGCGCGTGCTGTCGCGGACGCTCCGGTACCGGCCCGTGGTGTTCGTGCTCTGGGCGATCGTGACGCTTCTGATGGTGCCGTTTTACCTGTTTTCTCAGCGGGAGCTTGCACCCGCCGAGGACCAGGGTGTGATCTTCGGGATCGTGCAGGCCGCCGCGAATTCCACGGTCGATCAGACGAAGCTGTTCACGCAGCAGGTGTACGACGTGTATCGATCGTTTCCGGAAGCCGGCAGCATCTTTCAGATCACTTCGCCCACCGGCGGCTTCGGCGGCATGGTGACGAAGCCGTGGAGCGAGCGGACCAAGACGGCGCAGCAGCTGCTGATGGAGTCGATGGGCCCGTTGTCGAAGATTCCAGGCATTCGCGTCATTCCGCTGACGCCACCGCCGCTGCCGGGTGGAGGCGATTTCCCGGTCGATCTCGTCATCGCGTCGGCAGCGGAGCCGCAACAGCTCCAGCAGTTCGCGACGCAGCTGGTTCAGAAGGCCTTCGCCAGCGGCATGTTCATCTTTGCTGACGCGGACGTGAAGTTCGACCAACCGCAGACGGAGGTCGTGTTCGACCGCGACAAGCTCCGCTCGCAGGGGGTCGATTTGAGCCAGGCGGGCCGGGATCTGTCGACCCTTCTCGGTGGAGACTACGTCAACCGGTTCAGCATCCAGGGCCGCAGCTACAAGGTGATCCCGCAAATCAAGCGCGCAGAGCGCCTGACGCCGGACCAGCTGTCAAACATTTACATCACTGGCTCGAAGGGCACCTCGTCGTCCGGCGCGGGATACGGACGGAACGCGGAGAGCGAAGGCGGATCGCAGAGGAAGCTCGTTCCGCTCTCGACCTTTGCGACGCTTCACACCACCACCGAGCCGCGCGAGCTGAAGAAGTTCCAGCAGCTCAATGCCGTGAGGATTCAGGGCGTGATTCCGCCGCCCGTTCCGCTGGATCAGGCGTTGAGCTTTCTCGAAGAGGAAGCGAGAAAGATGCTGCCTCAGGGCTTCAACATCGACTACGCGGGAGAGTCACGCCAGCTGCGCACCGAGGGCAGCAAGTTCCTCGGTGTGTTTCTGCTCTCGGCGGTACTGATTTATCTCGTGCTCGCCGCTCAGTTCGAGAGCTTCCGCGATCCGTTCATCATCCTCGCGGGTTCGGTGCCGCTGGCGATTTCCGGAGCGCTGCTGTTCTCGTTCCTCGGGTTGACGACGCTGAACATCTACAGCCAGGTGGGATTGATTACGCTCGTCGGGCTCGTCGCGAAGAACGGAATCCTGATTGTCCAGTTTGCCAATCATCTGCAGGAGATCGGGAGGAACAAGCTCGAGGCGGTCATCGAAGCGTCGTCCACGCGGCTTCGCCCGATTCTCATGACGACGGCGGCGACAGTCGTTGGTCACACCCCGCTGATCCTCGCGACCGGTCCGGGCGCGGGGGCGCGGAACAGCATCGGCATCATGCTCGTGACTGGGATGATCATCGGGACGATGTTCACCCTGTTCGTGGTGCCGTCGATCTACGTGCTCGTGGCGCGCAGGCACGTGGCGGTGCCGGAGGCGGCATTCGAGGAGACTGAGGTTCTCGTGCACGGCGGACGCGCGCCGTCCGGGATCAGCGCGCCGGCACATTGACGCCGTTTCGCGGCCTCTGCACGGTCGGGTGCAACTTCCGTTGAATCGACTTCCTCGGCTCTGTCGTCTCGTAGGGCGGGCCTTCGGCCCCGCCCACGGTGCGGGTGAAGCCCGCGCCCCACGCCCGAAAGAGCGCCCTCTCGAGACTTCCCACGTCGTGCCGGAACTATCTGGGGGACTTATAATCAGCCACATCCCATGTCGCCGGGTCCAGGCTCGCGTCTCAATGACTACGAGCTCATTCGCTTGCTTGGAGCAGGCGGGATGGGAGAGGTATGGCTCGCGACCGACCTGTCGTTGCAACGGCCGGTCGCCCTCAAGTTGCTTCCCAATGCGCTGACGATCGACGCCTCGCGCGTCGCACGCTTCGAGCGCGAAGCACGCGCGGCCTCGGCACTCAATCACCCCAATGTCTGCACGATCCACGCGCTTGGGCGTACGAACGACGGACGACATTTCATCGCGATGGAGTACGTGGAGGGAGTGACCCTTCGCGATCGCATGGTCCACGGAGGGCTGACGCGTCATGAATCGCTCGACCTCGCCGTACAGGTTGCGTCCGCGCTGACGGCGGCGCATGCCGCCGGTATCGTGCATCGCGACGTCAAACCGGAAAACGTCATGCTGCGCCCCGACGGCATCGTCAAGGTGCTGGACTTCGGGCTTGCCAAGCTGCTCGCGTCCGACTCGAGTCCTGCGATGACGACGCAGATAGCAACACAGAACATGAGCGGCGCGATCGTCGGTACCGTGCGCTACATGTCGCCCGAGCAGGCCCGAGGTGCCCCAGTCGATGCCCGCACTGACATCTGGGCGCTCGGCGTGGTGCTCTACGAAATACTGGCGCGTCGACCGCCATTTGCGGCTCAGAGCACCAGCGAGGTGTTGGCGGCCATTCTCGAACACGAGGCCGAGCCACTCTCCCGCGTCGATCCGACGATGCCCGTCGAACTATCCCGCATCGTCGACAGGGCGCTTCGCAAAGATCCCGAGCGGCGCTATCAGGTCATGAAGGATATGTCGCTCGACCTGCAGGCCTTGCGCGACGGTCCCCGCGAGCAATGGTCGCTTGCACGCTCGGTCAGGAATGCGGCTGTCATCGCCATCGCGGCGACACTTGCTGCTGGCATCTGGTGGGCGCGTCACGAGCGCCGACCGTCGATTCCGGTGCAGACGACAGCACCCACTCCTCTTGATCGGCCGCTCACGCGTGTGACATTCGACGCGGGGCTGCAGACCGACGCCGCATTCTCCCCGAATGGTCGCTCGATCGCCTACGCTTCTGATCGCGCTGGCAACTTCGACATCTGGGTGCAAGCCCTCGACGGCGGCGAGCCGCAGCAAATCACCCGCTCACCCGCCCAGGACACACAACCAAGGTGGTCGCCAGACGGCGATCGCCTCGTCTATCACTCCGTAGGAGACGCCGAGGGCCTCTTCATCGTACCCGTGCGGGGCGGGGTGGAGAGACAGCTCACCTCGTTCGGCGCCAACCCGTGCTGGTCGTCCGACGGTTCTGAGATTCTCTTTCAGACGGGAATCGGCCCGTCCACCAAGATATTTGCCGTGTCGGCCAACGGCGGCGAGCCCCCGCGAGAGTTGCTAGCGGATTTCCTGCACGACGGATTCTGGTTGGCCGTCGCACCACATCCCGACGGGCGCCTGTCTATTCTGGGTACCCACGCGAAGACGCGATACGGCTTTTACACTGTGTCGCGTGATGGCACGCGTGTCGTTTCATCGACGAGCGGAGCAACCCTGCCCCTCGCGCCGGAGTCGGCCAACCTGTTGACGCAGGGCACGCGAATCGATCGCTTCCAATGGAATCAATCGGGCACCGCGCTCTACGTCGAGGCGAGCGTCAACGAGGTGCGAAATATCTGGCGAGTGAGCGTAGACCCGACGACGCTGGCCTGGATGGCGGTCGAGCGCCTGACGACCGGCGCCGGGTCCGATGCGAGTGCCGCGGTATCCCGCGACGGCAAGCGTCTGCTGTACACAGTCGAGAGATCGTCGCGACGCTTGTGGTCCGTTCCGCTCGACGCATCGACAGGCCGAATCACCGGGACGCCTACGGCGATCACACCTGAAGGCGAAACCGTCTTTAATCCGGCGCTCTCGCCAGACGGACGTGTGGTCTCGTACAACGTCAGCCGCCCGGGCAGTCCAGATGTCTATCTGTTGACGACGGAGATCGACTCAGGAAAGACCGAAGTGTTCGCGCGAAACGCCGATGGCGGTGTCTGGTCGCGCGACGGCGCCACTCTCGCGTACAGCCTGCTTCGAAAGGATCGAACCGGGACATCGGAGGTTGCACTCGCGGTGCGGAAACGTGGAGGTCCCGAACGCATCGTCGGACATTGGACCACGGGCGAGAGGTTCGGTCCGACGGACTGGAGGCGAAGCGGCGAGGCGCTGCTCGGCTCGTATTTCTCAATCCCGACGAAGAAAGCCCGACTGGCACTGTGGCCGCTCGAGGCTGCCGGTCCCACACAGTTTCCATTGGCGAGTCGGGAAGCCTGGCTGTGGCAAGCGCACTTTTCGCCGAACGAGCGCTGGATCAGTTTCGTCGAGCATCGCGTGAACTCAGAGCAGAGCCCACAAGTCCGGGTAGCTGCGGCTGGAGCGCCGCCATCAGAATGGATTCACATCGCGCCCGACCATGGATGGACCGACAAGCCACGTTGGGCACCCGATGGAAAAACCCTGTATTTCTTGTCGAGACACGGGTCGCCCTTCGTCAATCTCTGGGCCCAGCGCTTCGATCCCGAGCGAGGGACGCCAATCGGTGAACCGTTCGTCGTAACGCGGTTCGATTCCCCTGGCCTCACGATCGCTGGCGGCTCATCCGACGAGATAGACATAGCGGCGCGCCGGGCGCTGCTCTCGTTAGTGAGCGTCGGCGGCAACATCTGGATGCTGGAAAACGTGGACAAGTGAGGTGATGGTCACCGCAGCACGTCTCCGAGAGTCGTGTAGCAGAGTCCTTCGCGCAATCGGGACTCACCACGTATCACGGCTGATTGCCGAAGCCTTCGATGTGGCCGCGTCCCCAGAGGCGGACGGACTCGGTAATCGGCAGCAACGAGCGCCCATATTCAGTCAGTGAATACACGACTCGCGCCGGCACGCGTCCGGTTCGTTCCTGGCGGACGATGTCATCGGCAATCATCTCGCGAAGCTGCTCGGTCAACACTTTCTGCGAGATGCCGGGCATGAGACGGCGCAACTCCAGGAAATGCCTCGGCGAGTCCGCCAGCCAGTAGTTGATGATCAGCTTCCACTTACCCCCGATTGCCGCGAGGGCTGCTGTGAGCGGGCAATCGCCCAGAGGGTTCCGCCGGCGCGCGTGAGCCATAGTTACCTTCACGTTCGTACTAGTGGCGAACACAACCGTCTATTACGATCGCGCGAGTCTCCCTCGGCCGCTGGAGGAATCGTGCTGAATGAATACGCGTACTCGACGCCAGTCCTATTGTGCAGCCTGACGCTGGTACTACTTCAACCAATCCAGGCGACTAGTCTGCGGCAACCGACGCGCGACGGCCAGCACGACTTCGATTTCGAGTTCGGGTCGTGGAAGGCTCACGTGTCGCGGCTGCAGCGTCCGCCGACGGGCCCCACGACATGGGTCGACTACGACGGCACGTCGGTCGTGCGCAAGGTCTGGGACGGGCGTGCCAACCTCGGAGAGCTCGAGGTCGATGGACCTGCCGGTCACATCGAAGGACTGACGCTCCGTCTCTACAACCCGAAGGCGCAGCAGTGGAACATCACGTGGGCAAACGGTCAGGAAGGCATGCTGGATCGGGCGACGATGTACGGAGGGTTCAAAGACGGACCCGGTGAGTTCTTTGGTCAGGATTCGCTCGACGGCCGCGGCATCTTCGTTCGATTCGTGTTCTCGGACGTCACTGTGACGTCGTTCAAGTTCGAGCAGGCGTTCTCACCAGACGGCGGGAAAACATGGGAGGTGAATTGGAAGGCGACGTTCACGCGCTGAGACCGCAGGTGCACCGGAAGCGCTCAACGTCGATCGGCTAGTGCATTAAAGTCGCGACTATAGAGAACACGTTCTCGATATCCGGTCGCTGCGACCTCGATCATCGCTCGTCCGAGCTTCGCGGTCGTCGTGGTGTTGTTTGGCAGCAGCCAGTGCGTCAGCGGATACAGCGGCGCGACGAACGTGTACACGGCCTGAACCCATGCGGTCTGCGACCGAACTCCGTTGACAGGCTGAATGTAGCCCGGACGGAACATGTAGGCGGCTTTGAAGGGCAGCGCGAGAAGGGCATTCTCGGTCTTGCCCTTCACTCGGGCCCACATCGTCCGCCCGCGCTCGGTGCTGTCGGTGCCCACGCCAGAGACGTAGCAGAACACCATATTCGAGTTGGCTGACGCCAGCGACGTTGCCGCGGCGAGGGTCAAGTCGTACGTCAGGTGGTGGTACTCGGTCTCGCCGAGCCCCACCGAGGAGACACCGAGACAGAAGAAGCAGGCATCGCAGGAAGCGAAGTCTGCTCGGAGCGCATCGTACGAAAAGAAATCGGCGTGGATTAGTTCACGCAGTTTGGGATGGGTACGGCCGGCTGGCGATCGGCTTACGGCGGTCACCGACTCGACGCGCGGATCGGAGAGGCACTCCAGGAGTGTGCCGGCACCAACCATTCCCGTCGCGCCGAACAGGACGACGTTCATGTTCATGTCGAGTATGGCGCTTCGATGCCATGGGCACAACACCACGAACAGCAGCGTCGACCGATGTGCCGCTTCGAACGGTGAGCGTTGGTGTCGCGACGCTTCAGTGGCCTCACAGCAACCGCCAGAAGGTAACATCTGGAGATGAGGACGGTTGGGCCGGTAGTGGCGCGGGTGCTTGTCCTGATCGCGGTCGGCGCGAGTCTGTTCTCCTGCGCCTCGGCACCGGCCGCAGCAACAGTGCCGCTCGACTCGCGATTCGTTCTTTCGCCGGGCGCCGTAGCGTCGGTCGAGGGTGCGTCGATGAGGGTTCGATTCGATCGCGTCGAAGAGGACTCACGCTGCCCAACGGATGTCGTATGCATCCAGGCTGGCGACGCCGTCGTCCGGATCACGGTGATTCAGGACGACGGCGCGACACGCAGTTACCAGCTGCACACAAACGGCGAGCATTCGGCCACCCACGGCCAGCTGACGATCCAGCTCGAGGACTTGGTACCTCAGCCCGTCAGCACACACTCGATTGCGTCGGGCGACTACCGAGCGTCGCTTCGCGTGCGGCGCTGATGGTCACTGATTGATCAGGCGACGGCGCATCGAAGCTCCTCGGATCCGCGTGAATCTGCGTAAATCCGCGTACTAGTTCACATTGACTGCGGACCAGGCACCGGCGACCGCGTTGTATTCGATGCTGCCGGCCCCGAACAAGTCAGCTGCCGCGTTGAGAGTCCCCAATCGCGCCGCCGCGTAATTGGTGTTCGACGTGAAGTACACCGTCAGCGCTCGATACCAGATCTTCTCCGCTTTGGTGCGGCCGATGCCTGTGAGCTGTACAGTGTCTGTCGCGGATCGTGTATCTCCACTCTGGCAAGTCGGACTCGCCAAGCCCCAGACGGGATTGGTACCCTCCGCAAGCAGGTAAAAGAAGTGATTCGCAACACCAGACGAGTAGTGGACGTTGAGCGAGCCAAGGTTCGGATACCAGCAGTCCGACGACGCACCATCGAGGCTTGGGTGGTGCATCGCTCGGAGGGCGCTCGTCCCGTTCTTGTAGAGCCTTTCGCCAATCCAATAGTCCGGCGTGTCCTTCGGGTTGTTCGCGTAGAACTCCACCATCGTGCCGAAGATGTCGCTGGTGCCTTCGTTCAATCCGCCGGATTCACCCGAGTAGGTCAGGTTGGATGTGCGACTCGTCACTCCGTGCGACATTTCGTGGCCCGCCACGTCCAGTGAATCGAACGGGTTGAACGTGCGACCGTCGCCATCGCCATATGTCATGCAGAAGCACGAGTCCGACCAGAACGCGTTGTTGTAGTTGCGGCCGTAGTGGACGCGGTTGTACGCGCCGACGCCATCGTCAGCGATCCCGTCTCGGCCGTGAACATTCTTGTAGTAATCCCAGGTCACCGCGGTTCCGTACTGAGCGTCGACGCCGACTGTCTGCCTGTTGCTCAACGTCCCATCGCCCCACGTATTGTCCGAATCCGTGAAGATCGAACCGGTGCCTGTCTGTTTGTTCTTCATGTCGACGGAGTACTGACCTCCTCGGGTCAGGTCCCGCAGCTCGTATCCGCCAGGGATCGAATTCGTGTTCAGCGCGATCGTCCCACTGAAGAATCCTTGGCCCGTACCCACGGCGTCCGAGGTCTCGATGCCATCCCATGAATCGAGGATGCCTGCCGTGGTGGCATCGACGATGACGTGCAGCTCGCTTGGTGAATCGTCTGCGAGAAAGCCTTCGATGATCGCTTCGTACGCCAGCACCGGGCTGTCGCCTCGCGTGTAGACAACGAGCTCGGCTTTCGAATTTGCTGGCTGGCCGGCAAACGATGCGACCGCGCGCCTGATCGCCCCTTGAGAGGGCACGCTCGGGCTCGTGAAGAGCGTCAGTGTTTGCGCGAGCGTTTGCGAGACGCCAACAAAGATTCCCGCCGACGTCCCATGCACCACCAGATCCCCACCAATCACCCTGAGCGATTTGTACGTTCGACCGAATCGAACGTGCTCGCTGCCGTCATCGTCGACGATCACGTCCTGCACGACGAACGTCTGATCGGGAGCGAAGTGCGTCGCTGCCGGGTTCTCCCTCACGTGTGCTTGCGCACGTGCGATCGCCGCTGCTTTGTCCGGCTGTGCAGCCGCAGCCACACCCACCAGCAACATCCAACCACCGACGACGGCCAGGCACCGGGTCACCATCGCATACCTCCAGCTGCTCGGTTGCGCGGGCGTGCGCACCGAAGTAAGGAACGGCAGTTGTCGCTGGGGGTGATCGAGAGTAGCGAATAGTCGAGCTCAGGTCAACAGCGCCCCGTTTTTGTAAGGGCAGCCTGCTCGGGAGCGCGAGTTACAAATTTGAGACTGCGGCGAATACCTCCGTTTTGTTCATTGACGTGCCCCTTCTAGTCCGAGGAGGACTGTACCTCCGCGAGCCGCGCTTGCTCACGTCGCTGCCGTTCCGTCAGTAGTGACCGATCGGTGCGAGTGGAGATTGTCTGCTATCCTCGACACATGCCTCCTAACTGATGGTCCTGCCGCCGAAACCTTCGGCTCTACCTGCCCTACCATGTCGCGACGGTCGAGGGCGTGATGCATGGCCTGTACCTGCTGTGGTGGGTGCAGGAACGACACGTCTCTCCGGCTGCCGTTGCAGCCATCCTCGCGGCAGGCGATCTCGCGCTGACCGCGGTCGAAGTGCCGACCGGTTGGCTGGCGGATCGCTACGGGCACCGCGTCTCCCTGATTGCGGGTTCGGCCCTGCAAGTCGCCGGCATGCTGTGCTGCTGGCTGGCGAGCGGCATTCCCGGTCTGCTCTCGGCAAGCGTGCTCATTGCGTTTGGCGACGCGTTCAGATCCGGCGCCGATCAGGCGCTGCTGTACCGCAGCTGTCTTGCGCTGAATCGCGAAACGGACTTCCAGATCATCGAGGCCAGAACACGCGCGGCCACGCACGTTGCACTCGTCGCCCTGCTTCTCCTTGGCGGCGTGATCGTCAGAGTCTGGGGCTTCGCAGCTGCCTGGATCGTCGAGACGGGTCTTTCGGTTCTGGGTCTGATCATCGCGGGCGCGATGATCGAACCGCCGGCAGAAACCACCGGCGATTCGCCTACAATCGGGACACCACTCGTCGACGTCTCCAACCCGCCAAAACAGCTCACCACCGCGATCCCGAAGTTCGCTGTACTGATCATCCCGGCGGCATGGCTTGGAGGCGTCGCGGGTGCGGCCTCGTTCGCCGCGCAGACATCAGAATGGGCGACCGCCGAGCGGACCACTCGGCTCGTCGCAATCGCGACGCTCGCCGAAGCGGGCGGGGCACTTCTGGCACGACGCCTGAGTGCTGACGTGCGCAGCCAACTGGTGCTCGCTGGCGTCGGCACGGCGATGCTGCTGATCGCTGTTCTGCAACCCTCAGCATTTCTCGCAGCAGTCGTGGGGCTGTCCTTCCTGTTAGGCATCGCCGAACCGCTGCGCGCGACCGCCATTCAACGGCTGACTGCGGATCACGTGCGCGCGCGCGCGGCGTCGCTCGCCAGTGCGTGCGACAAGGCTGTTGCAACGATCGCGCTCCTCGTGGCGGGCGTGCTGCCGCGGCGCCAATAGCTGACTCGCACGCAAAGGGTGGTTATCACGATTTCGTCGGACAGATCAGCGGAATCAATTCTCGTTTGTTGCGCCGATAGACTCGGAAATCTTCCCGATCGATCGTAATGACGTGGTGATGGGGATGCAGCTCGCTCATTCGGATGATGCAGAGATCCGCAAGATCTGGATGGCGATCCTTGTAACGATCAGCCAACGCCGTGAGCTGAATCAGATGCGCACGACAATCGAATGCTAGCGTTACGAGACCTTCACGAATGAGCGCGAGGGTGGCCGACGTGTTCTGCACGTGGAATGCGGTTTCCGCTAGAACGGCTTCACACGTGAGAAGTGGCTCATCAATCTGCTCCGCAAGCTGAATCGCCCACTCGTGATACGCATCGTTTCGATTGAGAAAGGCGACCAAAAAACCGGTAGCGGCGATACCCTTCACTTGCGGGAAAATCCTTTGCGAGACGAAAGGTCTCGTGCGCCGCGCACGGAGCCAGCGAGGCGCATATAGCCTCTACTGGTCGATTGGGTCTTCGCCTTGATCAGCTGTTCGCGAATGATCTGGCCCTGCGAAAGGCCGGTCCGCGACGAGGTCTCTTCCAGCCACTCGGCGAGATCAGATGTAAGACGAACTGTAATTGTATGACCCATATGCCAGAAGCGTATGACATCCCGGAGCGATGTTCAAGCCACACAACCCGGCTCGAGACGGACTCTACACTTTTACCAGCACTCCACGCGTCGGCTTTCCGGTCACCGCGGCAATCGCCCTGCAGTACACCGTCAGCTGACGCCGGTAGCGGTCCAGATCGTCGCCCAGCTCGCGATCCGTCTTGAAATCGAGCACGGTCACACCTTCCGCATCCTCGAACGCAAGATCGACGGTGCCTTCGACGAGCGTGTCATCTGGCGCACGCCAGGTCACCGGTGCCTCGCGGTAGCACGCAGCCGATGAGCGAGCGCGACCGATCAACGAGTGTTCGAGAATTGCGGTTGCCACGCTGACCGCCGCCGAGATCTCGTTTCCGCTGGCACCGAGAATACGACCCTGCGTCCGCGCGACGGCCTCGATCGTCGCGAGGTCAGCATCGAGCGGCAGCGTCGCGAGCAGCGCGTGGACCAGCGTGCCGAACTCCGGGCCGTGCGGCCGCGTTCCCGCTCCGGCGATGTTCAGGACTTCGAGGGAAAACGGAGCACCGATCGACTCGGGGAACAGCAGACCGACAGTTTCCTCTCGCGCCGAGGTTCGAGCCCACGCGGTTACGGTCTCGACCTGCAGCGACGGCCGGACGGCCCCTTCCAGCGCGAGCCGCCGATCGGTCTGCCAGCGCTCGTATTCGCTCAGTTTCTCGTCCACGGCAAACATGTCGCCGTCTTTCACGATGAGATCGTCGCGCCGCAGACCCAGCGTGGATGGGGCGCCGAGGGAGAGGATGTGCGGATCCCACCAAACTACCGAGTAGTGGTCGGGGGCCGGGGGTCGGGGGCCGGGGGCCGGGGGCCGGTGGTTCGGTAGCTCGGGGCTCGGGGTTCGGGATTTGGGGAGTGGAATTGTGAAACGATGCACGCCAGGTGCGACAGTCGACGTCCGCGCCGGATCGCCATCAGGGCGGGTCAACACGGAATCCTTCGAAGGAAAGTCCGGACAACCCGGCGCGCGCGATGATTGACGCCGCGATTCTTGGCGGGGGTACACCGCCGACATCAGCGGATCGAGCCATCCGCCCTGATAGGGATCGTCACCGAGCACGGGAACGACGAGGATGTCGCGCGCGCGCGTGGCCGCGACGTACGTCAGCCGAACCGCTTCCGCCTGCTCGCGTGCGAGCTCCTCGTTGCCGTGCAGCAGCAGGTCGACTGGCGCGAGACCGGCGAGCTTGAGCGCACACAGATTTCGATCAGCATCCAGCCAGCGGCTCGGTTCGACACGCGACAACTTGCACGTGGAATCCGCGAGAATCACGACCGGGAATTCCAGCCCCTTCGCCTTGTGTACGGTCATCAGGCGGATGCCTTCGCTCCCTTCTTCGAGGATTGGCGCTTCCGGCGCTTCGATGCCTTCGGCGGCCGTACGAAGCTCGTCGACGAACCTGCGAAAAGAAATTCCGCCCGCGAGCTCGTACTGGCGCGCCAGCTCCGCCACATGAAGCACGTTCGCAAGCGTCTGCTCGCCGCCGCTTCGAAGGACGAACCCGACGTGAGCCCGGGTCTCCGCGAGGAGCTGCTGAATCGTATCGGCGATCGGAACGTAATTGCGGCGCCGATGCAGCCGCTGCAGCACCGCCAGGGCGCCGGCAATTGGCTCGAGACCAGGTGCGGCGCTGAGATCGCGTGGAATTCTGAACGGGTGAAACGATCCAAACGTGTGCCGCCAATGGAGCAGCTCTTCGTCACCAATTGAAAACAGTGCTCCTCGCAGCGTCGCAAACACCGAGAGCTCATCGTCCGGCCACTCGATCGCGGCCAGCGCGGCTCGTAGCGTTTCGACTTCTTCACGATCGTGAAACGTCTTCCCTCCGACGAGCACCTGCGGGACCCCTCGAGCCTCGAGCGCCTGCACGTAGGGCTCCGTCATGTCCTGTCCGAAACTCAGGAACCGCCGGAAGAGAATGCAGATGTGCCGCGCCTTGATGGGCTCCGGGCCCGGGGTCCCTGACGCGCGTTCTCCAGCGCGTCGGGGTGGAGGCGTCTCGCCACCTCTGACCGTGACCTTCCAGTGGCTGCGCCTGACCAGCCAGTCGACGAACGCGCCAATCGCGTCCGGTAGCGACCGCTCGATCGCGATCATCGAGATCTGTCGGTGACCGTACGGCTCGGGGATGGGAAGAGCGATGACCGCTGGCTGATTGGCAATCGCAGTCCTGAATGGCGACAGGGGAACGTAGTCAGCCTGAAGCGTCGCAGCGTCGCCCGACATGCGCGGCGCAAACGCTGCATTGATGCACGCCTGAATCTCGGGAACACTTCGAAAGCTTGTCGTCAGCGTTACCGGCGTTGCGCCGCAGCGCTTCAACCGCTCACACACGTCGCGGTAGACGCCGACGTCAGCTCTCCTGAACCGGTAGATCGACTGCTTCGGGTCGCCGACGATGAAGAGTCGTCCGGGTTCGGGACGTGCCTCGTGCCAGTTCGTCACCGAGGGATCCGACGCAGTCAGGAGAAGGAGGATCTCGGCTTGGAGCGGATCGGTGTCCTGGAATTCATCCACGAACACGTGCGTGAAGCGCTGATGGAAGCTGTGGCGTGCCGACGCGCTTCCCTTGACGAGATTGCGCGCTTCGAGGAGGAGATCCAGAAAATCGAGCGACCCGCTTCGATGTTTGACGTCACGATAACGTCTGACCACACCCGCCAGCTCGAGTTGCAGAAGCGCGGCGAGGTCCGCGTCCGCATCCATCCGGAACTGATCGAGGTGCGTGCGAGCGCGCTCGACGGCCTCGAGGACATCGGCGCGCGTGACCCCTTGCTTGTAGCCCGGTCCTCGGCCGTGACGGGGGTTCACGAACGTCCGATTCCGCGACAGATCGACAAGCCGTGCTTCCCAGCCGTCGTAATCCTGAAGACCAATCGACCGTTGCAGCTCGATCTCCTGACTCGCATGTCGCGCGGGTGCTGTATCGAGATACAGGAAGTCGCGGCCGTACGACGGCGAACTCGTCAGAGCAGCGAGATCGCGGAGTTCCTGGGCGAGGCGATCGATGTCGGCTTCACGGTCGAACGGTCGCCGTGCCCACTCGGTTGGGAAATCACGCCATTGAGCGAGGTCCCATGCGGCCTGTCGCAAGCGATCGAGAGGCCCGTACTCGGGATCATTCACGCCGGGACGCATGAAGGGCTGTCCCGCGGAACGGCGCAGCGCACGCCGCAATCCTTCTGGAGGATCAGCCATCTCGGCCTGCACCCAGCCCGCAAACGCTTCGGAGAACAGCCGTTCTGCCTGCGGTTCGGTGAGCACGGTGAAGAGCGGATCGACGGCCGCCTCGACTGGACGCTCGCGCAGCAGATCGGCGCAGAAGCCGTGAATCGTGCTGACGTGCGCCTCTTCGAGGCGCGTCAGCGCCGCGTCGAGACGATCGCGCGTCCTCTCATCCATCACCGACCGCCGCTCCCGTTCGAGTGCTTCGCGCAGCCGAAGCTTCAACTCCCCCGCGGCCTTCTCCGTGAAGGTCACGGCAACAATCTTGTCGATCGTTGTCCTGCCGGTCGCGAGAATCCGGAGGATCCGTCTGACGAGCTCGGTTGTCTTCCCGGTGCCCGCGGCGGCTTCGACGATGAGGGTGGAATCGAGATCCGAGGCGATCTGATCTCGCGCGAGCTGATCGAGGAGTATCGTCATGGGCGCTGCCTCAGGACATCCAGATCGCCGAGGCGCTCCGGCGGCTTGTGTCGAATTCGTTGTTCCTCGTTCGGACCGCAGACCACGCGGAAGTCGCACCAGTGACATGCGCCCTTTGCAGGAGCCGGCGGCAGGAATCCGAGCTCGATGGCCCGGTCGACAATTTCGAGGGCTTCGATGCCCATCCGCCGGTTCGTTTCGTTGATCGCGATGTGGTGATCGGTGAACGCGCCTGCCGCCGTGCAGTAAAACAAGCGGCCGAAGCCGACGGGCTCACCGAGCGCCTGTTCGACGGCAGCGCTGTAAAGAACAGGCTGGAGGATCGCCCCGCCGCCGATCACCGTCCGATCGGTCGTCCGGTTTCGCCCGGTCTTGTGATCCGTGACGCGCAGCAGCGCTCCATCCTGCCGGCGCTCGATCAAGTCGACCGATCCACGAAGCTTGAACCGGCCGTCGACGAGAACGGGATCGGCGACGCTGGCCGGGTCGTGCTGCGCGTCGAGGTCGAGTCCGAAGCTGAACTCGAAGTGCTCGGGTATCCAGTCGGTCTGTTCTGGAAGCCTACGGACCCAGACCCGCAGGTCCTTCGCGATGTCGGCAATCTCGTCCTGCCAGACCCGATCGATCGCCGGCGCAAGCTGTTCGTACTGCTCGTTCGCGACGGCCGCGATGACGGTGTCCAGCGCATCGAGCGCTCTGGTCAGGTTCGCGCTCGTGACAGGCAGGTCGCCGGACGCCTTGAGCGTGCGGAAGAATTGCGCCTGCACTTCGTGAAAGATCGCGCCTCGCGTGAGTGGGTCGAGCCGCTGCAGCGGCTCCGGTTCCTTGCCGGGCTCGAGCCGGTAGATGGCAGAGAGCAGGAACTGATACGGGCAATTCGTGAATTTCTGCAGCGCCGACAGCGAGTAGGGACGAGCGTGAAGACGACGGCTGGCGAGCGCCTCGCGCGTGGTGCTCGTCACGCGGATCAAGCCGTCGTGTGGCGACCACGCCGAGCGCCCGCGCGCCCACCGCGCCGAGACCGATCGACGAAGGCACTCGTTCAACCGGAGCATGTAGTTCGCATGGCCCCGGACGCTTGCGCGAACGTCGACGGCCAGCAATTCTCGCAGGACGGCAAGGTCGTGCTCGAGATCGTCAATCGCGCGTCGCGGATCGGCTGGTGCCGGCCAGGCGAGGCTCGCGTCCCCGTCATACGCAGCGGCCTGCTCGAGCGCCTCGTGATCGGGAATGCGGCCGGTGATCGCGCGGATCACATCCAACGCGTAAAACGACGGCACGCGAGGGCGCGATTCCGCAATCTCCATCCGCGGATAGGAGAGCCAGACTCGCTCGGTTGCGGCGCCCGTCGCCAGACGGAGGAGCAGACGTTCCGTTCGCGCGCGATCGCCTTGCAGCGGGAGTCCGTGACCAAGCGGCATCCGCATTTCTTCATCGAGCAGCATGGGGTCTTCCCGTGGCTTCTGCGGGAAGATGCGCTCGGCAAGGCCCGGAACGAACACGACACGAAACGCGCGGCCGCGCGCCTGGTGCGGACTTCCGACGAAGACCGCACCGTATCGCGATCGCCGTGGCGGCGGCTGCAGCATCGAAAGCCGATCCATCAGGACGTCGCGTACTTCTTCGAGCGACACGGGGCCGATTTCTCCCATCGGACGAAGCTCGGCGAGCACTCGACGGACGCCGTCCGGTTCCTTCAGCACGCCGGGCGCGAGATTCTCGAAGCGATCGAGCCATTCGGCCCACGTGGCGGTCGCCGGCCACTGCGCGAGCGTGTCAATGACCGGCAACGCGAACCCGCGCAGGTGTGCGAGGTTGCGCAGGTCGCGCCTGAGCCGCTGCACGATCGGCGACTCCGGATCGTCGCGGGACTCTTCGACGATTCGCAGTCGGAACTCCCGCGCGAGGCCATCGAGTCGTCTATGCCAGCGCGCCGCGTCGCCGCCGATCACGGCTGAATCGACGATGAGAGCCTCCCACTTCCACGGCGCCCGCAGCGAACCGGCCACAACCGCCACATCGTCGGTCGCGTCGATGCTGGTTTCATCTGACGGATCGAAGTCGTGATCTTCCTCACGGTCTGCGTGTGCGGCAGCAGCATCCGCGACCTGCGCGAACACGTCATCAGTGGGCGGGGTGAATGACGGAGCAGGCGGCGCCGCCGCATCGAGGCGCGGCACCTGGGCCAGCGAGAGATACTCGGAGAAGCGGCGGGCCGACAACTTCTCGAGGGCGCACGCGAGGATTGCAAGGAACGCGCGACCCGCCGGGTGCGGCCGCCGGACACCGCGATCGAACCAGCCGCGGATGCCTGCGCGATGGAACGCGTGCTCTATCAGGCCGAGATACGTGTGAGGCGAGCGGAGCAGGACGGCCATCTCGTCGAGCGGCGTCCCCGATCGCGCTTCTTCCAGGATCCGGCGTGCGATCTCGATGCATTCGCGTCCTTCGCCAGGCGCCGAGAACACACGCACGTCGCCCATCGCCGTGCGTGGCGGCGGCTCCTCGGTCTCGAACAGGAACTTCCGCAAGGCGACGAGATCCGATGTGCCTGGTTGCTCCAGCATCTCGGGTGTTGCTCCAAGCGCGGCCAGTTTTTCGAGAGCCCCGGAATCGCCGGCGGGCACAGTGATGAACGCGTCGCTCGCCGAAGCAATCAATGCGCGGAGCAGATCGGTCTCGACTGCTGAATCGAACGGGACGTCCAGAAGGATCAGCGGACGACCCACGTATGGCGCCGGGCGTCCCTTGACCGCTTCGATCGCCGCCTCGAACAGTGCGGCCCGATCCGTGGCCGAAGCAGCTGCGAACTGCTCTTCGAACCGGTCGAGCAGTTCCGCCAGGTCCGCGCCACCGAGCGGCAGCGCCGCAAGCGATTTACCTGTGACCCGCGCGAGGCGGATTTCCTGCAGCGTTCGCGCGAGCGCGCGCGGAAAGCCCGGCGTCCGCGCGACGGGCTCGAAGTAGGTCAGCGCCTGGTCGCGCTGCGCCTCGAACGCGGCTCGCGCAGCGACCGCATCCGAACCGAGCGCGCTCGTGGGCGGTCGTCCTTGTGCAGCGAGAACAGGCGCCGCTAGGCGCGCAGCCAGTTGGGTGAAGCTGAAACGATGGAGGCCCAGCGTCGCCGGTCGAGCGGCCGCAATGCCGCGCGCAAAATCGTCGGCCGCGCCACGCGACGCGCCGAGGATGAGAACGATGCCGGTGGAGAGATGGAATTCGACGAACGCGCGCGCTTCGGCGAGGCGCAACGCGGCAACGGCGGATTGAACGATGCGGATCATTCCGCGATCCTTTCTTCCCGGTCCATCGCGCCGGGTCACCGGAACAGCCGCGCCACGCGACTGTGTCCGCAACAGTAGCACAGATCGGGTTCAGGAGCTCGAGAACCGGCTCAGGGCTCCTGGCTCTCGGCTCTTGGCACGCCCAAGGCCCATTGCCATGAGCCTAGAGCCAATGCGAGCCGCCCCGCAGTTTATATTTACTCCCATGCTGTTCCTGATCGTTCTCGTCCTGCTTCAGGCCGCTGCGCCGAAGCCTCCCGCGAAGCCGGCGGTCCCGTTCAAGACCCCGTTGACGATCGACGAGATGTCGAACAAGCAGGCGGTCGTTAACACCACGGCCGGTACGTTCGTCATCGATCTGCGTCCGGATCTCGCGCCCAACCACGTGGGCTATTTCATCAAGCTGGCGAATGAAGGCGCATACAAGGGGACGACGTTTCATCGCGTGATCAAGTACGGAATCATCCAGGGAGGAGATCCGCTGTCGCAGGATCCCGGGAAGGCGAAGCTTTATGGTACGGGCGGCTTCGGCATGCTGAACGGTGAGGTCACGAACGAAAAGCACGTGCGCGGCACGGTCTCCGCGGTGCTTCAGCCCGAGAAGCCGGACAGCGCCGGCGCGCAGTTCTTCGTCTGCGTCACCGATCAACCCGCCCTCGATGGAAAGTACACCGTGTTTGGACGCGTCTCCGAAGGACTGGACGTCGTCCAGCGAATCTCCGAGACGCCGGCGAATGAAAACGGCGCCGCGACCGAGCGCGTCGAGATCAAATCGGTCGAGATCCGCGATGCGCCGCTTCCCGAGCCGGTGCCGTTCTCGACCGAGTCGCCGGCCGATCTCGCGACGTTTCGTGCCGTGCTCGAGACGTCATCCGGTCCCATCACCATCGAGTTCTTCCCGGATAAAGCTCCCGAGCACGTCCGCAACTTTCTCCGCCTCGCGTCAGCGGGCGTCTTCGACGCCACCGCCTTTCACCGCGTCGTCCGTGGCTTCGTCATTCAGACCGGCTCGCTCACGAGCCGAGGGGCGCTGACGGAGAAACAACAGAAGCTCGTACACAACCTTCAGCCCGAGTTCAACGACACGAAACACGTCAAGGGTATCGTATCCATGGCGCGCGGCGACGACCCGGCGAGCGCAACGACGTCGTTCTTCATCGTGACGGGCGACGGCAGCTCGCTGGATGGCAAGTACACCGCGTTCGGCCGCGTGGTCGACGGGATGTCCGTGGTCGAAGCCATCGAGCAGACGCCGGTCAACGGGGAAGCGCCGGTGACGAGGGTCGAGTTGAAGACGGTGAGAGTTGTGAAGTGATCGACTTCAGTCGGAGGAGCCGGAGATCACGGAAAAGTCATTCACCGCGGAGGCGCGGAGTTCACGGAGGTCGCCGAATCTCTTTAGCGGCAATAACTGTTGGATCGAACCACGATCTGAAACGCAGGGATCGCTGAGGAGCCGAGTCGCGCATAGGTCCAGCCGGAACTCGACGGCTCGGCACGGTGGGGCGCGGACGCCCCACCCTAACGCACCGCGCGGGGCATCCGGACTTCTCCGTGTGCTCCGTGCCTCCGCGGTGAACGTCTTATCCGTGGCCTCCGTCTTCTCCGTTCGCGCCAGCGTCCAAATGGGTCACAGGAGCCGACATGACTTCAATTCGCCGTTCAACGATGACGTTAATCACCGCTGCGTGCGTCGTATCCCTTTCCGGGCTCGTGTCGAACCGCGATCTCGACGACTGGCCACAGTGGCGCGGTCCGAACCGCGACGGCGTCTCTGCCGAAAAAGGGCTGCTGCAGGACTGGCCGGCCGGCGGACCCCCGCTCGCGTGGAAGGCGAGCGGTGCGGGTGAGGGCTATTCCTCGTTTGCCGCGTCGAACGGCCGTCTCTACACGCTCGGCGCACGCGGCGGCACCGAATACGTCGTCGCATTCGACATTGCAACCGGCAAACGCCTCTGGGAGGTCGCGCACGGACGACGGTTCAGCAACGACCGCGGAGGCGGCCCGCGGGCAACGCCGACGATCGAAGGCAGCATGATGTACGCGTACGGCGCGAGCGGCGATCTGAGCGCCATCGAGATAGGCGGCGCCGCGCCGAGGGTCGTCTGGGCCATCAACGTGCTGAAGCAATTCGGTGGCTCGAACATCACATGGGGCCTGAGTGAATCACCGCTCGTCCTGAGCGATCGGATTCTGATCAACGCCGGCGCACCGAATGCGTCGATTGTCGCGCTGAAGAAAACTGATGGCTCCGTTATCTGGAAGAGCCAGGGCGATGAGGCCGGCTACTCGTCGGCGGTGCTGCACGAAGCCGGAGGCATCCGCGAAGCGATCTTCTTCACGGGTGAGCGCGCGCTCGGCGTCGACGTGAACACCGGGAAGTTGTTGTGGAGTTACGGACAGGTGGCGAATCGCACGGCGAACATCGCCACACCAATCGTCAAGGGGAATCGCGTGTTCCTGTCGTCAGGCTACGGGACTGGTGCCGCGCTCCTGGAGCTGACGCCCGCAAACGGCGGCATCACGGCCCGGGAGGTGTACTTCACGCGGCAGATGAAAAACCATCACGCGAGCTCCGTGGTGATTGGCGAGCACCTCTACGGGTTCGACGATGCGATCCTCAAGGCGATGAAGTTCGACAGCGGGCAGATCGCGTGGCAGGATCGCAGCGTCGGGAAGGGCTCGCTCGTTTTTGCCGACAACCGTCTGTATCTCTACAGCGAGAACGGCGTGGCAGGTCTTGCGGAAGCGTCGCCCCAGGCATACAAAGAGCACGGCCGATTCCAGCTGAAAACCGGGTCGCTGCCGACGTGGAGTCACCCGATCGTCTCCGGGGGGCGGCTGTACCTGCGGGATCAGGACACCATTTACGCCTACGACGTGAAAGCAAAGTGAACTCCTCCAGCTCAGCTTTCCACCGGTGCTCGCGAACGGCAATAATGAGGACTGGTCACGCGGCAGCATCGATCAGGGAACCAAAGGAAGATAGGACAGTTTGGCAGATACACGACTGAAGATTGCGGTCTTCGTTGATTTCGACAACATCGAAATTGGCGTCAAGAGCACGCTGGGCGTGCAGTTCGACATCGGCGTGGTGCTCGAGGCGCTCAAGGAGCGCGGCGACGTCGTTTCGAAGATCGCGTACGGGGATTGGACGCGAGCGGGCGACTACAGCCGATCGCTGACGCAGCACGCCACGAAGCTGGTTCAACGGAACCTCACGCCCGGAGGCGACAAGAACGGAGCGGACATCAATCTCGCGCTCGACGCGCTCGAGATGGCCTTCACGCACAGCCACATCAATGCGTATGTGATCGTCGGCGGCGACAGCGATTTCATTACCCTCGTCGAGAAGCTCAAGCAGTACGACAAGCAGATTTTCGTCGTGGGCGGGCGGGCGTTCACCAGCATGGTGATGCAGCGCAACTGCCACGAGTTCATCGCGTACGAGAATCTGGTGAGCGCGCGCCGCTCGCAGGATCGCGGCCGGCCGGCGGCGCCGGTGACGCAGGCGCCGCTCGAGCAGGCCGTTCCGCTCGTACGCCGCGCATTGAAGGTGCTGAGCGATCGTGAGGTCTCGCCACAGCTCGGCCTGCTCAAGAGCACGCTGCTGCAGCTCGACTCCACGTTCTCCGAACGGACGTACGGCGCCGGGAGCTTCCGCGACTTTGCGCAGAAGCTTGCGTCTGCCGGCCACGTGACCTTGAAGGAGCACGGTCGTAACGTGCTCGTCGAGCTCAGCGAGAATGGCCACACGTCCACCGAGGAGGCTCCACAACAGCGCCGCGACTCGCGCGATGGAGCGCCGGCGTCGGTTGGATCGTCAGAGCCGCGCGTCGCGGACGGCATCCGCGCCGTTCGAAACCTGTTTCAATCCGCGCAGAATCCGCCTCGCTGGCCGATGTACATTCGCCAGGCCAAGCAGTACCTCCGCGGCGTCGATCCAGCCTTCGACGAACGCAAGTTCGGGTTCGCCAGTCTGGTCGATCTGATCCGCGCCTGTCAGCGCGAAGGGTTGTTCCGGATCGAGCGCGATCGCCAGGGTGTGCTGCGGATCTTCCCCGGCAACGTGATGCATCCGGTGACGGAGCCCGTGACGATCGAGGGTGACGAAGACACGCGAAGCTCCCAAGTCCAGGTCGAGCCGGACGCTCCGGAGGCCAGTGAAGAAGCCGCAGCGCCGGTCGAAGTCGGCGGGCAGCCGATGCCCGGAGACTGGAGACCGGAACCGGAACTTCGAGCCGACACGGAAGTCGTCGACGGCGATGTTCTTCAGGAAACCGCGATTCCACCCGTCGTTGACGCGCAGCTGGAGCCTGCAAGCACCGGACGTCGTCGACGGAGCAGCGGCAGATCGCGACCGCACGCTGCGCGCGGCAAAGCGGCGGACGGGCAGAGCGCACCGCGCACGCGCAAGACATCCCCGAAGCCACGCAAACCCCGCAGTCGCACTCGGAAGGAGGCGCCGACAGAATAACGCGTCGCCCTCGGTTACTGAGTCCTCTCTGATTCCTTCCCCGTGAACGGCAGCGCGCACTCGCTGGTGCCTTCTCCCGCTTCCAACAGGTTGTGCACACTCACACCAAGCAGCCGGACCGGTCGTCGGCCCGCCTCGGTGCGTTCGAGGAGCGCGACGGCGCGCGCGGCGAGGTTGTCGACATCGTCCGTGGCGGGCTCTTTCGTGTGACTGCGCGTGATGGTCGTGAAGTCGGAATATCGAACCTTGATCGTCACTGTGCGGCACAGGAGCGATCTGCGCCCGAGCCACTGGCCGACATCGCGCGCCATCTCGTCGATGTGCCTGCGGACGTCCGCGATGTCGACGAGATCGCGTGCAAACGTGTTCTCCGTGCCGGACGACCTCACCGCCCGGTCGGCCACGACCGGTCGGTCGTCGATGCCTTGCGAAAGCTGCCGCAGCCAGTCAGCCTGACTCCCCACCGCGGCTCGCAGTGCCGCAGGGTCCGCCGTCCGGACATCGATCACGCGCACGATCCCCTGATCGCGTAAACGCCTTGCCGTCACAGGACCGACGCCCCAGAGCGCGTCGACGGGCAGCTTGCGCAGGAACTGCTCGACGCGTTGCGGCGCGATGACCGTCAAGCCATCCGGTTTCTTCCACGCCGATGCAACCTTGGCGAGGAACTTGTTCGGCGCGACGCCCGCTGACGCGGTCAACTCTGTTGCCTCGCGAATCTCGGTCTTGAGTCGCTGAGCCACCGCTTGGCCGAGCGGCTCGTCCCAGGCATTTTCGGTGACGTCGAGATACGCCTCGTCGAGCGACAGCGGCTCGACGAGGGTAGTCACGGATCGAAAAATCTCGAACACTGCCTGGGAGACCGCCCGATAGCGCGTGAAGTTCAGCGGCACGACGATGAGCGTTGGGCAGAGTCGAACGGCGCGTGCCATCGGCATTGCCGAGCGGACGCCGAACGCGCGTGCCTCGTAACTGGCGGCGGCGACAACGCCACGATGCGCAGCGTCTCCGCCCACGGCAATCGGTTTCCCGCGCAGCGTGGGATCATCGCGCTGTTCGACGGATGCGTAGAACGCATCCATGTCGATGTGAAGGATGCGGCGAAGCACGACTGTCGACTGATATCACGCTACTCTGGATTTTCCGTTCGGCGGCGCCGCCGCGATCAGCCGTGAGATGACCGCATCCATCTGGTCATCGGACAGCGACGGATACACCGGTACCTGTACGGTCGATGCCGCTCGCTCGGCGCCGGGCGCGCAGCGCTCCTGCCCGAACAGCGGCAGCCGTGTGCAGACGTCGACGTGCAGGGTCTCGAC
>Ga0114129_10002251_pt1 | contig 26657 bp, 27 predicted proteins | sample RhiMetdeltSRZDD1_FD_80071 | JGI IMG/M metagenome (GOLD analysis project Ga0114129, IMG submission 80071) | Populus rhizosphere microbial communities from Tennessee, USA - Rhizosphere MetaG P. deltoides SRZDD1 (version 2) (version 2) | ecosystem: Host-associated > Plants > Roots > Rhizosphere >...
CCCCGCAAATCACGGACCTCATCATCGGCCTCAGCGAACGCGCTCCGCGCTGCAGACATACCCGCCAGCGGCGAACCGAACTGCCGCTCCGCGAACGTCAGACTCTCCAGCCGCCGCTCCCGCTCCGCCTCCCGGTCCGCCTGCTCCCGCCGCTCCTGGGCGGCTTCCCGGGCCTCGTCGCGGGCCATCTGCGCTTGCGCCAGCTCCAGCCCGGTCGGGGCGTCACCACCGAGCCCAAGCCAGGATTCAGTCATCACGTGCCTCCTCAGTGATCGCGGCCTCGATCGCGGCGCGCTGGCTGTCGTCCAGGTCGGCGCTCCGCGTGACCACGGTCTGCACCGCCCGGTTAAGGTCCCGGGTGCCCGGAGGACCCCATCGTCTGGCGACCAGCGCCCGGCCAGCCGCGGAGGCGTCATCGTTCGTATCGGTCATACGCAAAGACTACAGCACGTAGTACTACATCGTGTAGCAGAACTCGAGCCAGCCCTAGATCACCCACACGCCCGGCTCGGACACCGCCTCGTTGCGCCGCAGCCCCCACAGCGCGAACGCCGCCGCATTCAAAGGGCTCATGTCGGCGGTGACCTTCCGGCGCTCGAACGCGAAGCGGACCGCCAGCGGCCGGGGGACAGCGGCCTGCATCGACTTCCGCAGCGCCGGATGCTCACCTAGTTTGACCCGCCGTCCCCGGACCTCGGTCACGAATTGCCATGCGCTCGCGGCGACGTCCTCCGGCGACAATTCATGCAGCCACATCCCAGCGGCGCGCAGGCCGTCCAGGATCCCGGCGCACGGCATCGGATCGCAGTAGATGCCGCAGTTGTCGGCCAGCTCCCCGTACAGCCGCGCCGCCTGGGCGAGCGCGTCATCCGGCGACCCGTAGAACCTCAAGTCCGCCACCCACCTGCCACCGTCGCGGCCGGCCACGGCGATAGCCGCCACGTCGGTGTCCGCGGACAGCTCCAGCCCAATCGCCAGCGTCACCGGATCGCCTCCAGCCAGTCTTGTTCGGTGAACAGCCGCCAGCCCGGGTTGGCGACCTCGGGCCATTGACAGAGATAAGCCCTCCGGAACTCGCTCAACTCCATCGTCTCGAAGTCAGCGCGCACAGTCTCCTCGCTGACCGTGATCCCCAGCGCCGACATACAACCCCACCAGGTCGCCGGGTCGGCCGGGTCCGCATCATCGGGCGCCGAGTACCCGGTGTACGCCGCGGTGTCCGTCACCCCCATCTCGCACTGGGCGCGGCCCTCATCCACCTTGCCCCGGAAGTACGACGAGAACTCGTTGCCGGCCGTGGACACCACCCACAGCTGCGCCGAAGGAACCGTCATCATCGCGGGCTTGAGCGCCTGCTCGATCGTCGCGTCCCGCTGCGCCCACGCCTCGTCGATCACGGCCAGGTCGAGGGTGTCGCCGTGGTCGGACGCCTCGGTCCCCGATGCGAGCATGATCATGGACCCGTTACGGAACACGAACGCCTCGGACCCGTAGCCCTTGCGGACATCGACCAGCCTGCGCAGCGGCGACCGGCGGATCCGCGGCCACCACACATCCAGGAACCGGCGCCGGCCCGCCAGCCGGGTCTGCGCCGAGTAGGACACCATCGTCCCCGGCGCGTCCCGGCACCGCGCCACCATCAGCGACAAGGTGCCGACCGACTTTCCCTGCTGGCGGGGTTCCTCAATCACGACCTGCCGGTAGGCCGGGAGCCCGGTCGCCGGATCGGTCTCGGTGCCGGTCGCGATGATCTGCCGCTGGTGCGGCATCAGCCCACGGAACCCGGGGCCGCCGAACCCCAGCGCGGCGGCGACCACATCCACCTTGCCAGCGAAATGCGCCCGCCCCGGGGTCGCCGGGGTGGCCCACCTAGGCCGCGCTGAAAGCGGCGTCGAACTCGGCGAGCTCACGATCCACACTCTCACCGGGGCCGCGCAGGGCCAGCAGTGTCGCCCGCAGTTCCCGCTCCAGCACCGCGTTGCCCTCGGCCGCCTCGCACGCGGCCTCAAGCCTGCGCGCCTGCCGTTCCAGCGCCGCGTCCACGTCAACCGGGCCATCACCCATGTCACCGGCCGCGGGCGCAGTCACCGGGGCGCTCAGCGCGTCACAGCGCGGCCCGCACAGATGGTGATCGCCCTGCTTATGCGCCTTCCAGCGCCGCGTCCGGGTGGCGCCGTCGTCGGCCATGATCTAGTGTCGCACGCTGACGTCAGCGCAGGGTGACGGCAGCGCGTACAGGCGACTCCGGGGTCAGCGCAAGCCTGTGACCTGCGAAAACCGATTCGATCATGGTTGTTCGGCTTACCGTGGCCTGGCCAGCCCGCGCATGCGGTTGCCGAGGATGGCACCAGCCCGCCGGTTGCATGACCTATGCGACAGCCGCTTAACCTGCGGCCCTCCGAAGACGCGGCCCGGGAAGTCGTCGAGGTCGAGGAGCTGGCTGCGGTACATCGGTTGGCCGCAGCGCGGGCACGGGTCACCGTCGCGCAGCAGCGCGAGGTGAGCCTTGCGGTCCTTCTGGTGCTCACTGCCGAGACCTCTTTGGGTTGTGCTGAGGCGCACCATGCCGGGACCGGCCACGGTGGCGAGTCCACGCTTGCGCCTGCCGCGCCTCACCGGCCGCGGCCGTGCAGCCACAGGTTGACAGTGGCCGCGACGACGATCCCCACGACCACGATGCCCCCGCGCGCCCTCCAGACGGCTTTCATCGCATTGGTGGCGCGGGACTGCGCGAAGCGGCGGTCGGCCTCCCGCTCGCGCCACATCCGGCCGTACCAGCCGGCGAGCAGGGCGACGATGACCGCGACCGCAGCTGCTTCCCGCGTCACGGTCTGAGTATCGGCTAGCACGGGGGGTGAAAGCCAGCGTAAGGCCGGCGAGGCGCCGGCCGGCGGCGGTTCGGTGATCACGATGATGGGCTTGTCGGCCGTCATGGGCTGCATTCCTTCCCGGTGATGCGACCAAAGCGACGAAAGCGACCGAAGGTCAGCCGCTAGGGTTTTCGTCGCTTTGGTCGCTTTGGTCGCCTGGTTTGTAGATGAGCAGGGTGACGGGCCTGCCGCCGGTCTGTTCGGTGAGGACGTCGTAGTCGCCCGTGGCGAGCAGCCGGTCGGTCAGTTCCTTGATCTCGGCGCTGCTCTTGTGGCGGTTGAACAGGTCGCGTATCTGCGTGCTGGTCAGCCCGCTGAGCCCGGCGGCCTGCGCCGCCTCGGCGAGCAGCTCCAGGTCGGGTTCGCCCGTGCTGCCGAAGATGTGCTCCACCGATGCGAGCGAGTACCGCCATAGCGCCATCGCCGCGGCGAGGTGCTCGGTGGTGATGGCTGGCGCGGCGTCGAGCAGGCAGTAGATCAGCGCGGTCCGCATCACCTGCGGCGCGGCGCGGGCGACCATCCGGGCGATGAACCCTTCGGGCACGTCGCCGGGGGTCAGCTCGGCGTACAGGTCGCCGCACCACCACCGTTCGGCCGCGTCGTCCCGCAGGTAGCGCAGCGCGAGCTTGGCGTGCTCGCGCAGGCCGGCCAGCCGCTTGCCGGCGTCCTCAACGACTCCGGCCGGTGCGCCGCCGCCGTCCGGCAGCCGCTTGGACCGGCGCACCAGGAACGGCAAGAGCCTGTTCGCGGTGCCGCCGACCACGTCGGTCGATTCGGCGTAGCGGACCCGCAGCTCGCCCGGGGTGATGTGCCCGATGACGGTGATGTGGTGGCCGGTGGCGCGCATCCGGTTCGCCGACCGGGACATGGTGGACAGCGGCCGGCCGTCCCAGGCTTCGCGCATCCGCTCGGACAGGTCGTTGCCGTCGCGGCCGGCGCGGCGCAGGGTGCCGCCGAACTCATGCTCGACCACGAGCAGCCGCTTATCAGTCACCCCGGGATGCTGGAGCTTCGCCGGCACATCGTCGCCCGACGGGTCACGGACGCGCTCGATCAGCCCGGACCCGCTGGTGAGCCCGGACTCGACGTTGCCGTTCAGGAACCCTTGATCGGCCGCGGCGAGGATGCGGCGCACGATGGCGTCGGCGGTTCCCTTGCGGCCGTCCGCGGTCGCGCCGGCCAGCACCGGCCAGATCCGCGACGGGTGCTCAGTGTCGCCGATCCACACATGCGGGAAGCCGGCGTGACTGCGCCCGTTGACCAGGTAGCAGCCCGCCGTCGCCAGGAACGTCACCAGCACCGCTACCGGGTCCGCCTCGGTGTATGGCGCGGCGCCGGCGGCGACCTCGCCAGCGGGGCCGTAGAAGGCGTCCGGGCCGAGGATGGGCCACTCGCTGCCGCTCATGCGGCGTCACCCCGGCAGCACGGCACCCACCGGCCACCCGGCCCGAACATGCCTGGGCACACGAACCCGGGATGGCCGGCCGGGTCGTGCTTGCCAACATCGAGCAGCCGGTCGAGCGCGATTGCAGCCATGCGCATCTGACGACGGTGCTCGGCCGCGGCGAGCGGGTGACCGTCCCAGCACGGGTTAGGCGCTAGCGGGTGATTCACCTTGCCGGGCGTTACCATGGCGAAGGACCTGCCGCCGCTGCGCTGGTCTTCTGGCCCCCGGGAATCGCCACCCGGGGGCCGATCCTTGCCGGTCATCCCACCGCGGCTGTGCGGGCCGCTGCCTTCTCGGCCGCCTCGGCGCGCAGCTGCGCCTCGAACGCCTCGACTGCCTCGACCGGGTAGAGGCAGCGTTTGCCGGCCTTGATCGGCACTGGGCCGTATCCGCTGAACCGCCACCATCGGACGGTCGCCTCGGGGGTACGGAACCGCGCGGCGACCTCGGCGGTCGTCATGTATCCAGCGACCATCATCACTCCCAGCAGTAGTAGCTTCTGCTCTTGGCAGTAGCCGGCCGGCTGAACGGTAGCCAACGAATCCGGGCGCTGTCAACGCGACTAGTGATAGCATGTATTGCTATGAACAGTGATGCCTCGGAACCACGGTCGGCGATCTTCGCTAGGAACGTGCGGCGGCTGCGCGAGGAACGCGGAGGGTCTCAGGCCGAGCTTGGCCGACGGCTCGGCGGCAGCCACGCGCTCCGCCAGGCGCGGGTCGCCACTATCGAGGCCACCGGGAGCGTGACCATCGACCAGGCCGACGCGTTCGCCGACGCGCTCGGGGTGCCGGTCGAGGTCCTGCTGTACGCGGAACCACCAGCCACCAAGGCCGTCCAGGTGCAGCGACTGATACGGATGTTCAACGCCGTAGACCGGGCACGAGATGAGGCACGCTCAGTGATGGACGAGATCATCGCCGAGATCCCGGGCCGGCTGGGGCCGCCGGGCACGATCGTCACGGCGGACCGCATAGAGACCCTGCCCACCGAGAATGGGGAGTGAGCCATGGGCAATGTGAAGCGCCGGCCGGACGGCAAGTACCGCGCCCGTTACCGCGACCACGCTGGCAAGGAACACGCCAGGCACTTCGACCGCAAGATCGACGCCGAGCGGTGGGTCACCGGGCAGGAGGCCGCGCTGGACCGCGGCGAGCACATCGACCCGCGGGCCGGCCGGGTCAGGTTCGCCGACTATGCGGGAGAATGGCTCACCAGCCAGTTGCACCTGCGGGAGGCGACCGGACGCCAGTATGAGCAGGCGCTGCGGCTGCGCATACTGCCGGTCCTCGGCGGCCGGCCCCTGGCCACGATCAAGCGCAGCGACGTCCAGTCGCTAGTGAACGCATGGGCAGCGGACGGCGCATCCGCGAACTCGGTCGCCAACTACTTCAAGGTGCTGCACCTGATCTTCAAGAACGCCGTCCTCGACGGCCTGATCGCCAAGAGCCCATGTGTGGCGATCAGGCGCCCGGCGGTGGAGGCCAAGCAGGTGATCCCGCTCACCGTCGATCAGGTCAGGGCGATCGCGGATGCGATCGAACCGCGCTGCCGGGCTGCGGTGCTGCTCGGCGCCGGCTGCGGCCTGCGGCTGGGGGAGATCACCGGGCTGACCGAGCCGGACATCCGCTGGATGACCCGGGACATCGCAGTCAATCAGCAGCTCGGCCGCGGCGGCCGGCTCGCGCCACTGAAGACGAAAAGCTCCGCCCGGGTGGTGCCAGCACCCGCCTTCGTGCTGGAGGCGCTGTCGGAGCACATCGCCACCTACGGCCTCGGCCGCGACCAGATCATATTCACCCGCCCTGACCAGGCAGCCCGGCGTTACGCCACGGGACAACTGTCGGCAGCCCGGAGGTATCGTCCTGGCGCCGACGTCTCCGCGCAGCGGCAGGCCGTCCGCGACGCACGAGAGACCCGCAGCGTTGACCCTCTCAACAGCCGGCTGAGCGCGGCCTTCACCAAAGCCGTCCGCGACGTCAACGCGAAGGCCGCGGAGCGGGAACGGGACCGCAAGGCCGGCCGCACCACCCTGCCGCCGCTGCCATCAGTCCCGGAGGACACCAGCCCGCACGACCTGCGCCACCATTACGCGAGCACGCTGATCGACGGAGGCGAGTCCGTCGTCGTGGTCGCCCGGCGGCTCGGCCATGCCAACCCGTCGATGACCTTGGACGTCTACAGCCACCTGTTCCAGGACACCGCGGAGCGCACCCGATCGGTGGTCGATGCGGCCTGGGCAACCAAGATCAATGCAGTTGCGGACTCAGTGCGGACTAGCGGAGGCGCACAGGTCTCTGACCTGCGGCGATAAACCCATTCTGGCTACTCAGCATGTATCCGGTGGTAATGTTCGCGGCTAGCAGGCTGATCATCACGGACGGCGGAAGCGACGGAAGGGTGCGAGGCTGCGTGCTCACGATCGGTCGCCCGCTCCGCGTCGCACTGGTCTCCTACCGCAGCAAGCCGCATTGCGGTGGCCAGGGCATATATATGCGTCATCTGTCCCGTGAGCTGGCCGCGCTCGGCCACCACGTGGAGGTCTTCTCCGGCCAGCCCTATCCCGAGCTTGAGCCGGGCCCCATCCTGCGCACCGTGCCCAGCCTGGATCTGTACCGGGAGCCGGACCCGTTCCGCTGGCCACGGCCGTCGGAGTTCCGCGACTGGATCGACGTGCTGGAGTTCGCCGCCATGCGGTCGGGCTCCTTCCCCGAGCCGCTCACATTCAGCCTGCGGGCGCGGAGGGTGCTGCGCGCCCGCCGCGCTGAGTTCGACCTGGTCCACGACAACCAGGTACTCGGGTACGGGCTGCTGGGGCTGGCCAGGGCCGGGCTCCCGCTGGTGACCAGCATCCACCACCCGATCAGCGTGGACCGGCGGATCGAGCTTGCCGCGGCCCGGGGCCTGTCCCGGGTCTCCAAGTGGCGCTGGTACTCCTTCGTTCGGATGCAGGCACGGGTGGCCCGGCGGTGCGGCCCGATCCTGACCGCCTCGGAGTCCTCCCGCGATGACATCTGCCGCGACTTCCGCGTCCGGCCCGCGAGCGTCCGGGTCATCCCGCTCGGGGTCGACACCCGCGTGTTCCATCCCCGCTCATCCCGCATACCCGGCCGCATCGTGGCCGTGGCCAGCGCCGACTCACCGGTCAAGGGGGTCGGGACGCTGCTGCGGGCGTTCGGCAAGCTCGTGGCGGAACGGGACGCGCAGCTGATCGTGGTGGGCCGGCCGGCGCCCGGCGGCCCCACCGAGCGCCTCGCCGCCGAGCTCGCGCTCGGCCAGCGGGTGCGCTTCGTCCACGGCATCAGCGACACCGAACTCGCCGAACTGGTGGCGGGCGCGGAGGTCGCCGTCGTGCCCTCCCTTTACGAGGGCTTCTCACTGCCCGCGGTGGAGCACATGGCATCGGGGACACCGCTGGTGGCGAGCCGGACCGGCGCGCTGCCCGAGGTGACCGGCGACGCCGCCCTGCTGGTGGAGCCCGGGGACGCCGAGGAGCTTGCGGTCGCGCTGCGGAGCCTGCTCGACTCGCCGGCGGAGCAGGCCCGGCTCTCGGCCGCCGCCTGGCAGCGGGTCCAGGAGCGGTTCGCCTGGCCCGCCGTCGCCCGCGCCACGGTGGCCGAGTACGAGCGGGCGATCGCCGCCGCGGGGTCGCGGGCCGGTGAGCGGGCCGGCGCCGGGGACCAGGGCGGCGCCGGGGAGCGGGGCGGCGCCGGAGTGCAGACTGGCGCCGGGGAGCGGGGCGGCGCTGGGGAGCAGGCCGGCGCCGGGGAGCAGGCCGGCGCCGGGGCGGAGCTGAGGGGGGCTGACCAGTGCTGACCGTCGACTTCGGGCGCTTCCCGGTCGGCCCCGGCGACAGGGTGCTCGACCTCGGATGCGGCAGCGGGCGGCACGCATACGAGGCGTACCGGCGCGGCGCCGACGTGGTCGCCTGCGACGCCGACGAGGGCGAACTGCGGATCGTGGCGGCCATGGCCGCCGCCATGCACAAGGCCAGGGAGGCGCCGGCCACGGCGCACGCCCGCCCGGTCGCCGGGGACGGCACCGCGATGCCGTTCGGCGACGCGGTCTTTGACCGGGTGATCGCTGCCGAGGTACTCGAGCACATCCACGACGACCAGGCGGCCCTGCGTGAGATCGCGCGGGTACTGCGCCCGGGCGGACTGCTGGCGGTGACCGTGCCCGCCTGGCTGCCGGAACGGATCTGCTGGCGGCTGTCGGATGACTACCACAACGTCCCCGGCGGCCACGTCCGCATCTACACCAGGCCCGAACTCGAGGCCAAGCTCCGGCGGGCCGGGCTGACGGTAGGCCGCTACCACCATGCGCATGGCCTGCACTCGCCCTACTGGTGGCTCAAATGCGCGGTGGGGGTGGGCGACGACGATCATCCGCTGGCGCGCGCCTACCACCGGCTGCTGGTCTGGGACATCATGAAGCGCCCGGCCCCCACCCGGCTGGCGGAACGGGCGCTGAACCCGCTCATCGGCAAGAGCCTGGTGCTCTACGCCCGCAAGCCCGTCGCCGCGGCGGCCGACGGCAACCGTGCCGCGGGCCGCCAGGACCATGCCGCGGGCCGCCAAGACCGTGCGGGGCGCCCCGAGCGTGCGCATGCCGGTGCGTGAGAACCGGGCCCGGGCCGCGCACCCGGTACCCGCCGTGCCCGGCGTGCTGACCGCGGCCGACATCATGGCCACCGGCAGGAGCATCTTGGCGGGCCAGGAGCCATCTGGAGCCATCGGCTGGCCCGACGGCCACACCGACGCCTGGAACCATGTCGAGTGCGCGATGGCGCTGTCGGTCTGCGACCTGCGCGAGCCGGCCCGCCGCGCCTACGGCTGGCTCCGCGCCGCGCAGCGGGCCGATGGGTCGTGGCCGAAGAAGACCGCCGGCGGCGCGGTCACCGATCCGGCCGCAGAGAGCAATCAGGTCGCCTATGTCGCAGCCGGAGTCTGGCACGAGCTCCGGGTGACGCAGGATGCGGCCTTCGCGGCGCGGATGTGGCCCACGGTGCGCGACGCGATCGGGTACGTGCTGGACCTGCAGGCACCCCGCGGTGAGATCGCCTGGGAGCGCAAGGCCGACGGCAGCCCTGGCGGGTACGCTCTGCTGGCCGGCTGCTCCAGCATCTACCAGAGCCTGCGCTGCGCGGTCATGCTGGCGGAGTTCATGGGGCAGCCCCAGCCCGACTGGGAACTTGCGGCCGACCAGCTCGGGCACGTGATCGTGAACCATCCGGAGGCGTTCGCCGACAAGAGCCGGTTCTCGATGGACTGGTACTACCCGGTCCTCGCTGGGCCGGTGCGCGGCCCGGGCGCAGCAGCCCGACTGGACGACGGCTGGTCTGACTTCGTGGTCCCTGGCCTCGGCGCGCGTTGCGTCAGCGACCAGCCTTGGGTCACCGGCGCCGAGACCTGTGAGCTGGTGCTCGCGCTGGACGCGATTGGCGACCGCGGCCGGGCGGTGGAGCTGTTCAGCGACATCCAGCACCTGCGGGACGCCGACGGCGCCTACTGGACGGGCTGGCAGTTCGTGAACCAGGCCCACTTCCCCGCCGAGCGGAGCAGCTGGACGGCGGCGGCGATGATCCTTGCCGCCGATGCGCTGGCCGGAGCGACCGGCGGGGCGGGCCTGTTCCGGGCGGCCGACGCCGGTAGCGCGGCTCCCCTTCCGGCTGACGCCAGCGCCTGCGGCTGCGCGCTGCCCGCCACCAGCTGAGCCCGGCGGGCAAGGCAGTCCGGATCCGGAAGCCCCCGCCCCCGCAGCTTGGATCCGGGACCCGCCGGCCCCGCGGCTCGGATCCGGAGGCGCGCCCCCGCGGCTGGTGATCATGACCTGGTTTCGTCAGGCGCGCCCAAGTCATGATCATGACGTGCCGGTGCGCTCCAGGATGCGCAGCGAGCCTTCCACGGCCACCTCGGTGAAGGTGCCCGAGGCCAGAGCGCGCAGGTAGATGCCGTAGGGCGCCTGGCCGCCGTCGGCCGGGTCGGGGAAGACGTCGTGGATGGCCAGGGCGCCACCAGGCGCCACCCAGCCCGCCCAGCCGTCGTAGTCGGCCTGGGCGGCCGCCTCGGTGTGCCCACCGTCGATGAAAAGCAGCCCGAGCGATGTCCGCCACAGCCGCGCCACCTGTGCCGACCGGCCCACGATCACGATGACGTCCTCTTCGAGGCCGACGTCGCCCAGGGTGGCCCGCACGTGCGGCAAGGTGTCCAGCCGCCCGGTGCGCGGGTCCACCAGGCCGGGATCGTGGTACTCCCAGCCCGGCTGGTTCTCCTCCGACCCGTGGTGGTGGTCCACCGTGATCACCACCTGGCCGGCCTGACGGGCCGCCGCCGCCAGGTAGACCGTGGTCTTCCCGCAGTAGGTGCCGATCTCCAGCACGGGACCGACCGGGGCGTACGCCGCCGCCGCCCGGTACAGCGCCAGCCCTTCAGCGGGCGGCATGAACCCGGTGGCCGCCTCGGCGGCGCGCCGCAGCCGGGGGGGCATCGTCGCGGTCCGTCCCCTGCCCACCCTCAGGCGGGTCCCGGCCCTGCCGGGCATCGGCGCGGTCCCAGCCTTGCCGGACTCCGGCGCGGTCCCAGCCTTGCCGGACTCCGGCGCGGTCCGGGCCCGGCCCGAGCGGCCGTCCCCACTCCCCGCGGCGCCGGTCATGGCCCAGCCTGCCGGTGGTCAGATGCCCGGGGCCGGAGGGAGAATGCTGTCATGCGGGTCACGGTCGATCGCGATCTCTGTGAGGCCAACGCCGTCTGCGCCGGGCTCGTGCCAGAGATATTCGACGTCGACGACGAAGACGTCCTGCACATCGCGGCGGGCGACGTGCCGCCCGAACTCGCGGACGGGGTTCGCCGGGCGGTGGAGTCCTGTCCGAAGACGGCCCTGCGCACCGAGGAGTGAACAGCGCGGGTGGACGGCGCGGAATGAATCACCCGCCCGCCGGCGGCTGCTGGAGTTCGACCCGGTTGCCCGCCGGGTCGGTCACGAACGCCTGACGGCCTGGGCCGACTGGCACTGGATCGGTGACGGTGACGCCCAGCGTGCGCAGTTCCGACACCACCGCGTCCAGATCGGTCACGGCCAGCGCGAAGTGCTGCCCGAGTTCCGGCGGCACCTCGGCCTCGATGAGGTGCACCTGCTGGCCCCCAGCGTCCAGCCATGCCCCGCCGAAGCTGAAATCGGGCCGGTCGGTGCGCTCGGTCAGGCCGAGAACCCGGGTGTAGAAGTCGCGGGCCGCGTCGACGTCGCTGACGTTGATCGAGACATGGTGAAGCGCGTACGGTCGCATGGCGTCAGTCTCCCAGGCCGCCCTCGCCGCGGCCAGCCCGCGCCAGGCGGCTCAGCGCCTCGGCCAGCACGTGCTGCTTCTTGCAGAACGCGAACCGCACCTGTGACCCGCCGGCGTCCATGTTGTCGTAGAACACCACGCTGGGGATGGCCACCACGCCGACCTTGCGCGGCAGCTCCCGGCAGAACTCCATGCCATCCGCGTAGCCCAGCGGGTGCACGTCTGTCGTGACGAAGTAGGTCCCGGCCGGCCGGTAGACCTCGAAACCGGCCCCGGCCAGCCCCGCGCACACGAAGTCGCGCTTGACCCGCAGATCCGCGCTGATCGCCGCGAAGTAGTCGTCGGGCAGGGCAAGCGCCTCCGCCACCGCGTACTGGAAGGGCCCGCCGGTCACGTAGGTGAGGAACTGCTTGACCGTGCGGACCGCGGTCACCAGCTCCGGGCTCCCGGTGACCCAGCCGACCTTCCAGCCGGTGAACCCGAACATCTTTGCCGCCGAGCTGATCGTCACGGTGCGCTCAGACATTCCTGGCAGCGAAACGATGGGCACGTGGATGCCGTCGTACACCATGTGCTCGTAGACCTCGTCGGACACCACCAGCAGCCTGTGCTCGCAGGCGAGCTCGGCGATCCGGGCGACCTCGTCCGGGGTGAACACGGCCCCGGTCGGGTTGTGCGGGGTGTTCAGCAGGATGAGCCGGGTCCGGCCGGTGATGGCCGCACGGAGCGCGTCGAGGTCGGGACGGAAGTCAGGCGGCCGCAGGGTGACCGGCACCCGAGTCGCCCCGGCCATCGCGATACAGGCCGCGTAGGAGTCGTAGTACGGCTCGAACGCGATCGCCTCGTCGCCCGGTTCCAGCAGTGCGATCAGGGCCGCCGCGATGGCCTCGGTCGCGCCGGCCGTGACGAGCACCTGTGTGTCCGGGTCCACGTCGAGGCCGTAGAAACGCTTCTGGTGCGCGGCGACCGCCTGCCGCAGTTCCGGGATGCCCGGGCCGGGCGGGTACTGGTTGCCGCGGCCCTCCATGATCGCCGCGGCGGCCGCCGCGGCGATCTCGGGCGGCCCGTCGGTGTCCGGAAAGCCCTGGCCCAGGTTGACCGAGCCGGTCGTGCCGGCGAGCGCCGACATCTCGGCGAATATCGTGGTTCCCATCCCGGCGAGCCGGGCGTTCAGCAGTGGTCGGTTCACCCCGCCATGACATCACGCCCCGCCACCTGCTCGGCCCGAGCCGCACCCGAACCCCACGTGCCGAGGTACGGCGTGGCGCGGTTACGCTGCGGGCATGCGAGTCGCACTGTGCCAGTTGCCGGTCAGCCCTGATCCAGCCACCAACTTGGACCGCGTCGCCGAGGCGGTGGCCAGCGCCGCCGACCAGGGCGCCGACCTCGCGGTCTTCCCGGAGGCGACCCAGGTCAGGTTCGGCAGTGACCTGCGCGCCGCGGCCGAGCCGCTGGACGGGGAGTTCGGCACCTGCCTGGCCACGCTGGCGCGCAACGCCGGGGTGGCCCTGGTCGCGGGGGTGTTCGAGCCAGCGCCAGACGGGCGGGTCTACAACACGGCGGTCGCCTACGCCGGCTCGGGCGAACTGGTGGCGGCCTATCGCAAGATCCACTTGTTCGACTCGCTGGGCGAACGTGAGTCGGCACTGGTCGCCCCCGGCTCGGAGCCGGTCGTCGTGGATCTCGCTGGCATCCGGACCGGCTTCGCGACCTGCTACGACATCCGCTTCCCCGAACTGTTCCGCGCTCTGGTCGCGCGCGGTGCCGAGCTGATCGTGGTGCCGGGCGCCTGGGCGGCTGGGCTGTTCAAGGAGGAGCACTGGGTCACCCTGGTGCGGGCCCGCGCGATCGAGAACACCGTCTGGGTCGCCGCGGCCGGGCAGGTTCCCGATCCCGCTTCTCCCCCGACCCGCGCGCCGACCGGCGTCGGCCGCAGCATGCTGGTCGATCCCATGGGGGCCGTCCGGGCCGATCTGGGGCTGTGGCCGCAGGTGGGCGTGGCCGAACTGGACAGCGCCATGACCGCCCGGGTGAGGGCGGTGCTGCCGTGCCTGGAGCACCGGCGCGACGACGTCTTCGGCCCGGCCGATCTCGCCGGGCCGGCCGACGCAGCCGGGCCCGCGGTCCCGGTCAGCGGACCCGGGCCCGCCACAGAACGGGATGCCGCCCGGTCCCGGTAGCCGTGTAGCCGACGCCGGTGAGCATAGTTCCGGACGCGCTGAGGCCGGTGATCTGCTGAGCGCCGGGCACGCTCCGCCATGTGCCGGCCGGCCGGACCGCGTGCCAGACAATCCCGTTGCGCGACCACCAGGCGATGACATCCTGGGTCCCGCCGCCGCCGAGCGTGCCGGTGGCGAGGAACCCTTTGCCGACGGTGACGAGTGCCGTCACGAGGGCCGAGCCACCGGGCCGGGGCAGCGAGATCTCCCGCCAGGTGCCGCCACCGTCGACCGAGACAGCGCCGAACGGCACAGGCCCGGACGACCGCGCCTGCACGCCGAGGGCGGTGATGCGACGCCCCTGGACGGCCACCCGCTGGAGCACGGCGCTGCCGGCCCCGGCCGGCAGCGCCAGTGGCCTCATCCGCCACTCCTGGCCGTCCCGGGAGAGCCAGACGGCCGGGTGCGTGCCGAGGGCGCCAACGGCCGCGAAACCGGTCCGGCCGGCCGCCACGGCCAGCAGTGCGGACGAGTCGCCATCCGGGACGGCCCCCGTCCACGATCCCTGCGGTGCCCAGGTGGCAAGGTCGGCCGACCACCACAGCGCGGCCACCGGCCGGCCCTGGTCGTTCCGTACACCCGTCACCACGTAACCGGACGGCCCGGCCGCCGCCCCGGTCAGCGTGAGGCCCGGCCCGGTCACGGACCCGGCACCGGCGGCCGGCCGCCAGGTCCATCCGTCCGGTGAGGTTGCCAGGACCGGCTGCTGCCCGCCTTGCGCGGCGGTAGCGGACTCCAGCGTGCCGACCGCCCCCACCTCGGCCTGGGCGGCGCCGCCGCCCTCGTCACCGACCGCGAGCCAGCCCGCACCACCGTGGACCACGGTGGTCAGTCCGGGGCCCGTGCCCTGCCAGGACGGTGGCACGGCCACCGTGGCCCTCGCCCAGCGGCCACCGGGCGGGCGGGTCCAGACCGCCGGTTTCCCATCGGCGTGGCCTACGGCGATCTGTCCGGCGGGGTCGACGCCGATCTGCCCGGCGGGGCCGACGCCGGCCTGCCCGGCATGGCGGACGCCGGCCTGCGCGGCAGGTCCGACGCCGAGGCCGTTGACGCTGACGCCCGCGGCCGCCGTTGCCGCCAGGGCTGCCTGGCCGACCGGCAGGCGATGTCCCCTGGCCAGTAGGAACGATCCACGGCGGCTTCTGCCAGCCGCCACGACTTTGCCGCCGGGCCCGACAGTCGCCCCGGTTATGGCATTGGCCGAGGATCGGCCGAGGTCGGCCGCCCGGCGCCAGGACCGTCCATGCGTGCTGACCAGCGCCACGCGGTGATGACGGATCGTGGCGGTCACCACCACGCCCTGGTCGCTGCCAGCTATGGAGCTCACATACAGCGAGGCACGCCGGCGGGCCTTCAGCTTGCCGGCGTACCGCCAGGTGGACCCGTGGCCCCAGACGTAGGCCACCGCGGCGCGGGCATGCCGGGAGGCATGGCCTGGCCGGATGGCGACGAACCCGGAGCCGGTGGCTGCGAGCCCGGTGAGCCTGCCTGTTGCCCGCCGGTTGACCGGGGGGTTCGCCCGCCACCAGTGGGCGCCATTGTCCCGGCTCCGCCACACAGCCCGGGTTTCGTTGACAAAGCGCACCTTCCGCTTCCCGTGATGCCTCACCACTATGCGGGTGACTGCTCCGGCGATCATCAGCGTGCCGCCGTGCGCGGCCGCCCACCGCAGGGCGACGACCCGCGCCTTTCCAGCCGGCAGGTCGAGCTGGCTCGGCCCCCAGCGCTGCCATGTCAGCCCGTTGGTGGACATCCACAGCACGGGGGTGCGCACGACGTCGGATCCGTGCGGGTGCAGGTTTTTGCCCACTGCGACGTACCCGCCGCTCGTCCGCGCCAGGGCCAGCACGCGGTCACCACTGACCAGCGGCGCGATACCCGGCCCGAGCTGCCAGGACCGGCCGTCCGTGGACGTCCACACGGCATCGGGCCCCAGGGCGAGCCAGCGTCCCTGGCCACCAGCGACCATCAGCGGAACGGCGCCGGCCGTGGCATCACCGCGGGGCGCATGCAGGGCGGCCGACTGCCAGGTGCGGCCACCATCGGGCGACATCAGGACCAGGGGACGCGCAACCGGAAGCGTGGCCTGCGAGCCAACCGCCACCACCGTGCGGCCGACCGCGGCGATCGCGGTAAGCGAGGGCGGCACCACGGGCGCGGGCGCCCCGCCCGGCCCAGCGAACTGCCCGTCGGCGAGCCGGGCCGGGGGGTAGGCCACGACCAGCCCCGTCGGGCCGTGGCCCGGGCCGACGCCGCGCGGGCCAGCGATGACGATGCCCGCCACCACCGTCGCGAACAGCGCAATGCAGACAACTGCACCCACCACGACGGTGCGCCTGCCACGCCGGAGGCTCCGCCCACCGCGGACCGCGAGGACGGGCCTGGCTGGCCGTGCACCAGTTGATAGCGCACCGGCCGCCCATGGCAGATCGGGCGGCACAGCCGACGCGGCGGCCACGTCCACGGGCGCCACCGGCGCGGACACGACCGGAATCGGCTCCGTGCGCTGCAGGTCGTCGTACGCTGGGTTCCATGCCGCCTGCCGCGGCCACTCGAGTCCTGCGGCACGCCACGCGCTCTGCGACCGCTGCCACACGGACCGGCCGCCCGCCCCGGTTCTGGCATCCGCCCTCGGCGCATCCACCGAGGCGGATACGGGGCCGGGTGGCCGCCGCTCGCCGCCCGCGGCCAGGCCGGGCCGGCCGGGGCCCGCCGCATCGATCCCCCCGGGATGTCCGCGCAGGGCGGGGCTGCGGCCGAGCGCGGGAAGGACACCGCGCAGCGTCCAGGGCGAAACGGCGAGGCTGGCGGCCCCATGGGCGGGGACGGCGTCCTTGCTCACTGATTGTCCGGCGGGGCGGCCCGGCGTGAGCGGGGCATGCGCGAGCCAGGGAGGAACGCGGTGTGTCTCACGCCCGACGATGCTAGCGGCGCGAGCGCCTGCACCTGCGGAGATCCGGTCAGGTGCGCGTTGGTGTCCTGATCCGGCTGGTTCCGCGCCCACGTACGGAGTCGGCCGGGCGGCACGCCTCGGGCACGCCCCGCCGTCGCGACGGGGCGGCGGCGAGCGCGCCGCACAAGCTGCGCATCTCGTCGTCGCTGACGCGCTCAAGGAACCGCCGCATCGTCACGTCCTGGTCACCGCCGGAGCGCAGGACCTCGGCCATCAGGCGAGCGTCGTGCTCCTCGCGTGCCTCCACGGGCCAGTACCGCCAGGCGCGGCCGAGCTTCTCGCGGTCGAGCACCCCCTTGCGGTGGAGGATGTTCATCACGGTCATGACCGTGGTGTACGCGACTGGCCGACCGTACCGTAACCGTTCCCGGACCTCGCGCACGACGTGGGGGCCGTCGCTGGCCCACATGACCTCCATGATCGCCATCTCAAGGTCACCGAACTCGCGCAATATCCGCACCTCCGGCCACTGATGTAAGCACGGGGGCCGTGGCGACAGCAGGTGCCAGCGAGGGAGCGCGGGCGAGGAAAACGGCACCGAAGTGACGATTCATCGCCCCCAGCCGGTGTCTGTCGCTCCGAAGAGAGCCGCCGCCGTGCGGCTCCCGGGGACCCACTCGGCGGCCGACGCCGCCACACTCATGGGTCGCCGCCGCCCTCGGTGTTCTCGGCCTGCGTCGGCTCATCGGCCAGCGCGGGCTCATCGGCCTGCGCGGGCTCATCGGCCAGCGCAGACTTCTCGGCCAGCGCGGGCGCGTTCCCGGGCGGCTCGGGCTCCGGACGACGGCGGCGGCGCACCGCCCAGATGACCAGCGCCGCAACCACCAGCGCGGCGATGGCGATCGCGAACCCGGTCCCGACCTCCCGCTCGACCACCGTGTAGGCGGATCCGGCAAGGTAGCCGAGCAGGCAATAGCCGACCCCCCAGACGATCCCGCTGACCGCGTTGTACACGGCGAACGTCCGGTACGGCATCCGGGCTGTGCCCGCCAGCGCCGGCATCAGGGCCCGGAGCACCGCGGTGAACCTGCCGACGAGCACGGCGGCCGCGCCGCGCGCGTTCAGCGTTGAGGCTGCCCTTTCCACCGGGCCGGACACCCGGCGCAGGAACCGGGAGGCGACCACCCGGCTGCCCATCCGACGGCCTACCTCATAGCCGATCAGCGGGCCGACGATCGCGGCAGCCACCACGACCAGCATGAGCAACGGCAGCGAGACGCGACCGCGGCTGGCCAGCACGCCGCCCAGCACGACCGCGATCTCGCCCGGTAGCACGAACCCGAAGAACAGCGCGGTCTCACCGAAGACCAGGGCGGCTACCAGCGCGTAGGCGAGCGGCCCCGACAGGCGGCCCAACTCGGTGGTTATCGCGCTCACGCCCGCTCCCTGCGGCCGGCGGATGGGTCTGCTAGGTGGCCCGACTTCGACGATAGACGCACCGAGACCAGCCACATCTACCGGTAAGCCTCGCGTCCGCGCAAGATCGGGCATCATCGAGTGAGCGTCCACGCGTCGTCGTTTTCCAGGCCTGCGAGGGGGTGGTTGATGGCGGCACCACAGCCGGGCCCGGAACTCGAGTCCTATGCCCACACTGCCCGGCCGACGAGCTTTACCGGGCTGATCACGCGCGACGGCTCCACCGGGTACGCAGCCGAGGCCGGCCGCTACCAGCTCTACGCGTCGCTGGCCTGCCCGTGGTCTCAGCGGGCGCTGATCGTGCGCGAACTGCTCGGCCTGGAGCGGGTCATCGGCCTCACTCTCACCGATCCGATCAGGGATGAGCGGGGCTGGCGTTTTCCGGCCACCACCGGCGGGCTTGACCCGGTCACCGGCGCCCGTTACGTCTCCGACCTGTACCTGGCCACCGACCCCGGTTACATCGGCCGCTTCACGCTTCCGTGCGTCTGGGACACCCGGACCCACCGGATCGTGACCAACGACGTTCAGCAGATCAACGTCACACTCGAAACGGAGTTCCGCGCCTACCACAGGCCCGGGGCGCCCGACCTCTACCCGGACGAGCTGCGGTCCGACATCGACGCGCTGAGCACGCTCATCTTCCACGCGGTGAACAAGGGCGTGTACAAGGCGGGCCTGGCGACCACCCAGGCCGCCTACGAGGACGCCTTCGACACCCTGTTCGCCACCCTGGCCGCGCTGGAGGAGCGGCTGTCCAACCGCAGGTTCCTGATCGGCGGGCAGCTCACCGAGGCTGACGTGCGCCTGTTCCCGACCCTGGTCCGGTTCGATGCCGTTTACCACACCCACTTCAAGTGCAACCTGCACCGGCTCATCGACTACCCGAACCTGTGGGGGTACGCCCGGGACCTGTACCAGCGCCCGGGCTTCGGCGACACGACCGATTTCGTGCAGATCAAGCGGCACTACTACCAGACGCAGGACTGGATCAATCCGGCCCGGATCGTCCCGAAGGGGCCCAACGTGAACTGGCTCGCGCCGCATGACAGGGACCGCTTCACCAGGAGGGCATGACCTTCGCTGCCCGGAAAGGCACGACCTTCGGCGCCTGGATTTCCGGCGGCGCGGGACCCTCACCCCCGGATACAAGCGTCTTCGCCCCAGGTAGCCTAAGGGGTGGGGAAAGATCAGCTAGCCAACCGTCGGAAGAGAGCAATGTCCGCCGTGCCTCCGGAACCGCCGCGAGCGTCCGCGGAACCCACCGAGCCAGCCAGCGACCGCGCCGGCGGGAAGGCGCCGCCGACGCCGACCAGCGCGGATTTCGGTCCCAACGAATGGCTCGTGGATGAGCTCTACCAGCGTTACCTGGACGATCCGGGTTCGGTGGACAGAGCGTGGTGGAACTTCTTCGCCGACTACCAGCCGCCCGCGGGGGCGCCCGGGTCCACCGGGCCTTCTGGCACCGCCGCGTCCCCGGCAGCGGACGGGTCCGCGACCGTAGCACCGGCGCCAGGTCCCGCCGTGGCGAAGGCTCCGCCCACGGCGGACGCTGCGTCCACTCCCACTGCTGCGCCGCCTGCGCCCGCCGCTTCCCCGGCGACACCGGCCGCTGCTTCCGCCGCACGTGCTGCTGATTCATCACCCACGGCTGCGCCGTCCGCCACTCCGGCCGCCCCGTCCCGCACCCCGGCGGGCAGCCCAGCGCCACCAGGCGGACACACCGCGGCCCCGGCAAGTGGACAGGCCCCGGCGGGTCGGCAGGCCCCGGCAGGTCGGCAGGCCCCGGCAAGCGGGCAGGCTGCGGCGAGCGGGCAGGCTGCGGCGAGCGGGCAGACCCTGGCGGACGGGCAGGCCCCGGCGGACGGGCAAGCCGCCCCGCCCGCGCCGGAAACGGACGTCCTCCGGCTGCGGGGAGCGTCCGCCCGGACGGCGACGAACATGGCGGCCAGCCTGGCTGTGCCCACCGCGACCAGCGTGCGCTCCATCCCGGCCAAGCTGCTCATCGACAACCGCATTGTGATCAACAACCACCTTTCCCGCGGCCGGGGGGGCAAGGTCTCGTTCACCCACCTCATCGGGTATGCCGTAGTCCAGGCTCTGGGTGCCGTCCCGGAGATGAACCACGCCTACACAGAGGTGGACGGCAAGCCCGCCGTGGTGCGGCCCGAGCACGTCAATCTCGGCCTGGCGATCGACATTGTCGGCCGCGACGGCTCCCGGCAACTGCTCGTGCCCAGCATCAAGGGCGCCGAGGCGCTGGACTTCCGCCAGTTCTGGATGGCGTACGAGGACGTCGTCCGGCGGGCGAGGACGGGCAAGCTCACGGTCGAGGACTACGCCGGGACGACGCTCTCGCTGACCAACCCGGGCACCATCGGCACCGAGCACTCGGTGCCGAGGCTGATGGCGGGGCAGGGATGCATCGTCGGCGTGGGCGCGATGGAGTACCCGGCCGCGTACCAGGGAGCCTCCGAGGAGACCCTGGCCCGGCTGGCCGTGAGCAAGACGGTCACCCTCACCTCGACCTATGACCACCGAATCATCCAGGGCGCCCAGTCCGGGGACTTCCTGCGCCGCATCCACCACCTGCTGCTCGGCGAGGACGGCTTCTACGACCTCCTCTTCGCGGCACTCCAGATCCCGTACGAACCGGTGCGCTGGGTGCGCGACATACCGGCCGGGCACGAGGACGACATCACCAAGCCGGCCCGGGTGCACGAACTGATCCACGCCTACCGGGTGCGCGGCCATCTGATGGCCGACACCGATCCGCTGAACTACAAGCAGCGCAAGCACCCCGACCTGGACATCAACCAGCACGGCCTGACCCTGTGGGACCTGGAGCGGGAGTTCCCCACCGGGGGCTTCGGCGGCAAGCCGCTGATGAAACTGCGTGAGATCCTCGGCGTGCTGCGCGACTCGTACTGCCGCACCGTCGGTGTCGAGTACATGCACATGCAGGAACCCGAGGAACGTGCCTGGCTGCAGGCTCGGGTCGAGCGGCCGCACGGCAGGCCCGGCCACGACGAGCAGATGCAGATCCTGTCCCGGCTCAACGTGGCCGAGGCGTTCGAGATGTTCCTGCAGACCAAGTTCGTCGGCCAGCGCCGGTTCTCGCTGGAGGGGGCGGAGTCCCTCATACCGCTGCTCGACGCGGTGCTTAGCGACGCCGCCAGGGTCCCGCTGCACGAGGCCGTGATCGGGATGGCCCACCGTGGCAGGCTGAACGTGCTCGCCAACATCGTGGGCAAGTCGTACGCACAGATCTTCGGTGAGTTCGAGGGCAACCTCGATCCGCGCAGCACCCACGGATCCGGCGACGTGAAGTACCACCTCGGGGCGGATGGCGTGTTCACCGCCGACGACGGTTCGCAGATCCCCACCTCGCTGGTGGCCAACCCGAGCCACCTGGAGGCGGTCGACCCCGTGCTGGAGGGCGTGGTCCGGGCCAAGCAGGACGTCCTTGACATCGGTGAGCCAGGGTTCACCGTGCTGCCCGTGCTCATCCACGGCGACGCGGCATTCGCCGGCCAGGGCGTGGTCGCCGAGACGCTGAACCTGTCCCAGCTGCGCGGCTACCGCACCGGAGGCACGGTGCACATCGTGGTGAACAACCAGGTCGGCTTCACCACCGCGCCGCAGTACTCGCGCTCCAGCGTGTACAGCACCGACGTGGCCCGCATGATCCAGGCGCCGATCTTCCACGTCAACGGGGACGACCCCGAGGCGGTCGTGCGGGTCGGGCGGCTGGCGTTCGAGTACCGCCAGACGTTCGGCAAGGACGTGGTCATCGACCTGATCTGTTACCGCAGGCGGGGGCACAACGAGGCGGACAATCCCTCGTTCACGCAGCCGCTGATGTATGACCTCATCGATGCCAAGCGCTCCACCCGCAAGCTGTACACCGAGGCGCTGATCGGCCGTGGGGACATCACGATGGAGGAGGCGGAGCAGGCGCTGCGCCACTACCAGGAGCAGCTTGAGCGGGCGTTCACCGAAACCAGGGAGGCGGCGCGGCAGCCGACCGCGCCTGGCGCGGTGACCAGGCCGGAGCCGACCGCGCCTGCGCCGATCGACCACGCCGCCACGCCCACCGCGATCAGCGATGATGTCCTCAAACAGATCATCGACACGCAGCTGAACGTGCCGGACGGCTTCACCGTGCACCCGCGGCTGCGGCCGGTGCTGCAGCGCCGCGCCACCATGGTCGCCGAGGACGCGATCGACTGGGCGACCGGCGAGCTGCTCGCGTTCGGCTCGGTGCTAATGGACCATCACACGGTGCGGCTAGTGGGCCAGGACAGCCGGCGCGGCACGTTCGGACAGCGGCACGCGGTGCTGGTGGACCGCAACACCGGTGCGGAGTACACGCCGCTGCGGCAGTTCAATTCGGCCAGCGCGAAGTTCCACGCCTACGACTCGCTACTGTCGGAGTTCGCGGCGGTCGGCTTCGAGTACGGCTACTCGGTTGCCCGTCCGGACGCCCTGGTCTGCTGGGAGGCCCAGTTCGGCGACTTCGTCGACGGCGCGCAGACCATCATGGACGAGTTCATCAGCTCCGGTGAGCAGAAGTGGGGCCAGCGTTCCAGTATCGCGCTGCTGCTCCCGCACGGGTACGAGGGGCAGGGACCTGACCACTCTTCCGCCCGGATCGAGCGATTCCTGTCCCTGTGCGCCCAGGACAACATGGCGGTCGCGTTCCCGACCACGCCCGCCAACTACTTCCATCTGCTCCGCTGGCAGGCGCTGTCGGGGCGGCGCAAGCCACTGGTGGTCTTCACGCCCAAGTCGATGCTGCGGCTGAAGACAGCCACATCGCCGGTCGCCGACTTCACCAACGGCTCCTTCCTGCCGGTGATCGGGGACGGCTCCGACCTCGATCCTGGGGCCGTCAGGCGGATCCTGCTGTGCTCCGGGAAGATCTACTACGACCTGGCGGAGAAGCGGGCTACCGACGGGCGCACCGACACCGCCATCATCCGGGTGGAGCGCCTCTATCCGGTTCCGTCCGACGAGCTCGCGGCGCAGTTCGCCCGCTACCCTGCTGCCACCGACATCGCCTGGGTGCAGGAGGAGCCCGCCAACATGGGGGCGTGGCCGACCATGGCACTGGCGATACCCGGCATCGCCGCGCCCCGGCAGGTGCGGCCCATCTCACTGCCGCCCAGCTCCGCCCCGGCCGCCGGCTCCGCCGCCAAGCACTCGGCCGAGCACCGGGGCGTGGTCGAGGCCGCGCTGAGCTAGGACGGGAGATGTACTTCACCGACCAAGGCATCGAGGAACTCGCGCAGCGGCGGGCGGACGACGAGGTCAGCCTGGGCTGGCTGGCCGAGCGCCTCCGTGAGTTCGTCGACCAGGCCCCCGAATTCGAAGCGGCAGTAGACCGCCTAGCCAGCTGGCTAGCCCGCCTAGACGACGACACCTAAGAACTCGAGCCCGCTTCCCGAGTTCCCGCAAGCACTTCCTGACCGTCCGTGCTCAGTTGAGGACTGACGGGCGGACGGTACGACTTGGCACGCGCTCAACGCTCGTGCCAAGTGCACCGATCCGCCCAGCTAACCTCTGGCGGGCCCAGCCCGGCGGAGGTGTGCGTCTGGCACAAGGCGTTCAGCCGGTGCCAGATGCACCGTCCGACCGGGCCCAGCAGAAGCCAGCGGGACATCCCTGGTCACGACACATCTTGACTTTCAGCCAACGCGATATATCTTGTTTAGTGATTCTGGGCAGGAAGGACGCGTGCGATGAAGCACTGGACGGTCGACCGCCCGACCACGCTCGACTTCGATGGCGTGGCCGCGCTCCGGGTCCGGGTCGTCTCGGGTACGGTCGCGGTTCTGTCCACCGACGACCAGCCCCGGCTCGACGTGGCCGACCTGACCGGCCAGCCGCTGCTGGTCAAGCACGAGGCCGGCATCCTCACGGTCACCTACCCCGACCTCAGCTGGGACGGGCTGCTGGGCTGGCTGCGGCCCCAGCCCCACTCGGCGGCTATCACGATCATGGTGCCCAGGGAGTGCCCCACCCAGCTCGGTGTCGTGAGCGCCAGCGCCGTCGTCTCCGGGATCAACGCGACCACCTCGGTCAAGAGCGTCTCGGGGAAGATCACGCTCGACGGCGTGACCGGGGCCGTGGACGCGAGCACCCTGTCCGGCGACGTCGAGGCGCAGGGCCTGGACGGAGAAGTCGGCTTCAATTCGGTTTCTGGCGACCTGACGGTCGCCGACGGAACGGTCGAGCGGCTCGACGCCAAGACGGTCAGCGGCCGGGTGACCGCGGACGTCGACCTGAACGACGGCGGAGCGATGCGGGTGGCCACGATCTCGGGCGAGGTCGCGATCCGGCTGCCCTCCGAAGCCAGCACGCGGGTGGAACTGCGGTCCACCACCGGGCGGGTGCAGAGCGAGTTCGGCGGCCTGACCCCCTCCCGCGGTCCCGGCACGACTACTCTCAGCGGGACCCTGGGCTCCGGCTCCGGGCGGCTGCAGATCACCACCGTGTCGGGCCGGGTCACGCTGCTCGAGCGCAACCACAGGGACGCCCCGCCCAGCGAGGGCGGACCCGAGACGCAGAAGGACGCCTCATGAGCCCGGTGTTCCGGCACGGAAGCCTCCGCCTCTACCTCCTCAAGCTGCTCGACGAGGAGCCCCGGCACGGCTACGAGATCATCCGCCTGCTGCAGGACCGCTTCCTGGGGGTGTACGCGCCGTCACCCGGCACGATCTATCCCCGCCTGGCCCGGCTGGAGGAAGAAGGCCTGGTCACCCACGATGAGATCGACGGCAGGAAGGTGTACCGGATCACCGAGCGGGGCCGGGAAGAACTGCATGCGCGCACGGACGACCTGGCCGAACTCGAGGAAGAGATCACGGCGTCGGTCCGCGATATCGCCCGTGAGGTGTCCGAGGACGTCCGGGAGACGGTCCGGAGCCTGCGCGAGGAACTCGCGTCGGCCGCACGGGACATGAACCGCACGCGGGCCGGCGCGGCCGCCGGGCACGGCCGGGACGCCGGCCAGTCGGCGCGGGACAAGGCACGGCGGAGCAAGGGCGGCGAGGGCAAGACGGACGACGCCTGGAGCCAGGCCAGCGACAGCGGGGACGAGGCCGAGGACGCCTGGGCCCGGACCGCGGACGAGACAGGCCGGCCACGCAGTGGCCGCGGCGGCCGCGGCTGGGGCGACTGGCCCGGGTGGATGGGCGGGCCGGACTGGGGTGGCGGACCCGGCTGGGGTGGCTGGCCGGGTGGCGGCGGACCGCACGGCCGTCCCAGCTACCGCAACTTCCGTGACCTGGAGCGGCTGGCCCGGCAGTTCGCCCGCGAGCTGCGGACGGCCGCCTGGCACGCCCAGGCCGTCAGCGAGGACGCGCTCGGCGACCTGCGGGTCATCCTGGACGAGACGCTCGACCGGATCAAGACCGAGGTGTTCACCGGCACCGGCGGCCCACGCCGGCCCAAGGACTCCGCCAGTGGCCCCGAAGACGGCCCGGCAGCAAGCACCGGCGCCGCAGAGGGCTCCGGCCCGGCACCGGACGAGGGGCCAGGCCCCGGCAGGGAAGGTCCCAGCTCAGGACCAGGCGCCGGTCCCCGGCCGGATTCCGAGCCTCCAGCTGACTCGTGATCATGAGCTGGGTGTCGTTCTAACACCACCCAGGCCAAGATCGTGAAGCGGCCGGGTTCACCCCTCAGCTGATGCGCCTCGCCTAAACGGTAAAGACGACCTTTCCGAACAGGTCGCCGGCGATCATCGCGGCGAACCCGTCCGCGGCCTGGGCCAGCGGGACAGTCCGGTCGATGCGCGGCCGGGCACCGGTCTGCTCGCAGAACCGCAGCAGCTGGCCCAGCTGGTCGCGGCTGCCCATGGTGGAGCCGACCACGGACAGCTGGAGGAAGAACACGCGGTTCAGCTCCGCTGGCGGCGCCGCCCCGCTGGTCGCGCCGCAGACCACGATCCGGCCGCCGGGGCGCAGGGCCCGCAGCGAATGCGCCCAGGTGGCCTGCCCGACGGTCTCCATCACGGCGTCGACCCGCTCCGGGAGCCGGGCGCCGAGCGGAAACACCTGGTCGGCCCCGAGTTCCAGCGCGCGCTCGCGTTTGGTCTCGCTCCGGCTCGTCGCCCACACCCGGTAGCCTCCCGCCCGGCCCAGCAGAATCAGCGCGGTGGCCACGCCGCCGCCGGCGCCCTGGACGAGGACGGTGGATCCCGGCTTCATTCCCGACCGGTCGAACAGCATGCGGTAGGCGGTCAGGTACGCGGTGGGCAGGCAGGCTGCCTCCTCGAAGGACAGCGCGGCGGGCTTGGGCAGCAGGTTGCGCCGCGGCACCATGACTCGCTGCGCAAACGTGCCGTCGTAGCGCTCGGACAACAGGGACCGGGCCGGGTCGAGGGTCTCATCGCCGCCCGCGGCGGTCGGGTCGCCGATGACCGCGTGCACGACCACCTCGCGTCCGGCCTCGTCGACCCCGG
>Ga0114129_10002252_pt1 | contig 26655 bp, 25 predicted proteins | sample RhiMetdeltSRZDD1_FD_80071 | JGI IMG/M metagenome (GOLD analysis project Ga0114129, IMG submission 80071) | Populus rhizosphere microbial communities from Tennessee, USA - Rhizosphere MetaG P. deltoides SRZDD1 (version 2) (version 2) | ecosystem: Host-associated > Plants > Roots > Rhizosphere >...
ATCCTGGCCCGCCTCGACCCGCTCCAGGCGGCCGGGAACCCCGGGCCAGGCGGCCACCCCGCCGCCCGCCGTGGGCAGGTGGACGTCCGCTTCCCCCGGTGGGGCGACGGGGCCGAGGGCGTTGGCGACGTTGTAGCGCCCGGGCAGTGCCACCGATGCGTCCGCCTCCACCCCACCCGGGCCGACGATGCGGAACGTGCTGCCGTCCGCCCCCGTCCGTACGTCGGCGGCACGCCAGTCGGCGGCCGGGTCACCCTCGGCGGAGAAGGTGGTCACCGGGATCGGCGTGGTCTCCGCCAGCCGGCGGCCGTAGGAGTCGTCGGTGTTCACCACGCCCACCCGGGTGTAGGCCGGCGTGAACAACGTCGCCTTGGCCGCGAAGTACGCCTCCAGGCTGCCGTGAAAGTCCAGGTGGTCCTGGGACAGGTTCGTGAAGATCGCGATGTCGTAGGTGGTCCCGGCCACCCGGCCGAGCTCCAGCGCGTGGCTGGAGACCTCCATCGCCGCCGCCGTGACGCCTCGCTCGACCATGATGGCGAACAGCGCCTGCAGGTCGGTCGCCTCCGGGGTGGTGAGGCGGCTCGCAACGGTGAGGTCAGCCACCCGGGTCTCCACCCCGCCGGCCAGGCCGGTCAGGTGACCGGCCCGGCGCAGCCCGGTTTCCAGCAGGTAGGTAGTGGTGGTCTTGCCGCTGGTGCCGGTCACGCCGATGAGAAGCAGCTTCCGCGACGGATGCCGGTACACCCAGTCCGCTACCTCCCCCAGCCGGGCACGGGGATCGGCGACTACGAACACCGGCAGCCCGCACCGCCGGGCGCTGGTCCGGCCGGCCTGGTCGGTGAGGACGGCCACGGCGCCAGCCCGCGCCGCGTCCGGGCAGAACTCGGCCCCATGGTGATGGCTGCCGGGCAGCGCCGCGTACAGGTCGCCGGGCCGGACCTGCCGTGAGTCGTGGGTGACGCCGGACACCAGCAGCGGTCCGCCCGGGCCGGTGAGCGGGTCAGCCCGGCCCGGCCCGGTCATGACGACGCCGAGCAGTTCGGCGAGTCCGGCCAGCGGCCGTCCCCTGGCGCCTGCTGGGCGCAGATCGTCGAGCACGGGCAGAGGCTACCGCTGATCACGGTGCGGTGAGCCGGACGTTGGGACGCTTCGCGTGATCCGGCGGAATCTTCAGCTCCTGCAACGCGAACTTCATCACGTGATAGAACACCGGGCCGGCCACGGCATTGCCGAAGTAGCTCCCGCGCCGCGGGTTCTGGACGTTGACCGCCACCACGACCTGCGGGTTGCTGGCGGGAGCCATCCCGATGTAGCTCGATCCGTACCGGCATTGACACTTGCCCACCTGGGCGGTCCCGGTCTTGGCAGCGACCGAATAGCCGGGGATCTCTCCCCACGGCTGGGCGGCCAGCGTCGCGTCGAGCATCGGCACCTGCTGGAGGATGGCGACGAGATCGGCCGCGGTGCGCGGCTTGAGGACGCGGTGCCTGGGCGGTGATGGGGCGGGCACGAACTGCCCGTCCGCCGAGGTGGTGCCGGCCACGATCGTCGGCTGTACCCGGACCCCGCCGTTCGCGATGGTCGCGTAGATGCTGGCCATCTGCACGGCGGTCACGGAGACACCCTGGCCGAAGGCGAGCGTGTACCGCTCCTGCCCCCAGTACCGCGACAGCGGCACCAGCAGGCCGCGGCTGGTGTTCGGCAGCGGCAGCCCGCTCGGGGCCCCGATTCCGAACGCCCGGAAGTACTGGTATTGCACCTGCGGGCTGATGCGCTCGGCGACCTGGACCATGCCCACGTTGCTGGAGTGCGCCAGGACTCCCGCCAGGGTAAGGTGCTCGGTTGCGTGCGGCTCGGCGTCGTGGAACGTGTATGCCCCGCCCACCGTGATCTGTTCCGGCACCGTGTACGGGCTCATCGGCGTCTGGCGCCCGCGCTCCAGCGCCGCCGCGGCTGTGATCACCTTGGCCGTGCTGCCGGGCGGGAACACGGCCGACACCGGCAGGTCCTGGGTGGCGGCCAGGTTCGTCACGTGCGAGGGCTGGTAGCCGGGGTACTGGGCCAGCGCAAGGATCTTGCCGCTGGCCGGGCGCATCACCACCACCGTGCAGGAATCCGCCCGGCTGAGCCGGACCTGCTGGGCGCAGGCTTGCTGTGCCTCCCATTGCAGGCCGGACAGTATCGTCAGCCGGACGTCGCCGCCGGGGACCATGGGGCGGATCTGGTCGGTGGCGACCGGGATCGGCTGGCCGTTCGTGCCCGTCTCGACCTCCTCCCGACCGTCCTGGCCCGCGAGCAGCCGGTTGTATGAGTTCTCGATGCCCGCCTGCCCGCGCAGGTCGCCGGCGGGCGTGGTGGTGGTGAAGCCGACCAGGTTGGCGGCGAGATCGCCGCCCGGGTAGATCCGCGTGTAGGTGGGCGTGAGATAGATCCCGACCGCTTTGAGCTTCTTCAGGCTCGCGGTGATCTGGTTGGCCGCGGTCACCGAGACGCCCCGCGCCAGTACCACATACCGCCGGGAGCTGGGGTTGTCGAGCAGGTTCACGATGCTGGCGGACGGCATCCGGAGCGGCCCGGCCAGCGCATCGGCGACCCGCTGCCGTACCATCGCGGTCTGCTGCGGCGTCATGCCCACGATCTGCGTCGGGTCCGCCGAGAGCGTGTCGGTCTGCACGGTCATGGCCAGGGGCGTCTCGTCCGCGGTGGTGATCTTGCCCCGCTCGGCGGGCACGGAGACGGTGTGCACCCGCTGGCGCTCCGCCAGTGCCCGGTACTTCGCCCCGTCCAGTGCCTGCAGCTGAACGAGCCTGCCAGCGATCAGTGACAGGGCGAACCCGGCACACAGCAGGCCGACGCGCAGGCGCCGGGCGGGGCTGGCACACTGGATGCCGCCACGGCGCGGGCCGCCGGCGTGCACGGGACCGCCGCGCCGAGGGCGCTTTGGCCGCGGCGGCACTGTGCTTCCCGGCCAGGGGCCGCCCGGTACCGTGCTTCCCGGCCGGCGGCCTCCCGGCCCCGTACTGCCTGGCCGGGGACCTCCTGGTCCCGTGCTGCCCGGCCGGGGGCCCGTCGGTGCCGTTCCTCCCGTCCGCTGGCCCCTGGGCCGTGGACCCCCCGGACTAACGCTGTGGGGCGGCGTGGCGCCCCGCCGCGGGCCCGTGCCCTCGCCGCGCGCCGGTGGTTCCATGCCGTGAGCGGGCCCGGCCCGCCGCGTTTGCGGGTCGCGGGGCCGACTGCTGCCCGGCCGTCGGGGCCCGGCGGCGGCTGGTGGGCGTGCCGCCCCACCCGGACGTTCCCGGCCCTCACGCCCGCCGCCGCCGGCTGGCGTCACGGCGTGTATCCAGGCGGCCAGACAGGCACGTCCGGAACGTGACCGGGCTCGCTCGCGATCCGGCCCTTCCTCAGGTCAAGAAAGTGCAGCAGTCCCGGCTCCCGCATGCCCAGCCGGTGCGCCCGCTCCGCGAGCACCGCTGGTGACTCCTCGTGGGCTATCTGCGCCTGGAGCGTCTGAGTGCGTTGCGCCAGCGTGACGTTCTGCTGCTGGAGCTGGGTGATCTGGTAGGACCCCGTGTCGAGGATGGTGTTGATCAGCAGCAGGCAGAGCAGGCCGCCGCCGAGCAGCCCGACCAGGAGGAAGCCGAAGGGCGTGCGCGAGGTCTGCGCCAGGTCGGCCGCCGCGGCGCTCGGGCGTCGCTGCGGGGATCTTGTCCGTTGCGCGCCGGGAGCGCGGACCGGGGGCCTGCCGCGTACCGGGGCACGGCCGGAACGCGTCCGGCTGCCCGTGCCGCCGGCCCGGGCCGGCCGCACCCGTCCGGCAGACGGGGAGGCACGCCGGGTCCGCCGTCCCGGCGGCGCGTCCTGCGCGCGCCTGGTCCCCGTCACCACCTGCGTGCGGCCGCTCATGACGTTTCCCCCCTGTCATTGCTTAGAGGCCCCGGCCTGTCCCGGCTGGCTCCGCGGTGGCCCGGCCCGGCCGCGATCATGCGGCGTCCCTGATACGTTCCGCGGCCCGGAGCCGGGCCGAAGCGGCCCGCGGGTTCGCGGCCACTTCCGCGCCCGATGGCCGCTCAGCCCCCCGAGTCAGCAGCTTGAACTGGGGGCTGGCCTCGGCAAGCGCCACCGGCAGTCCGGGCGGGGTGGCGTCCACCGCGCGGCTGGTGAGCGCGCGCTTGACGGCCCGGTCCTCGAGCGAGTGGTACGCCAGCACGACGATCCGGCCGCCAACGGCGAGCGCGTCCAGTGCCGCGGGCAGCGCGTGTGCCAGCACCTCCAGCTCCGCGTTGACCTCGATCCGCAGCGCCTGGAACGTCCGCTTGGCGGGATGTCCCCCGGTGCGGCGGGCCGGCGCAGGGATCGAGTCGCGGATGATCTCGTTGAGCTGGCTGGTGGATGTCAGTGGTCCCGTGGCCCGCGCGCGCACCACCGCTTCTGCGATCCGGCGCGCGTACTTCTCCTCGCCATACTCGCGCAGCACCCGGGCGAGCTGGGCCGGCGGATAGGTGTTGAGCACGTCCGCCGCGGTGAGCGCCTGGCCACGGTTCATCCGCATGTCGAGCGGGGCGTCGTAGGAGTAGGCGAATCCCCGGCCCGGCTCGTCAAGCTGGGGCGAGGACACCCCGAGGTCGAAAAGGACGCCCTGGACGCGCGCCACACCCCGGCGGGCGAGCACGCCGGCGATCTGGTCATAGACGGCGTGGGCCAGCGTGACCCGGTCGGCGTAGGGGGCAAGGAGCCGGCCGGATTCCGCTATCGCGCTCGCATCGGTGTCGATCCCGACCAGCGCAAGATGCGGATGGGCAGCCAGCAGCGCCCGGGCATGCCCGGCACGGCCAAGCGTCGCGTCCACCAGGACCGCTCCCGGCGGATCGAGAGCAGGCGCGAAGAGTGCGAGCACCCGGTCAACCATCACCGGCAGATGAGCGGCTGGTGCCGTGCCCATCGAGCCCCCTTTCGCCGTGTCACCCGGTGCCGTGGACGCCGTGACCGGCACCTCTGATCGTTGAGGGGTACGCGGCCAGGTCTCCATCCGCGCGGCGCGCGGGCGGCCCGGACATCGCCTGGCGCCGGGGAAGTGACGTCAGCCGATCTGATCGCCCAGGCGCGGGTGGAGACCTCGCCGAGCACAGTGGCGCCGGTCAGCCGGCGCCACTCACAAGACGCCGGGCAGCACCTCCTCCGACGCAGCGGAAAACGCTTCGTTCTGGTCCGCCTCATAGGCCTGCCAGGCGACGGCATCCCAGATCTCCAGCCGCGTGTTGGCGCCGATGACGACGCAGTCACGTTGCAGGGCGGCGTAGTCCCGCAGCCCCTGCGGGATCGTCACCCGGCCCTGCTTGTCCGGCACCTCATCCGAAGCACTGGCGAAGAAGACCCGGCTGTAGTCCCGCACCGCCTTTGCGGTGACGGGGGCGGCGCGCAATGCCTCGGTGAGCCGCTCGAACTCCGCCGTGGGGAAGACGTAGAGGCAGCGCTCCTGGCCCTTGGTGATCACCAGTCCCCCCGCGAGTTCCTCGCGGTACTTGGCCGGCAGGAACAGCCGCCCCTTGTCGTCCAGGCGTGGCGTGTGAGTGCCCAGGAACACCAGCACTCACCTCCATCCCCCCGGAGAGCCGTGCCCGGCGCCACCGAGCAACCCTTGCACCCCACCGCGCACCACTGTACCCCACATTCCACCACCGTCAATGCCCAGCGCTCCCCTGGCGCTCCACTGGCGGGTGAAATGGACAGCTCAGACCGGTGGAGCAGGGTGGAACAGCGGCGGTGGCGGCGCCCTGCCAATGAACCCGGGCCGGGAATCGCACGTGAACCGACCAGGACGTACTGTCAGTACGCAGGGCCTGTCAGGACGCCCGGTAATCTCGTGGCGAACGGACTCCCGGTGAGTCAGGCAGCACGGCGGGAAGGCAGCCGGCACAAGGAGGACGATTGGTCACCGATACCGGGCGCGATACCGGCCGCACCCTCGACGACCTGGTACTGGCCGCCCACCGCGTCGCTACCGCGGTCGAGTCCGTCATCGAGGGGAAGGCAGAAGCCGTCCGCCTCGCGCTCACGGTTCTGCTCGCCGAGGGACATGTGCTGATCGAGGACGTCCCCGGAGTCGGCAAGACCATGCTGGCCAAGGCGCTGGCCCGGTCCACCGACTGCTCGGTGCGCCGCATCCAGTTCACCCCGGACCTGCTTCCCAGCGACATCACCGGGGTCAGCGCGTACAACCAGGAACGGGGTGAGTTCGAGTTCAAGCCCGGCCCGCTGTTCGCCAACATCGTCGTCGGGGACGAGATCAACCGGGCTTCCCCGAAGACGCAGTCCGCGCTCCTCGAATGCATGGAGGAGCGGCAGGTGACGGTGGACGGCACGACCTACCCTCTGGCCCCGCCCTTCATGGTCATCGCCACCCAGAACCCCATCGAGATGGAGGGGACATATCCCCTGCCCGAGGCGCAGCGGGACAGGTTCACCGCCCGCATCTCCATGGGGTACCCCAGCGCGGAGTCGGAACTGGCGATGCTCGAGGCGCACGGCTCGTCGTCCCCCCTCGAGGCGCTGGAACCCGTCGCCAGGGCAGAGGACATGCGGGACCTCATCACCGCCGTCCGCAGGGTGCATGTGGCCGATGTCCTGAAGCAGTACGTCATCAGCCTGGTCACAGCGACCCGCGCCAGCCCGGAACTGCGGCTGGGAGCATCCCCACGGGCCACCCTGCACCTGCTGCGCGCCAGCAGGGCGCGAGCCGCCCTGGACGGCCGTGACTTCGTCATCCCGGACGACGTGCAGGCGCTGGCGCTGCCGGTGCTTGCGCACCGGCTGCTGCCGAGCGCGGAGGCCCTGGTCGCCCGCCAGCTGCCCGAGCAGGTGCTGGCCGCCATCGTTGGGCAGGTCCCGCTGCCGCAATTCCGTTAAGCAGTACGAGCCCTGCGCTCGGCGGCCTGGGCCTGGCACCGGCCCTGCCGCCTGGGAGCAGGTGGAAGGAAGGGACCGGGATGCGGTCGCTGTTCGCCGGAGTCACCACTCGCGGCAGGGCCTTCATCGCCGCCGGCATCGCTGCCGGTGGGTTCGGTCTGGGCCTGGGCCAGCGCGAGCTGCTGAGCCTTGGCGGGGTGCTGATTCTCCTGCCGCTGCTTTCGGCGCTCGCCGCCGGCCGGGCCCGCTACCGGGTGCGGTGCCTGCGCCAGATCGAGCCGGCCCGGGTACCGGCCGGCCAGGCGGCCACGGTCACCATCCAGCTCGATAACGTCACCCGGCTGCCCACCGGCCTCCTGCTCGCCGAGGACACCATCCCCTATTCGCTGGGCACCCGTCCCCGGTTCGTCCTCGACCGGATCGAAGCCGGTGGCAGCCGCCGGATCACCTACCGGCTCCAGTCCGATCGCCGGGGGAGGTACGAGATCGGGCCGCTGCACGTCCGCGTGGCCGACGTCTTCGGCCTGGTGAGGCTGGGCAGGTCAGTGTCCTTGCCGGGCACGCTCGTGGTCACCCCGGCCATCTCGGTGCTGCCGTGGGCGCCGTTCGGCGGCGCATGGCTCAGGGAGGGCGGGACCCGGGCCAGCACCGCGGCAGCGGCTGGAGAGGACGACGTTGTCCCCCGGGCCTACCGGGACGGTGACGATCTGCGGCGGGTTCACTGGCGCTCCACCGCCCGCTACGGCGAGCTCATGGTGCGCCGGGAGGAGCAGCACTGGCAGAACCGCGCGGTCCTGTTCCTGGATACCCGGAACTCTGCGCACAGCGGCCGGGGACCCTCCTCGTCCTTCGAGTACGCCGTCAGCGCCGCCGCGTCTATAGGGGTGCACCTGGCCCGCGAGGGCATCAACGGCGAGTTCGTCACCGACACAGGATCGGTGGGCGCCACCGCCCCGTTCGAGGATGTGCTGCTCGACTCGCTCGCGGTCATGCGCCCGTCCCGGCTCACCACCATGGTCCCGGCCCTGGCCGCGGGGGCACGCGGCAACAGCGGCCTGCTGATCGCGGTGCTGGGCCAGATCTCCCCGGAGGAGGCGCGGCTGCTGGCCTCGGCCCGCCGTGCGGGCGGCACGACACTGGCGCTACTGCTCGCCGTCTCCACCTGGAGCGCGCAGCGGCCCACCGACCGGGTACCGGGCGAGACCGACGCCGCTGCCAGGATCTTGACTGCTGCCGGGTGGCGCGTGGCGGCCGTCACGGCCGACACGCCACTTGCCACGGCCTGGGAGATGCTCAACCACGCGCCCGGCCAGCCAGCACCGTTCGGCACCCACGCGCCGGCGGAGGCAGCGGGATGAACCACCGGCTCACCGTGACGGCGGCCGTAGCGACCGTGCTGGCATCGGTCGCCCTGTACTCGCTGATATCGAGGACGGGCTGGTTCTGGGCCGGCCTCGGCGCCGTGATCGTGACAGCCGCCGTGGGCACGCTGACCCGGCTCCGGACCCTCCCGGTGATCGTCTGTTACCTGGCCGTGCTGGCCGGTCTGTTCCTCTACGTCAATCTCTTGTTCGCCGGACCGCAGTCGTTCCTCGGCCTCATACCGACCCCGGCCTCGGCGCACCATCTGTTCGTGCTGGCGCAGCGTGCGAACTCGCAGATGGCAAACTATGCCCCGCCGGTGCCGGCTACCCACGGGATCCTGGTGCTGTCGACGGCGGGGATCGGGATCGTCGCCGCCACCACCGATCTGATCGCGGTCCGGCTGCGCAGGCCCGCGATCGCCGGCCTCCCGCTGCTCGTGCTGTTCTGCGTGCCGCTGACGACCACGGTCAAGCCCGGCTGGGTCGGCGACGTGGTGGTGTTCAGCCTGGGGATCACCGGGTATCTGGCCCTGCTGTCCGCAGAGGGCCGGGAGCGGGTACGGCTCTGGGGGCGGCTGGTCAATACCTGGCCGGGCAGGTCGGAAGCCAAGGGACCGGACACCCGGCAGCTCACCGCGGCCGGACGGCGGGTCGGCTTCGCGACCGTGGTACTGGCGCTGTTCGTACCGCTCATCCTGCCCGGCCTGCAGCACCACCGGATCTTCCCGGGCCACACCGTCGGCACCGGCGGCGGCACCAGCGGCCCGCTGTCACTTCCCGAACCGCTGGTGCAGATGAACGAACAGCTCCACATGACTCATCCGGAACCGATCCTCACGTACCACACCGCCAGCTCCGCCCCGCCCTATCTCCAGGTCTACGTCCTCAGCACGCTCGGCAAGACCGCCTGGAGCCTAGCGCAGCCCTCCGCCAGCGCCGAGGTCGGCAGCGGCACGCTTCCCGCTGTGCCCGGTCTCGCCTCCACCACACGGGCCCTCACCGTCCACGAAACGATCACCCTCGCCCCGGCCATGAGAGGCGGAAGGCACCAGCTGAACTACATTCCCGTGCCTTACGCGCCGCGGTCGATGGACGTGACCGGCGACTGGCGCGTGGACAAGAACTCACTGTCCGTCTTCACCGCCAGCACCCCGCTCGCCGGCCTGCATTACTCGGTGACGAGCCGCGATATCGACCCGGCGCCCCAGCAACTCCGCCAAGCGCCGGCCCCTTCGCCCTCCGAGCAGACCTATCTCATCGTGCCGCCGCAATACCAGCGGCTGCTGCCGCTCACCAAGCGGATCACAGCCCGGCAGAACGACGCCTACAGCAAGGCGGTCGCACTGCAAGAGTGGTTCACCCAGGCGGCAAGGTTCACCTATTCGCTGGACGTTCCGCAGCCGCAGGGTGCCGCAGGACTCTACAACTTTCTCACCAAGTCCCGGCGCGGCTACTGCCAGCAGTTTGCGTTCGCGATGGCCGTGATGGCCCGGCTGGTGGGCATTCCGTCCCGCGTGGTCGTGGGGTACACCCAGGGCATCCCACAGGGAGATGACCGCTGGCTCGTGAAGACCAGCGACGCGCACGCGTGGCCGGAGCTGTACTTCAAGGGGGCAGGCTGGCTGCGATTCGAACCAACCCCCATCAGCTCGTCCGAGCAGAACGGCCAGGCCACGGCGTCCGCCCCCGCGTACTCGGTCCCGCCGCTCAGCGGCGTCGGCCCCAACCCGCAGCCAAGCGCGTCGACACCGACCCAGGGTGCCCAGCCCAAGACCACGCCCTCCCGGGGCAGGCTCGGGCCGCCGATCAAGGAACTCGGCGGCAGCAACGGCCGCGGCGGGGGGACGTCGGGCCCTCTTCCGGTTGCGCTAGTGGTCGTCGCGGTGCTCGCGGCGGCCGCGGCGGCCCCGCGGGCCGCCCGTTCCATCACCCGGCGCCGCCGGTGGTTCAAGGCGGCCGACGATGCCGGGCGCGCGCACGCCGCGTGGCTCGAGTTCCGAGATGACCTGACCGACCACCGCATCGCCTGCCGCGCCAGCGAGACGCCGCGTGCGCTGGCCCGCCGGGTCAGCGCGTCACTGGGCTTCGCCGCCGCGGAACGGGACGCCGCCCAGCGGATCGCCCGCGCCGAGGAGAGGGCGCGCTATGCGACCACCCCGGCGGCGTCTGCGCAGCTGCGCGGCGACGTAACTACGGTCAGGCGGGCGCTCGCCAAGGCGTGCCGCCTGCCCGCCAGGTACGTGGCAATGGCGTTGCCCGCATCCGCCCTGGCACCGGTGCGGACCGCGCTGACGAACGCGCTCGACGTGTTCGGCTGGATGGATGTGATCACCAGCGGGCTGCATCAGCGGCGTGAGCAGGCCACCCGCTCCTGGCGAGTTTAGGCAAGGGGCCGGGTTGCCGGCCGCACTCGGCTACCGGCGGCCCTCGCTACCCGGCCGCACCCGCTACCCGGCCGCACTCGCTACCGGCCGCCCTCCTGGCGGCGGCGCCACCGCTCTTCCAGCCGTTCCATGAACCCCGCGCGGCCCGCCCCCCCGCGCCGGTCCTTGCCAGCCTTCCGTCCCCGGCGCTGGCTCCGCGCGCCACCTTGGCCACGGCTCGGTCCGGTGCTGTGCCCGGTCGCGACACCGCCCATGTGGCGCCAGCTGGTCAGCGCCCACATGGCACACGCGAGCATGACCACGAAACCGCCAACACCGACAAAGATGAGCTTGGAAACCACACCAGCCAGCAGCAAGCCCACCCCGAGCAGGAACCCGATCGCCGCTTGGACAACCCGTCGCTTGTAGTGGATCCGGGGGTCTTTGGCGCGCACGGCCTGCGCAAGCTTCGGATAGTCGGTATAGAGCGCCTGCTCGATCTGCTCGAGCTGACGCTGTTCGTGCTCAGAAAGCGGCACAGCGCCTCCCATGAACCTCACGCGCGGGGACAGGTGCGATGACGTTCATCTCACGGTCCTGGTGCCCTCCACAATACGAGTGCTTCCGCACCCTGGGAAAGAGCAGCGGGAGTGCAAAGGGAGCTTGGCTGACGATGTTGGTTCCCACTGCTCTCGCGCCCCCCAGGCGACACCGATCCCGTAGTGCCCTTGTCACGTACCGTGCTGGCCCGTTTCGAACGACTGTTCAGTTTCAGTTTACCCCCGGGCGCTGGCGCCTGCTATGGCCCAGGTGAGCGATCAGGATCCACCGGCGGCCGCGGTTGTGGCTCTTCCCCGTGCCGGACGAGCACCGCCGGGCGGATCATGTCCGGGCCGAACCTGCCGGCGATCCGGTCCACAGCCCGTTCGGCGTCACGCCAGGAGACGGGCCGCTCACCGAAGGCAAGCTGGGTGGCCGACCTGCCGGCCGGGATCAGCCCGGCGGCGCGAACGCCGACCAGACGCAGCCTCGCCCGCGGGTCAAGGCCCGCCGCCGCGTAAAGGTCACAGGCGGTGACATAGATCTTCCTCGCCACATCGGTCGGCTCGGGAAGCGTGCGCGAGCGCGTAATCGTGGTGAAGTTGGCGAGCCGGAGCTTCACCACCACCGTCCTGGCCACGGAGCCACTCGCCCGCAGGCTGCGCGCCGTCCGCCCGGACAGCCGGAGCAGCTCCCGGCGGATCACCTGGGGGTCGTCGACATCGGTGGCAAAGGTCTCCTCCGCGCCGACACTCTTGTCCGTGGATCCAGGGATCACAGGCCTGTCATCACGCCCCCACGCGAGCGCGAAAAGGTGGAAGCCGGCCGCCTGGCCGAGCTCCCGCTGCAGCACGGCCAGCGGGGTATGCGCGATGTCACCGACCGTCCGAAGGCCAAGACCGGCCAGGACCTGCCCGGTCTGCTCCCCCACCCCCCACAGGGCGGCCACCGGCAGCGGGTGGAGGAAGTCGAGCACCTCATCGTCCGGTACTACAAGGAGCCCGTCCGGCTTGCACAACGACGATGCGAGCTTGGCCACGAACTTGCAGTTGGCCACCCCTACCGAGCAAGTGATGCCCTGCTGGTCGCGGATGCTGGCCCGGATCAGCTCGCCGATCTCGGCGGGCCGCCCCAGTCGCCGGATGGATCCGGAGATGTCGAGGAACGCCTCGTCAAGTGACAGCGGCTCCACCTCTGGGGTTATCGACCGGAAGACCGACATGACCTCGGCGGACACGGCGGCGTAGACCCGGTGGCGGGGGGCGACGAAGACCGCTTGGGGGCACAGCCGGCGGGCGCGGGTAACCGGCATCGCCGAACGGACCCCCGTAACGCGGGCCTCGTAGGACGCGGACAGCACCACCCCGCGGCTGCCGCCACCGACGATCACCGGCAGCCCGGCGAGTTCCGGCTGGTCACGGATCTCGACGCTGGCGTAGAACGCGTCCATGTCGGCGTGGAGGATGTGACAGCCTGTGTCGCCGCCGGCCATACGGGTTACCGGTATCCGACGATGTGGAACTGGGTGGCGATGTCGTGGAAGGCGGGATGAGCCGAGGCTGCCTGCTCCAGCGCCATCAGCGCGTCGGCGGCTCCCGGGTCGGCGTCCGCGAACATGCCGGGCACCAGATCCGCGAAGACCCGGACCCCGTGGGCACTGCCGGGGCGCAGGCCAGCGCCCTCGATCAGGCTGACGACCGCGGCCACAGTGAACCGCCGTGGCCCGGCTGCCCCGGGCTCTCCCCCGGTCCCGTCCGGCTGGCCGGATGCGCCGCCGATCCCGGCGAGCAGCCGCCGGGCGTCGTCGAACCGGCCGGCCAGTGCCCGGTGGATCACCGCCGCCACGGAGCTGGCCGTGAGCACACTGACCGCGCCAGCAGGCCGCAGGACCTGGGCGATCGACGCCATGGCGTCAGCCGGTGATTCCACGTACTCCAGCACGCTGTGGCAGAGCACCAGGTCCGCGCTCTGGTCGCCGGCCACCACTGCCAGGTCGGCCACGTCTCCCTGGACCACCGTGAGCGGGACATCCATCTCGGCGGCCCGGCGTTCGGCGGCCGCGAGCGAGTCGGGGCTGGGATCGATCACCGTGACGTTGTGACCCAGGCCCGCCAGCGGCACGGCGAAGCCGCCCGTCCCGCCGCCGGCGTCGAGAATGTCAAGCCGGCCCCGGCCAGCCTCCGCCACCAGCGCGGGGATCACCGCCCGGAGGGTGTCGCGAACGATCGCGGTCCGCGCGTCGTCGTACCGCCCCCATGGCCGGGCCGACGCACCCCCGGCGGCCAGCCCGGACGGCGCCCTTCCGGCGCCCTGCCCGGACACCGCCCCTCCGGGGCGACGGTCGCCTGCCACCGCAGCCTCCTTGTCCCGTGTCCGCCCACCAATGTAGTGCCGGAAGCGGACAATGCCCGGCGGGGGCGCGGCTGGTACGGTCGCAGTTCGATGAAGCACCACGGGCCGACCGAGCCGTACCCGCCGGACGAGCCACAAAGGCCCGGCACACCGGGCTCGGCCGACGAGCCACGGACGCCGGTCCCGCCGGGCCGGCCCGGGGTGCTCGTGGCCGATGCCGCTGGCCTGGTGGCAGACCCCGGATTCGTGGCCGCGGCGCACCGCATCCTTGCCACTCTGGTCCGCGACGGGGCCGCGCTGGGCTGGGTGGATCCTCCATCCGAGGCGGAGGTCGCGGCGCTGCTGCGTTCGGTCGGCGACGCCGCCCCCCAGGGGAACGCCGCACTATGTGCGGCGTTCATCCCCCTTGCCGAGCCCACCGTCTCGCCCGGTGGGCTGTCCGCCATTGACGCGGCCCCCGGCCCCGGATGGCCGTCGCCGGGCGGACTCGTCGGGCTGGGCTACTGGACCCGCTATGCACGCCCGACGCACCGCCAGCACGCCGACGTGCGGCGGGTGGCCGTCGCGGCGCATGCCCGGGGCCGGGGCGTGGGGCGTGCGCTGACCCATGCCCTCATCGCGTCAGCTGATGCGGCCGGTGTCGAGATGCTGACGCTCGACGTCAGGGGCGACAACGCGGCGGCCTTGCACCTGTACCGGAGCCTGGGTTTCACCGAGTATGGCCGCCTGAAGGACTTCGTGGCCGTTGGCAGCCGACGCTACGACACGGTCTTTTACGCTCTGGACCTGCGCGAGCATCGGGGCACCGCGCCCCGCTGAGGGGGATTCGCGGGTGACTCTTCTAGTTCCGGCGCCCGCGGCCGTCCCGACCGCCTAGGCTCTCCCGCATGCGAGAGCACCTTGAGCTCCCGCGGCCACTCCGGCTGCTGCGCACAGCCCTCTGGAGCGTGACCGAATCCGCCGGCCTGCCGGTAGGCGCTGCAGCCCTCGCGGCCTGGCTTTACAGCCGCGACGTCGGTCTGCTGGCCGGCCTCGTCGCCACCTGGCTCACCGCGATCATCCGCAAGATCGCTACCGGCAGCATCCCGAGCCTGCTCACGATCTCGGCCGCCGTGCTCACCCTCCAGACGGCCATCGTGCTCACCACCGGCCAGCTCTGGCTCTATCTGCTCCAGTTCCCGGTCGCCAACCTCGTCATGTGCGTGCTCTTCGCGCGGACCGCGCGCGGACCCAGCCCTCTCGTTGCCCGGCTCGCCGCCGAGGTGGTGGCCCTGCGCCAGCCCGCCAGCCATCACCCGGGCCTGCACCGCTTCTTCCAGGGCGCGACCTGGCTCTGGGCTGGGATCTTCTTCGTGCTCACGGCCGGCCTCGGCGTGCTGATGGTGACCGAGCCCGCCGGCCTGTTCGTCATGCTGTCGACCGCGCTCACGCTCGCGCTGGTGGTGGCCGGGGCAGGTGTGTCGGCGCTGTGGTTCCGCTCCGTCCTGCGCCGGTTCGGCCTCGGCCTGCGTTTCGCCCCGTCCTGACGCCGCCGCCCTCCCTGGGTCGGGACGTCCGCGCCCGCGTCAGAGTGTGAGCGTCGGCTTGAGTTCCAGCAGGCGGGCCAGCAACCCGTTCACGAACGCCGGTGAGCCTTCCGTGGACAGGTCCCGGGCCAGCTGCACCGCCTCGCTGATGGCGACCGCGTCCGGGACGCCGTCGGCCCACAGCAGCTCGAAGGCCCCGATGCGCAAGATATTGCGGTCAACCGCTGGCATCCGCTCCAGCGACCAGCCCTGCGCATGCTCGGCAAGGAGTTCGTCGATCCGGTCCTGGTGCGCATGCACACCCCGGACCAGATCAGCGGCATAGTCCGGGAGTGGCGGTGCCTCGTCCGCGGCGCGCTCGGCGAGCACATCCAGGACCGGCTGGCCCCGCAGTTCCGCCTCGAACAGGACATCGAGCGCCCGCTTGCGGGCCTTGCTACGGGCGGGCACGGCGCGAGGTCACGCCCTGCCGAGGTATTCGCCGGTGCGGGTGTCCACCTTGACCTTCTCGCCGGTCGTGATGAACAGCGGCACCTGGACCTGCGCCCCGGTCTCCAGGGTGGCCGGCTTGGTGCCGCCGGTGGAGCGATCGCCCTGCACGCCGGGGTCGGTCTGCCGGATGGTCAGCTCCACCGCGGCGGGGAGCTCCACATAGAGCGGGACCCCGTTGTTGAACGCCACCACGGCGGTCTGCTCCTCCAGCAGGTAGCTGGCGGCGTCGCCGACCGTGGCGGCCGGGATCCTGGGCTGGTCGTAGTCCTGCGTGTCCATGAAGACGAAGTCTTCGCCCTCACGGTAGAGATACTGCATCTCGCGCTTGTCCACATTGGCCGTCTCGACCTTGACCCCGGCATTGAAGGTCCGGTCGACCACCTTGCCGGACAGGACGTTCTTCAGCCTGGTTCGTACGAAGGCACCGCCCTTGCCGGGCTTGACGTGCTGGAAGTCAACGACGGTCCACAGCTGCCCGTCGATGTTCAGCGTCATGCCGTTCTTGAGGTCGTTCGTGGTGGCCACGTCTGATGTCTCTCCTGGGTACGGGGGCAAGCCCTCCAGGGCGTGTCCGTCCTGGAGGACAAGCAACTCCCTCGGGGTCGCGGTTGTGGTCGTGGTGAGCAGGTCACGGGCTGCCCCGGGGCGCACCACCAGGGTGTCCTCGATCCTGATGCCGCCCCTGCCGGGCAGGTAGATGCCCGGTTCGACGGTGATGGGAACCCGGCCAGCAAGTCTACCGGGCCTGCCGCGTCCCGGTATCGGCGCCTCGTGGATCTCCAGAATGGTCCCGTCGGCACCGCCGGACGGGGCCGGTCAGGTGAGGTGCTTGGCCATGAGCACATCGTCCACATACCGGCCGTCGATGAAGAACTCGTCCCGCAGGATGCCTTCCACTCCGAAGCCAAGCCGCTCGTACAGGCGCGCGGCCATGGCATTGGTACCGAACACGCGCAGGCTCAGCTTGCGCGCACCGCGGGCACGCGCCTGCTGCTCGGCGGCGGCGATCAGGGCCGAGGCGACTCCCCGGCGGCGGTCGCCCGGGGCGACGGCAAGGCCCGCGATGCCGAGCACGTGCGCGCTCTCCGGCAGCGACGTGACAGGCCTCAGCCGGATGTAGCCCGCCATCCTGCCGTCGACCTCGGCCACGAGGTGTGCCTCGGGCGGGCTGTCGTCGGTGAAGAAGGTGAAGAAGGGGTCATTGGCCCGCGCCATGACCGAAGGAAACCCCGATGCGGGCGTCCAGGCGACCGCATCCAGGTGAGCCAGGCCCGCCTCGTCCTCGGCCCGTGCCAAGCGCACAGTTACGCGGCTGTCCAACCGGGCCACGCATCCTCCCAACCGGGGCTACCCCTTCATACCGCTGCCGGCCACACCCATCCTCCCAACTGCGCCACCCATCCCATCATCGGGCGCTACAAACATCCTTGCGGGCGAATGCTTGCCTACGTATACACGCTGCCGTATACTCGCACGCGGATATACGTCACCGGATCGATACCTTTAACGGAGGGGATGGGGAGATGGCCGGACGGCGCGCGGTCTCCAACCCGCTGGCCCTTGCTGTCCTCGTCCAGCTCTGTGAAGGGCCCATGCATCCGTACGAGATGGCCGCCACGATGCGTTCCCGCGGCAAGGAACGCAGCATCAGGCTGAACTACGGCTCGCTGTACACGGTCGTCAACAACCTCGCCCGGCACGGGCTCATCGAGGCGGCGGGGGCCGGGCGGGAAGGCCGGCGGCCGGAACGCACCGTGTACCGGATCACCGAGGCGGGCCGCAAGGAACTCGACGACTGGATGGCGGAGCTCGTCGCCGTTCCGGTGAAGGAGTACCCGCAGTTCGAGGCGGCCCTCTCGGAGCTGCCCGTGCTCAGCCCCGGCAGGGCGCTGGAGCTGCTGCATGACCGGGTCAGCGCGCTGGAGCAGGCGATCGCTCATGACCGTGCCGAGCTTGACGGGCTCACCTGGCTGCCGCGGCTGTTCATGCTGGAGGCCGAATATCACCTCGCGATGCGCGAGGCCGAGCTGACATGGGTTCGCGGTTTGGTGACCGAGCTGGAGGACCGGACCTTCCCCGGCCTGGACGGCTGGCAGCACGTGCACGACACGCATGAATGGCCAGCGGAATTCGGCCCCGCCCCGCAGGGCCTGGCCGATCCTCCGGGCGGCCACGCCGACGGGCCTCAGCCAGGCCGCGGGCACCACGCGGGAAAGGGGGACGGCGGCACGACCTAACCACCCGGCAGACGGCCCCCGGCAGAGTGCGGTAACACCCCGCCGAGGGCCATGACCACCGAACCGGTCCCGCGGGAGCGAGACCAGATCGAGTGAGCACTCCAAGAATACGTGGCTGCTCCCTCGTGGACCGGTGACACGACCAGTCACCAGGGAGAAAGCCGACATGACCATTCAGGCAGGCACACCTGCGCGGGCCCGCGCGGGCACCGGAGCCGACTACCCCATCGAGGCCCGCGGCCTCGTCAAGACCTATTCCAAGGGAGTGCGGGCTCTGGACGGGCTCGGTTTCGTGGTTCCCGCGGGCACGGTCTTCGCCATGCTTGGCCCGAACGGGGCCGGGAAGTCCACCACCGTCAAGATCCTCACCACTCTGGCCCAGGCCGACGCGGGTACCGCGACGGTGGCCGGGCTGGATGTGCGTGCCCACGCGGCGCGAGTCCGGCGCGCGATCGGCGTGGTCGCCCAGCGCAGCGGCGCCGACCCGATGGCCACGGGCCGCGAGAACCTGCTGCTGACCGGCCGCATCCAGGGCCTGCGTGGCCGTCGGCTCACGGCCAGGGCCGACGAGCTGCTCGGCCGGTTCGACCTGGCCGGGGCCGCCGGGCGTCTGGTCCGCACCTACTCCGGCGGCATGCAGCGCCGGCTGGATGTGGCGCTGGGCCTGATCAACCGGCCGCAGGTGCTGTTCCTCGACGAGCCGACGGCGGGACTGGACCCGGAGTCACGCTCGGCCATGTGGGAGGAGATCGGGAGGCTGGCCGCCGACGACGGGCTCACCATCCTGCTGACCACCCACTACCTCGAGGAAGCCGACCGGCTCGCTAGTCACCTTGTCATCGTGGACCGGGGGCGCATCGTCGCCGAGGGCACACCCGACGAACTCAAGGGGCAGCTCCACGGCGACGCCGTGCAGGTAGAACTCGCTGATCACGCCGAACGCGGCCGGCTGCTGGCCGTCCTGGAGCGGGTGCCGGCCGTGCGCGAGATCCGGATGGACGGCGCGCACGTGAGCGCCCGCGCCGACGAGGGCGCGGCGGCCCTGCCAGCCGTCCTCGCCGCGCTCGACGACGCGGGCCTGCCGGTGCGGGCCGCGTCGGTGGCGCGCCCGTCGCTCGATGACGTGTACCTGCGTCACGCTGGCCGCCGTTTCGCCGACGCCGACCAGCACCTTGCCAGCACTGCCAGCAACGGAGGAGCACGATGACCGCCATCGCCAGCCATACCTCGCTGATGACCGGGCGGCAGCTGCGGGCGTTCGCTCGCCAGCCTGCCTACATGATCATCAGCCTGATCCAGCCAGTGATCTGGCTGTTCCTGTTCGGGTCCCTGTTCCGCAAGGTGGTCGAGCTTCCAGGCTTCGGCGCCTCGTCCTACCTGGACTACCTGGTCCCCGGCGTGGTGATCATGAGCGCGCTGTCGACCAGCATGTGGAGCGGCATGACGGTGCTGGAGGAGATCGACCGGGGCATCATGGACCGGTTCCTGGTCCTGCCGCTGCACCGCTCGGCGATCATCAACGCCTCCGTCATCATGCAGTCGCTCATGACCACGGTTCAGTCGGTCATCATCATCGCGATCGGCTGGGCGGCGGGAGCGCACTACCCGGGCGGCCTGCCCGGCGTCGTGGTCCTCATCGCGACCTCGGTGCTGATCGCCATCGTGTTCAGCGCGTTCTCGAACACGGTGGGCATGCTGGCCCGGCAGCGGGAGACGATCATCGGCATCAACACCTTCCTGCTACTGCCGCTGACGTTCCTGTCCACCGCGTTCATGGCCACCGCGCTCATGCCGCACTGGATGCGGACCATCGCGGACGGCAACCCGGTCAACTGGGCGCTGGTGGCGGGCCGGGCAGCGATGGGCGCCAGCCCTGACTGGGCACGGGTCCTCATCCAGGGCGGCGGCCTGGCGCTGCTGGCCATCGCCGTCACCGCCCTCTCGGTGCTGACCTTCCGCGCCTACCAACGGTCCGTCTGACGCACCGCCGTGGGGCCGCCGGAAGCCCGGCGGCCCCACGAAGCTGGTGCGTGAGCTCAGGCGGCCAGGTCGCGGACGCGCTCGATGAGGCGCACCCGGTCGGCGTGGGTCTCCGCCAGCGGGGTCACGTTAAGCGTCGTGACGCCCGACTCCTGCAGCGCCGCCAGCCGCTCCGCCACGTGGCCTTCCGGCCCGACGAGCGACATGCCGGCCAGCAGCTCCGCCGGGACCAGCGCGGCCGCCTCGTCCTTGCGGCCAGCCAGGTAGGCGTCCTGGCAGCGGCTGGCCGCCTCCTCGAACCCGAACCGCACCGCCAGCTCGTAGTAGAAGTTGCGCCCCTTGTCCCGGTGCGGGCCCATTCCGCCGATGTACAGGGCGAGGAACGGCCGACCCAGCTCCAGGTACCCGGCAACGTCGTCACCGATGGCCAGCGGCGCCTGCGCCACCACGTCCAGCGGCGGCAGCGCGGGGTCCCGCTTCGCCCGGCCCGCCGCCAGCGGGGCACCCCATGCCTGCTGCGCCTTTTCCGGGAAGTAGAAGATCGGCTCCCAGCCCTCGGCCAGCTCCGCCGCGAGCTCGACGTTCTTGGGGCCGAGCGCCGCCACCACGATCGGGATCCGCTCCCGCACTGGCCGGTTGATCAGCTTGAGCGACTTGCCGAGCCCCGTCCCCTGATCGGGCGGCAGCGGGATCGTGTAGTGCCGGCCCGCGTGCTCCAGCCGTTCCCGCCGCCATACCTGCCGGCAGATCTCGATGATCTCCCTGGTGCGGCCGACCGGCGCGTCGTAGGGAACCCCGTGCCAGCCCTCGATCACCTGCGGGCCGGAGGCCCCTATGCCGAGCGTGAACCGGCCGCCGGAGACGTAGTCGAGCCCGGCCGCGGTCATCGCGGTCAGCGTCGGGGTGCGCGTGTACAGCTGGAGGATCCCCGACGCGATCTCCAGCCGCTGCGTCCTGGCCGCGATGAAACCCAGCTGGCTGACGGCGTCGAAGCTGTAGGCCTCGGGCACGAACACGATGTCGAGGCCCGCCTTCTCGTAGTCGCCGAGTTCGGCCACGGTCTCTGCGAAACCGCCCGCGTAGTTCAGAGACATCCCGATGCGCATGGTGACCGGCCTTCCGGTAACGGCTCGCCGCCTGCTGTCGTTGCGAACGCCGTGCCCCGAGGGTAACGGCGTTGCGGTTCAGCCCTGCGCGCCGGCACCGGTCCGCCCGGCGCCCCCCGCCTGGCCGGCGCCCCCCGCCTGGCCGGCGCCGCCCGTCATGCCGGCGATCGCGTGCAGGGCGAGCCGGTAGGACATCAGGCCGAAACCGGCGATTGTGCCGTCCGCCACCGCCGCGACCACGGAGGTGTGCCGGAACGCCTCTCGCGCCGCCGGGTTGGACAGGTGCACCTCGACCAGCGGCGCGGTCCGCATCGCGAGCGCGTCGCGCAGCGCGTAGGAGTAGTGGGTGAACGCGGCGGGGTTCAGCACGATCGGCAGCCTGCCGTCGATCGCCTCGTGCACCCAGCCGATGAGCTCGGCCTCGTCATCGGTCTGCCGCACCTCGACGTGCATGTCCAGCTCCCGGCCGGCCTCGCGGCACTCCCGCGCCAGCTCCTCGAAGCTGGCGCTGCCGTACACGTCCGGCTCCCGCGAGCCAAGGCGGCCCAGGTTGGGACCGTTCAGCACCAGCACCTGCCTCACCGCGCTGCCACCTCCTCGTACGCGCGGGCCATCAGATCCTCGGGAGGGTCGTCGAGGGTCGCCGGCCGGGCGAGCCCGTCCAGCACGACAAAGCGCATCCGGCCGCCGCGCGACTTCTTGTCCACCGCCATCGTCTCCCGCAGGGCGGGCCATGCTCCCGGCAGAAAGCTGGTGGGCAGGCCGACCGCCGCGAGCACGCGGCGGTGGCGGTCCAGGGTCGGCGTGTCGAGCCGCCCGGCGAGCCGGGCCAGTTCCGCGGCGTAGACCATGCCGATCGCGACCGCCTCGCCGTGGCGGATCTGGTAGCGCTCGACCCGCTCGACCGCGTGGCCCAGCGTATGCCCGTAGTTGAGGATCTCCCGGCGCCCGGCTTCCCGCAGGTCCGCCGCGACCACCTCGGCCTTCATCCGCACCGCCCGCTCGACCAGTTCGCGTGCATGCTTGCCGTGCGGGACCACGGCGCCCGCCGGGTCGGCCTCGATCAGGTCGAGGATCGCCGGGTCGGCGATGAACCCGGCCTTGATCACCTCGGCGAGACCGCTCACGTACTCGGCGGCCGACAGCGATTCGAGCGCTGCCAGGTCGGTGAGCACACCGGCCGGCGGGTGGAAGGCGCCGACCAGGTTCTTGCCCGCTTCGATGTTCACCGCGGTCTTGCCGCCGATCGCCGCGTCCACCACCGCGAGCAGGGTCGTCGGGACCAGGATCAGCCGGACGCCGCGCAGCCAGGTGGCCGCGACGAACCCGGCCAGGTCGGTGGTCGCTCCCCCGCCGACACCCACGATGGCGTCGCTGCGGGTGAGCCGGTGCCCGGCCAGCCGCGACCACAGGCCCACCGCCACGCCGACCGTCTTCGCCGCCTCGCCCGCCGGCACCTCCTCGCCGTGCACCGCGTACCCGGCGTCGGTGAGCACACCGCACACCGGCCGGGCGACCTCACCCAGCCCCTGGGGATGGACAACCACGACCGTGCGGGCCGACGGCCCGACCAGCGCGGGCAGTTCGCCGAGCACACCCGTGCCGATGACCACCTGGTAGGCGTGCTCGCCGCCGACCTGGATCCGGGTGACGGTCACCGATCCCGCTCCGGCGGGCCATCCGGAGCCTCCGGCGGGCCGGGCCCGTCGGGAGGCCAGCCAGGGGCCGTGCCTGCACCCTCGCCCGTCTCCGCGGCTATCTCGGCGGTGACCGTGGCGGCGATCTCGTCGGCTATCTCTTGCGGGGCACGGTCGTCGGTGCTCACCCTGACCCAGGCAAGTGCCTCATAGACGGGCAGCCGCTCCTCCAGGAGTTCCCTCATCCGCGCGCGCGGATTGCCGATCAGCAGCGGGCGGGGGGCGTCGAGGCCCGTCCGGTGCGCCGCGGCGCGGAAACCCGTCTCGAGATAGACCACCCGCTGGCCCGCGAGGAGCTGCCTGGTGCCGGGGTCCATCACGGCTCCGCCACCGAGCGCGAGTATCCCCCGGTGGCTGGCGATCGTGCGCGCCACGGCGGCACGCTCCAGCTCACGGAAGGCGGCTTCGCCGTCGGAGATGAAGATGTCGCCGACGGGCTTGCCCGCCACCTCCTCGACGGCGGTGTCGGTGTCCAGGAACTCCGCCCCCAGGAGCCCGGCGAGCAGCGGCCCCACGGTGGACTTGCCCGCCCCGGGCGGGCCGATAAGGATCAGCACGGGGCCGGTCATGCGATCACCAGCGAGTCCAGGTAGCCGCGCAGGTTCCGCCGGGTCTCCGGCACCGAGTCGCCGCCGAACTTCTCCGTAGCCGCATCGGCGAGGACCAGCGCCATCATGGCCTCCGCCACCACCCCGGCCGCCGGCACGGCGGTGACATCGCTGCGCTGGTTGATGGCCTTCGCCGCCTCGCCGGTCGCGACGTCCACCGTGTCCAGCGCCCGGGGCACGGTGGAGATCGGCTTCATCGCCACGCGCACCCGCACCGGCTCGCCCGTGCTCATGCCGCCCTCGAGCCCGCCGGCCCGGTTGGTGCGGCGCCGGACCCCGACGTCGCCGGCCTCGATCTCGTCGTGAGCCTTCGAGCCGCGCCGGCGGGCCGTGGCGAAGCCGTCGCCGACCTCCACGCCCTTCATCGCCTGGATGCTCATCAGGGCGGCCGCCAGCCGCGCGTCGAGACGGCGGTCCCAGTGCACGTGGCTGCCAAGCCCAGGCGGCACGCCATAGGCGATCACCTCGACCACTCCGCCGAGCGTGTCCCCGTCCATGCGGGCGGCGTCGATCTCCGCCCGCATGGCCTCGCTCGCCGCCGGGTTCAGGCAGCGTACGGGATCGGCATCAACACGCTCGGCGTCCCCGGGTCCCGGCACGGCCTCCTCGGGCGCGCAGACGTGACCGATCGACACAACATGACTGACAATCTCGATACCCAACGACTGGCGCAGGTACGACTTGGCCACCTCGCCGAGCGCCACCCGGGCGGCTGTCTCGCGCGCGCTCGCGCGCTCGAGCACCGGCCGCGCGTCCTCGTGCCCGTACTTCTGCATGCCGGCGAGATCGGCGTGGCCGGGGCGGGGACGGGTGAGGGGCGCGCCCCGCGCCTGATCCTCCAGCACCTCTGGTGCGACCGGGTCCGGCGACATCACCGTCTCCCACTTCGGCCATTCGGTGTTCGCGATCCGGATCGCCACCGGCGCGCCGAGCGTGCGGCCATGCCGGACCCCGCCGGTGATCTCCACATCGTCCTGCTCGAACTTCATCCGGGCACCCCGGCCGTAACCGGCGCGGCGGCGGGCCAGCGCTGCGGCGATATCGGCGGTGGTGATCTCGATCCCAGCCGGCAGCCCTTCGCAGATCGCCACCAGTGCGCGCCCGTGCGACTCCCCCGCGGTCAGCCAGCGCAGCATGGTGCCGATCCTCCCACGGGACCGCGATGGATGACCGCAGCGGCCGAGCGGCCCCCGGCCAGCGGCACAGGCATCACGGCCCGCCCGCCCCGGCACCGGCGCCGTTCTCATTCGGGCCGGCCATGCCGACGGTCACCGTGATCCCGCACCGCACCCTGCCACCCCCGCCGGCCACGATGTGTTGCACGGCTCGCTGGATAGCCGCCTGAGCGAGGGCGTATCCCGGCCCGTAACCATGGACCAGCATCACCTGGATCGTCAGGTCGCTCCCGCTCATCCCGGGCAGCAGGGCGAACCCCGCGATCAGCGGCTCGCTCGCCAATGCCGCATCAGCCAGCGCCCGCACGTCCGGGTCCTCATGTGGCAGCGGCGGTGGCCTGCCCTCCGCGAGGGCGGCCAGCCGGGCGCCGTCCACGGCAAGTGGCACGGGGCCGGCGACGTCGATGACCACCGCGCTCGCCTCCTGGACCCCGGCCTGCCAGGCCTGACGTGCCGAGACCGGCACCGGCCTGGCGTCCCGCCGCCAGGCCGTCAGCGATTGCAGGCTGGTGAAGGCGAGCACGGCACGCCTGCCATCGCTTCCGACCAGCGTCGGCAGCGCCATCTCGCTAACCTTCTCGCGGCGCAGGTGGCGGCCGGGCCTGGCCGCGTCACCCGGACCCGGCTGCCCGGCGGTGCCCACGGCTTCGGCCAGCACCGCCACGACCGGCACCAGCAGCCGAGAGCCGGCCAGCGCTGCCAGGGCAGCGTGCTCGCTGCCCTGGCCGACCGCGAAGGCGCTCAGGGCCTCGGCCACCTCAGGATCGGAGTCGCCACGGTCGGCGGGATCGCCAAGCCCGCCTGTGATCAACTCGGGCACGGCTCAACCTTAGTGGGATCCCGGCCGTGGATCGGCGTCCCCGATGCCTGCCGAGGTGTGCCCAGGGTGCTGGGGGCTGGACCGTGATCATGGGATCACTATCGTTCTTGCAGTAGCGATCCCATGATCATGATTGGCTGCCGTATACCGCGGGGTCCCAGTATGCGCCCTGGGCAGGCTCGCGGCGCGTCCGCGAGAACGTTCTCGCCAGCTGATTCAGGGCGGTCACCAGCGTCCCCGGTGCGCTCGCCCCAAGCAGGTTGAGGGGGTAATTCCCATATGAGAGGCTTTTGAGCTGCCTTCCATGCCAACTCCAGGGGACTGAGTGACCCAGGCTGAACAGCCGTCCGGGACGATCGTGCTGGGAACACCATTGCAGAAGGTGATCCCGCCCCGTCTGGTTGAGCCGTACCTGAACGGCCAGCGATCAGTGATCGCCGGCTATGTGCACCTCGCCGAGGACTCTGCCTTCACCGACCCGAGGAGCTACTACGACGCTCTGGCCCTTGGCTACGAGGGCTCGGAGTTCACCCCGGACATGGCGGAAGTCTGCGTCCTACGGTGGCTGGCCCTGGATATGACCGGATCCCTGCTGCCCCCGCCGACACCCAACGGGGGCGGCCCAGCCAGCACCGTCCCCGAGTTCTACACGCTGCCGGTCCCGATCCCGGTCGGTACCGAGATGTACCGGATCACGTCCGGCGCTCAGGAATTCATCGCCCGCTACGACGGCCAGGTATGGCTGCGCCCGGCAAGGGGGATATGAGCCATGCGGTACCGGCTGATGGCGACCTACCGTGGCGTGCCGTATGAGGTGGGCCTGGGGCCATCCAACTTCGAGGTGGTCCTGTTCGCGGCCTGCCCACCACCGGAGGAGCTCGGCTTCGAGCCGGCCACCGGGCACTGGCGGAAGCAGGTGATCCGGGCCGAGATCGACGCCCTCTGGGAGTCGCGGCCGCTCGGTACCTTCCGCGGCGAACCCTGCATCGTGCTGGACGACCCCGGCGACAGGCTGCATATCGCCTACCTCGGTACCGACCCCGACCGGGCCGCCAGCCTCGGTTACTGGCAGGTCGACCGGGGGGTCTTCGAACTGCTCGCACCGCGCGAAGAGGTTTCTGGGCTCACCGAGGAGCGCGTGGACAAGGCACTGCACTGGGGCGAGCAGGCCGACGAGACCGGGCCGATGGCGACCTACCCGTACGGCAGGGCACCCTGGCCGGTCGCGGCGCCACCGGTACCCGCACCGCAGTCTGCGCCCGAGGCTGCTGCCCCGGCGCAAGCTGCTCCGGCGGCCAACACCGCGCTGGCCGATGCCGCGCCCGCCGGCCCTCGGCCGACTGATGCCCGGCATGACGGCGCCCCGCAGGCCGACACTTCACGGGCCAGTACCCCGCCCTCCGGCATGCCACGGGCCAGTGCTGAGCCGGACCGGACCCAGCCGGCCAGCGCCCCGCTAGCCGACACCCAGCCGGCCAGCCCCCCGGCGGTG
>Ga0114129_10002254_pt1 | contig 26642 bp, 24 predicted proteins | sample RhiMetdeltSRZDD1_FD_80071 | JGI IMG/M metagenome (GOLD analysis project Ga0114129, IMG submission 80071) | Populus rhizosphere microbial communities from Tennessee, USA - Rhizosphere MetaG P. deltoides SRZDD1 (version 2) (version 2) | ecosystem: Host-associated > Plants > Roots > Rhizosphere >...
ACGATCGAATGATGGATCGCGTGCATGCGCGGGGTGACGAGGACGAGATTCAAGGCGCGCTCCACCGTGAGCGGCAGTCGGAGGTTGCTGTGGTGGAACTGGGTGGCGCCGTCCATGACCACCTCGTACACGAGCAGGAGGACGGGATCCAGGCCGATCACCACGATCTGGAGAATCCGGAAGCCGAGCGACAGTGTCAGCTCTCCGGCGTGAAAACGGAAGGCGGTCGTGACGTCGAGGTCGAGATCGGTGTGATGGACGGAGTGAAAGCGCCACAGGAGCGGCACACGGTGGTTGAGCCGGTGCCAGAGCCAGGTCGAGTAATCGGTGACGATGAAGGCGAGGCCGGCGGCGGCGGCCGCGGGAAGGCCGAGCAACGGGACGAGGCCCCACCCTCGGCCGGCCACGAGCGTCGCGACGAGCACGCTCACCGGAATCACGAGACCGCGCATGATGAGCGTCGCGGCCGCCATCATCGAGAGATTGGTCGCGACCCGTTGCCCGCGCCGCTGCACGCGAGCGCGGAGCGGTCGTACCGTCTCCAGCGCGAAGCAGAGCGCTAGAATCAGGAGCAAGAACGGACCACCGACGACATCGAACGGCGCGGGCAACGTCATCGCGAATCGTATTGAACCACGGGCCGCCTCGGAGCGGCGTCCGTCTTGACAAGCCCGCGCGCGGGCTCCTAGCATGCGCCCGCGACGACGTCGGCGTCGTCCGAGGAGGTGAGAGTGGATCGTTTCCGTGCGCGCGGTGCCGGTGATCTGGTTCCCGACCTTTTTCTGGGAGGACTTCGATGAAGTCTGTACGAGTCGTCTTGACGCTTCTCCTCGTCGGTAGTGCGGCCGCCTGGACGGCGGGCCTGCGCGGCGTCGACGCGCAGAGCAACGTCGGCGCCACCATCGCGGGCGCCATGAAAGACGCCGAGGTCGTCGATCTCACGGTGCTGATCTCCGAGCAATTGCCCGCGCACTGGCCCACGCACGCGCCCTTCCAGCGGTGGACGTTCAACTGGTTCAAGCCGGTGAAGGGCACGTACAGCGACAACCTCGCCCAGAGCGTGTTTCCGTACTACGGACAGCGCTACGTGATCGACGAGCACACGGGCACGCAGCTCGACTGCCCCGCCCACTTCATCCCGCCCGAGGGCTCGGGGATGCCGTTCGAGGGCCCGATGGGGAAAATGACCTGCGACAAGATGTCGGTGTCGCAGTGGCTGGGCCCGGCCGCGGTCATCGACGTGCGCTCGATCCTCGACAAGGCGCCCAACGGCAAGAGCCCGATCATCACGCCCCAGATGGTCCGTGACTGGGAAGCGAAGAACGGCGCGCTCCAGCGGGGCGAGATCGTGCTCTTCTACTCGGGGTACTCCGACAAGTACTACAAGCCGTTCCCGGAAGGAAACCGCCTCGCCTTCGATCCCCTCATCCTCCAGAAATCGCCGGGCTGGCCCGCGCCCGGGCCGGAGACGATGGAGTATCTGAACTCGAAAGGCATCAAGCACCTCGGCTCCGACGGGCCCAGCATGGGCCCGGTCGAAGCGGGCCAAGCCACGCACGTCGCCGGCCTCAAGTACGGCATGACGTGGGACGAGCTGCTCACCAACGTCGGTAAGCTGCCCGTGCGCGGCGCCTTCTACATCGCGCTGCCGACGAAGATCGTCGATGGCAGCGGCGCCACCACGCGCGCGATCGCGCTCAAGGCCCGCGGCCAGAAAGGGGTCGGAGAGTAGCAGGTGTCCGCGCTCGCCCGGGCGCAGGACGGGGTCACGATCTTCCTCGGCGTGATCATCGAGGCGGCCCCGTTCCTGCTCCTGGGTGTGCTCGTCTCCCAGGCGCTCGCGCTCCTGCTTTCCGGCGACCGCGTCGTGCGCTGGCTACCCCGGCACCGCGTGGGCTCGCTCGCCGCCATGGCCGGCCTCGGCGCGCTGTTCCCGGTGTGCGAGTGCGGCAACGTGCCGGTGGCGCGCCGCCTCGTCACGCGCGGCGTGCCGGCCGCCGCCGCCATGGTGTTCTTACTCTCCGCGCCCGCGCTCAACCCCGTCGTCGCGCTCTCGACCTTCGCCGCGTTCCGGGAGCGACCGTCGGTCGTGCTCTATCGGCTCGGCCTCACGTTCGTGGTGGCGATGTCCGTCGGTCTCCTCCTCACCTGGCATCCGCGCCCCGCCGATCTGCTCCGCCGGCGCGCGCCCTCCGATGACCACCAGCACGCCGCACCGGCGGCGCGATTCCGGAGCTTCGCGCGCGGGACGCTCGTCGAGTTCACGGAGATGGGCTCGGTGCTCGTCGTCGGCGCCGGCCTCGCGGCGCTGACGCAGACGCTGGTGCCGCGCGCGGCTCTCCTCGGCGTCGGGCAAGGACCGGTGGTGTCGGTAGCCGTGATGATGGCGCTCGCGGTCGTGCTGTCGATCTGCTCCACCGTCGATGCGTTCGTCGCCCTCGCCTACGCGGGCACGTTCACGGACGGGTCGCTGATGGCGTTCCTGGTCTTCGGCCCCATGATCGACATCAAGAGCCTCTTGCTGATGCTCACGGTGTTCTCGGCGAAGACAGTGGGGCTGGTGGCGGTGGTGGTGACGGAGCTGGTGTTCCTGCTCGGCCTCGTTCTGAACTACGGGATGGGATGAAGGGCGGCGTCGCGGCCCTCGCGCTCGCGTACGGCCTGTACTTCCTCTATCTGTTCGCGACCGGCGGCCTCTACTTCTATATCCACCCGATCTACGTCGTGCCCACCGCGGTGACCGGCGCCGTGCTCGTGGCTCTCGGCGTTGCTTCGTGGCGCGCCGACGGCCCTCACGTGTCGCGACTCGCCATGGCCGCGCTCGCCGTGCCCGTCGTTCTCGGCTTCGTGCTCCCCGCCCAGCCGCTCAGCCCCGCCACCGCGAGCCAGCGCGGCGTCGCCAGCACCTCGCTGGGGCGTGGCGACGCCGCGACGTTCGACGTCGAAGCGCGCCCCGAGCGCTACACGATCAAGGACTGGGTCAAGGCGTTCGCCGCCGATCCCGAGCCCGGGCGCCACGTCGGCAAACCGGTGCGGGTGACGGGCTTCGTGCACCGCGATCCGAGCCTGCCCGACCGCTGGTTCCTCGTCGCGCGCTTCGTCGTGCAGTGCTGCGCCGTGGACGCGCAGCCGGTCGGGCTCCCCGTCGAAAGCTCGGGGCCCGCGCCGGACGCGGGCCGGTGGGTCGAGGTGGAGGGAACGTGGCAGGTCCACGACGCGGACGGGCGGCGGCGCGCTGTGATCGCGGCGACCGCGGTCACACCGACGGCGCGGCCGGATCAGCCGTATCTCTACTGACGCGCGCGCGCTCCGCTTCCACGCGCTGTCGGCTGTCGTCATCCTCGTCCTGGGCGTCGCCATCGTGGCGATCGTGCTCTTCGCCGTGCCCCGTCCCCTCACCATCATCGACGTGAGCCCCGCCGCCGGGGCTGCCGACGTCGCGCCCACCACGCAGATCGTCGTCACGTTCAGCCGTCCCCTCGACGACGCCACGATGGGGGCGGCGATCACGGTCGCACCGCCCGTGGCCGGCTTCACCAGCGTCGCGGGCCGACGCCTCGCCTTCACCCCGCGCGCCAGCCTCGGCGCGGGCACGAGCTACACGGTGACGATCGGCCACGGCGTCCACGACCGCGGTGGTCGCGCGCTGCCGCGCCCGCTCGTGCTCACGTTCAGGACGCGGGCGGCGGCGCTCCTCGCGCGCACACGTTCCGGGCTCGTGCGCACCACCGTGGGGAGCGGCGGTGAACCGGTGGCGCCTCGAGCCGCGCGCGGCGAAGCCGGCCGCGTCGTCGATGGGCCCGTCGGCGCGTTCGCCCTCAGCAGCAGCGGCGCGCTCGCCTACGTCGATGCTCGGGAGCGTCAGCTGGTAGTTCAGCGTGCACGGCAGGCGTCGCTCCGCATCGCAGTTCCCCGCGATCTCGACGTGCGTGACCTCGAATGGGCGGCGGAGCGCGCGCTGCTCTTCATAGGAGCACGCGCGGACGAGGCGGGCCGTGTGTTGATCGTGAGACTCGAGGCGCCCGGGCCGACCGTCGAGCCGTTCGGCGACGGCGGTGCGAGCGCTCGCCTCGCCGGCCCCCTCGTGATGGAAATCTTGAAGCGCTCGCTCGTGGAGATCGTGTACCGGCGCGACTCCTACGCGCTCACGCCGGATCGGCGCAGCGTCATCGTGCGCGACCGCAACTGGGACTTCGCGCTCGTGGATCTCGACGGCACCCGCCGCGGGACTATCGGCCCCTTCCTCGCCGTCGGGAATGCATCGCCGCGCGGCGATGGACTGGCCGTGGTGGACGTCGATCCCGGCGATCCCGCGCTGCGCCGGCGCGTCCTCCGCTACGGTCGCGACGGCAGCGTGCGAGCGCTGTCGCCACCGGACGCGGACACGCATTCGCCGCGCTTCGCGCACGCGTCCGACGCGATCGCGGTGGCGACGGCGCCGGCCATCGGGCGTCCGGCCGAGCGAGCATTTGCCATCGCGCTGATCGACGTCGAGACCGGCACCCCTCGGCCGCTCACGGCTCCGCCCCCTGGCAGCGCGGACGATGAGCCGCAGTGGTCCGCCGACGACGGGTGGATCGCGTTTCGGCGGACGACGATCGGGAATCCCGGTTCCGCGCGTATGTGGATGATCCCCGTCGCCGGCGGTGAGGCCCGCCCGGTCGAGCCCGAAGCAGACGCCGTGCGCTGGGTGCCGTGACGGCGACGCTCAACGCGGACCGATGATTCTCTCCGCGAGCTCACGCAGCTCGGTGGAATCGACGTCGGAGACCAGGGCGTAGCCGAGATCTCCGTGGCGCCAGAGCAGCACGTTGAATCCCCGCGCGGTCCTCGAGGAGACGTCCACGGCGCCGACCCGCTGCGCGTCGCGCGCTGACCACGGCAGGCCTTCGGCCCGGAACACGAACAGCGAGATGGCGTGCAGTCGGCGCTTGAAGACGAACGTGGCCGCCTTCCGGTCGATGAACCACCCGATGGCGCCACCCTGAAGCGGGAAGTCGGCATCGCCGCCGAAGGCCACGACGGGAGCGAAATCGAGGCGGCCCTCGAACCAGGGCTTCACCTGATGGACGCCGCCGCTCGCGATGTCGAGCGGATGCTCGCTGCTGACCACACGCAGGTGGTCGTTGACGGCCTCGGTGACCAGCGCGCCCATGCCGGCGCGCCCGCGGAGCAGCGCCGGTGCGGAGACCAGGAACGGAACGAGAACGACGACGACCGCGGCCGCCGCCAGCGCCGGCGCCCACCCGCGCAGACGCGCGCGCCACCGCGCGGGCGGCGTCTCCGGCGCCAGCCATGCCGCCGCCAGTCGCCGCTTCAGCGCAGGCGACGCGGGATGCTGCGGCAGGCGATGCTCGAGCGCCTCGGTGAGGAGCCGCTCCGCCTGCTCCTCGTGGGCGCACGATGCGCATTCGGCGACGTGTGCGCGCAGCGCCGACTCCTCCTCGGCGTCGAGCCGGCCACGCTGGCGATCGAGGAGGCGGGGGCGGATGTCGTCGCAGCGCATGCGGTCAGCCTGTCGCATAGTCGCGCAGACGCAGGCGAAGCGCGGCGCGGGCGCGAGCCAGCCGTGATTTCACCGTTCCCACGGGACAGCCGAGCACGTCGGCCACCTCGACCTCCGTGAGGCCTTCGAGGTCGAGGAGGATGACCGTGCGCGCGTCGTCGGTCAGGCTCATGAGCGCGCGCTCGATCTCCTCGCCCACCACTTTTCGCAAGCGATCGAGTTCGAGGTCGCCCAGAAAACTTCCCTCGGGGGCGGTAGGTATTCCGGGGTTCACGGTGTCGAGCCCGCCCACGACGGGATCGTGACGCCGGCGCCGGTACACGCTGAGGAACGTATTGCGGAGGATCCGGCACAGCCACGCCTTGAGATTGGTGCCCGGCGTGAACTGATCGGCTGAACGCAGCGCCCGCGCGTAGGTTTCCTGCACGAGATCTTCGGCATCGACGGTGTTGCCGGTGAGATAGCGAGCAAGATTGTGAAGAACATCGGCGTACGCGAGCGCCTCTCGCCCCAGCGCCCCTCGCCCCGTCGAGTCCCACATGCCGGCCTCATGATACGCCTCGCGCCATCGTCACTCTGCACCGCCGCCTCGCCTGGCGATCACGCCACCGCGCCGCGGCATCGCGCCTCGGCCTCCGGGATTCCGCGCTGCGGCCGGATCACCTCCACCGCCGCTAACGCGCGAAGCGCACATTCGTTCCGTCACGCCATTGATTTTTTGAACGGAACGGTTCCGCGGCGCCTGCGTTGGCAGGAATGGAGCGGCGAGGTCGCCGCACCCAAAGGAGATACGAGGTGATGGCACAGATTCGAAGCACGTCATGGATCGCCGCCGCGCTGGCGGCCACTGCGCTCGCACTCGGCGCGAGCAACGGCGCGGGCGCTGCACCCTCCCCCGTCACGGTGGACGTCAAGGACTTCGCGTTCCGCCCCGGCTCGGTCAGTGTGGCCGCCGGCACGACCGTCACGTGGCTCAACGATGACGAAGAGCCGCACACGGTCACCTCCGCCGAGGGCGTCTTCAAGTCCGAAGCGCTCGAGAGCGCGGGCCGGTTCTCGTACACGTTCGCGACGCCGGGGACCTATCACTACTTCTGCGCACTGCATCCGCACATGCACGCCGACGTCGTCGTCCGGTGACGCGCATCCAAGGAGACATCATGAACGTCGATCGTCGCCAGTTCCTTCAGTGCATGACCTGGGCGGGGACGGGGCTCGTGTGGGCCGTGAACGCCGGTGTGCTCTCGTCGCGCACGCTCGCCGATGCCGCGGAAATGCCGGCCGCCGATTTCACGTTCGCCCAGATCAGCGATACCCACATCGGGTTCACAGGCCAGGCAAACGCCGATCCGGTGGCCACGATGCAGGAGGCGATCGCCCGCCTCAACGCGCGCGCGCAGCGACCGGCCTTCGTCATCCACACCGGTGATCTCACGCATGCGCAAAAACCCGGTGCGTTCGACACCGTCACCGAGCATCTCAAAGCCGTCCGCGCGGAGCGCGTGTTCTATGCGCCCGGCGAGAACGACGTGTTTCTCGATGGCGGCAAGGAATACCTGAGCCGGTTTCCCGGCGACAATGGCCACGGGTGGCAGAGCTTCGACTACAAGGGCGTGCACTTCGTCGGCCTCGTGAACGTGCTCACCTACAAGGCGGGTGGCATCGGCGCGCTGGGGGCCGAGCAGCTCGAATGGCTGGCGCAGGACGTCGCCGGGCTGGGCGCGAGCACGCCGATCGTGCTCTTCACGCACGTTCCGCTCTGGGCCGTGTATCCCGCGTGGGGCTGGGCCACGGCGGATGGCGCGGAGGCGCTCGGCTACGTGCGTCGATTTGGCTCCGTGACGGTGCTCAATGGCCACATCCACCAGGTGCTCCAGAAGGTCGAGGGCAACGTCACGTTCCACACTGCGATGTCCACCGCGTTCCCACAGCCGGCGCCGGGTGACGGGCCATCACCGGGTCCGCTGAAGATCGCCGCCGAGGAGGCGCACCGGATGCTCGGCGTCCGTGAAGTGACGTACGTGCAGGGGAAGGCGCCGCTCGCGGTCGTCGATTCGCGCTTGGGCTAAGATCGGCGGGTGCAATCCGACGTTGCGCTGAAGATCCGGCGGCGCCGCACCGCCCGGCGCCGCCAAACCCGCGTCATCACGAGGGCAGACGGAAACGGCGGCCGAATCGGCGCAAGGTAACCTTGCAGGGGCGCGCGCGATATCGCGCGTTGGCGGGGGTTTCGATGTGGCATCGCGCTTGCGATTCCCGCGAGTCATGACGTCGCGACCCGCGCCTGCCACGCCTCCGTCACCGGTGTTCATCGGCGTCGATGTGGGCGCCACCTCGCTCTCCGGAGGGCTCGTGACCGGGGAGGGCGACGTGCTGGAGGTGCTCGAGCGCCGCACGCGCGAGGACGGCGGAGGAACCGCGCTCGATCGCATCCTGGCCGTGATCTCAGAGCTGCTCGCCGATGCCGGTCGTCGCGGAATTTCCGTTGACGGCATCGGGGTCGGGTTGCCGGGGATCGTGGACGTGGACAAGGGCACGATGGCGGCCGACGTCTACCTCATCCCGGATCTCGAGAAGGTGGCGATCGCCGAACGGATCCGCGAAGCCACGGGCCTGCCGGTGTTCCTCGACAACGACGTCAACGCGCTCGCCCTCGCGGAGTATCGCTTCGGCGCCGGCCGCGGGGTCGGGTCCCTCGCCATGCTCGCGCTTGGAACGGGCCCCGGCGGCGCGTTCGTGCTGAACGGCGAGCTGATGCGCGGGCGCAACGGTTATGGTGGCGAGTTTGGTCACATGCCGATCCTCCTCGACGGCCCTCCGTGCGTATGCGGGGGCCGCGGCTGCCTCGCCGTCTTCATCTCTCACCCCTCGCTCGCCCGGCTAGGCCGCGAGGCCGTCGCTGCGCATCCCGATTCGAAGCTGCTCGCGCTGGCCGGCGGTGATCCCGCCGCCATCAGCCCGCGGACGATCTTCGCCGCCGGGCGCGACGGCGATCCCGCGGCAGCAGTCCTCGTGGACCGCGCCTGCGAGGCGCTCGCCGCCACCTGCGGCGTTATCCTGAACGGCCTGAATCCCGACGTGATCATCGTCACGGGCGGCATCGCGGCGGCGCTGGTGCCGCTCGAGCGCGATATCATGCGCCGGACCGCTCGCTATGCGTTTGCGCGCGTCCTCGCCGATACCACCATCCGTATCGTCGCGTCGTCGAAGCGAGAGACGGTGCGGGGCGGCGCCGCGCTGGTCATGTACGAAACGGAGCGCCGGGATCGCGGCCGGCACGGTGCCACGTCGAACCGGTGCGGAAGCGAGGCTGAGTGATGTACGTGTCGCGACCGGACGCGAAGATTTTCTACGAAGTGACGGGCGGGGGGACCCGCGACCTGTTCATGTGTCCGCCATGCCAGCCCGTGGTGGGCGGACGCATGTGGAAGAACAACATCCCCTACCTGGCGCGGTATTTCCGGGTGGGAACGATGGACCCTCGCGGGCACGGGCGCTCCGATCGTCCGGCGACGGGCTACGACTTCGCGACCCGCTACGGTGACCTCGTGGCCGTCCTCGAGCAGGCGGTCCGGCCGCCGTTCGCATTGCTGGCGTTCACCTGCTCCACCATGCCGGCGGTGCGCTATGTCCTCGACCACCCGGGCGCGGTCTCCCATTTGATCGTCGTCGGCGCGCAGTATCGGCAGTCGCTGCCGCAGCCCTTCGAGGAGAAGGTCGCGCGGGTGATCCGCGAAGACTTCGCGAACTGGAAGCACCGCCTGTTCACGAAGATGTACCCGGAGCCGCATTCGCTGCGCGCGATCGAAGACAATTTCCAGTGGGTCACGGAAACCACGCCCGACATCCTCGTGGAGGCGCTGGGGCAGATCGGCAAGGACAACGTCTACGACGTGCTCGGTCAGCTCACGGTGCCGACCCTCTTGATCCATGGCACCGACGATCCCATCGTCCCCTACAGTCACGGCCAGAAGTTCGCGGCGGCGGTGCCGGAGGCTCGCCTGGTCACGTTCGAGGGCGGCGGCCACGGCCTGCCCGGGCGCGACTGCGTCAAGGTCAACCGGCTCATCCGGGACTTCGTGCTCGATCGGCCGGTGACGTCGCACTCGATCCCTCGCACGACCGAGCGCAAGGCGCCCGCCGTGCTCCGCGGGCGGCCCGCGCGGCGTGTGCTGTGGCTCTCGAGTCCGATCGGTCTCGGCCATATCCAGCGCGACATCGCGATGGCGCGTGCGCTGCGCGAGGCGTTCCCCGACACGACGGTCGATTTTCTCGCCGCGGATCCGTCACGACGGGTGGTCGAGCATCTCGGGGAGCGGCTCCACCCCGCGACCGAGCTCCTTCACAACGAGAGCGCCCACTTCGAGGGCTGGGCCGCCGCCGATCACGAGCTCCACGCGTTCAACGCGCTCTGGCACATGGACGAGATCATGGCCGCGAACTTCGGCGTCTTCGCGGACGTGGTGGAAGCGGAAGACTACGATCTCTGGGTCGGCGACGAGGGCTGGGAGCTCGATTACTACCTGCACGAGAATCCCGAGCTGAAGCGCGCGCCCTACGCGTTCATCACCGACTTCATCGGCGTGCTGCCCATGCGCGATGATCCGACGTCGACCGACTTCGTGCGCGCCCGCGAAAAGAACGCGGAGAACATCGATCACCTCCGGCTGCATCCGGACGTGCGCGACCTCTCGCTCATGGTCGGCGACGAGGACGACGTGCTCGACCGCGACTTCGCGCCCGGTCTCCCGAACATGCGCACGTGGGCACGCGAGCACTTCAAGTTCTCCGGCTACACCTATCACTTCGACCCCGCCGTCTACCGCGACCGGGCCGCGCTGCGGCGCCGGCTCGGCTATCGCGACGACGAGCGTGTCATTCTCGTGTCCGTGGGCGGCACGCGAGTGGGACGCCGGCTCCTCCAGCGGTGCGCGGAGGCCTTCGCCTCCATCGCGCGCCGGGTGCCCGAGACGCGCATGATTCTCGTCGCGGGGCCCCGACTCGACCCGCGCGAGCTACCGGCGAGCCCCCAGATCGATGTCCGCGCCTTCGTGCCCAACCTCTTCGAGCACCACGCGGCCGCGGATCTCGCCATCGTGCAGGGCGGACTCACCACCACCATGGAGCTCGCGGCGTTCCATACGCCGTTCTTCTACTTCCCGCTGCGCAATCATTTCGAGCAGCAGTACTTCGTCCACCGCCGCCTCGAGCGCATGGGGGCGGGCGTGCGCTTCGACTACGACCGGACCACCGCGGAAGAGCTCGGCGCCGCCATCCTGAAGCATCTCGGCCGGCCGGTGCACTACGCGCCGGTGCCCGCGGACGGCACCGCCAAGGCGGCCCGCATGCTCGCCGAGCTGCTGGCGTAGACGATGCGCGCCCGCTATCCGGACCGCGAAGGCAACGTGCAGTCGGGTGGCGTCTCCGTCCACTGGGAGGAGTACGGCGACGGCGACCGCACCGTCTTCTTCATTCCCGGCTGGCAGATCGTCCATAGCCGATGCTGGAAGATGCAGATCCCGTACTTCGCCCGTCACTTCCGTGTCCTCACGTTCGATCCACCGGGGAACGGCCGGTCAGAGCGGCCGTTGACCGGCTACGGCGCCGAGGCGATCGCCGCGCACGCCCTCGCCGTGCTCGACGCTACCGCGACCACGCACGCGTCGCTCGTGTGCTGGTCACGTGGGACCTGGCAGGGGCTCGTGCTCGCCGCGCAGCATCCCGAGCGGGTAGACCGCCTCGTCCTCGTCGGCACCTCAGTGGGCGGCCAGCCGGTGCGGGACAGCTTCCACGACGTGAAGCAGACTCACGAGGGCTGGGACAAATACAACGCCGCTTACTGGCGCGAACACTATCCGGACTTCGCGCGCTTCTTCATCGAGCAGGTGTTCACCGAACCGCATTCGACGAAACACATCGACGACGGGACCGCGTGGGCGCTCGAGACCACGGGGGAGGTGCTCATCGCCACCCTCGAACAACCGGGCTGCCGCACCCCGCTTCCCGAGCTCGCCGAGCGCGTTACGGTGCCGACGCTCCTCATTCACGGAACCGCGGACGCGATTCGCCCCGCCGAGCTGTCGGCGCAGCTTCACGCGGCGATTCCCGGTTCGCAGTTCATGCCGTTCGAGGGCTCCGGGCACTCGCCGCACGGGCGGGACCCCGTGCGCTTCAACGTCACCGTCCGCGATTTCCTCGAGGCCCGGCGGCCCGTGTCCCGGCCCTGGCGACGCGCCATGACGCGCGGGCGCCGGGCGCTGTTCATCTCGAGCCCGATCGGCCTCGGCCACGCCTTGCGCGACGTCGCCATCGCGCGCGAGCTGCGTGCTCTCCACCCGGATCTCCAGATCGACTGGCTCGCCCAGGATCCCGTCACGCGTGTGCTCGAGGCGCGGGGGGAGACGATCCATCCCGCGAGCGCCTGGCTGGCCGGCGAGTCCGCGCACATCGAGTCAGAAGCAGGCGAGCACGACCTGCGCGTCTTCCAGGCCTGGCGCGACATGGACGAGATCCTGCTCGCGAACTTCATGGTCGTCCACGACGTCCTCGATGCCCAGCCCTACGACCTCGTCATCGGTGACGAGGCGTGGGACGTCGATTACTACCTCCACGAGAATCCCGAGCTGAAGCGGACGGCGTTCGTGTGGCTCACCGACTTCGTGGGCTGGCTGCCGATGGATCCGGGGCCGGAGTCACGCGAGGCCGGCCTCACCGCCGACTACAACGCGGAGATGATCGAGCAGATCGCGCGGTTTCCGCGGGTCCGCGACCGCGCGCTCTTCGTCGGCAACCCCGACGACGTCGTGGACCGCGCCTTCGGCCCGTCGCTGCCGAACATCCGGGAATGGACGCGGTCGCACTACGACTTCCCGGGCTACATCCTGCCCTTCAATCCTGCCGACTTCGCCGATCGGGCGGCGCTGCGCGCACGCCTCGGCTTCCGGCAGGACGAACGCGTCGTGTTCGCCGCCGTCGGCGGCACCGGCGTCGGCCGCCATCTGCTGGAGAAGGTCGCCGCCGCGTGGCCGCACGCGCGCCGGCTGGCGCCGGAGCTCAGGATGATCGTCGTCACCGGTCCCCGTCTCGACCCGCGGGCGTTTCCGGAGGCCCCGGGCCTCGAGTACCGGCCGTTCGTCCCGGACCTTTACGCCCACCTCGCCGGCTGCGACCTCGCGGTCGTGCAGGGCGGCCTGTCCACCTGCATGGAGCTGACGGCGACGAAGCGGCCCTTCCTCTACTTTCCGTTACGGAATCACTTCGAGCAGAACATCCACGTTCCCCACCGTCTCGGCCGCTACGGCGCGGGGACACGGATGGATTACCACCAGACCGATCCGGAAGCCCTCGCGCACGCGATCGCCGACGGGCTCAAGCGCCCGGTCATCTACCGGGACGTCGAAACCGACGGGGCGCGTCGCGCCGCCCACAGCATCGCCACTCTGCTCTGAAAGAGGAGAACGACCATGGCTGACCGACTCAACGACGTGAACCTCGACGAGATCAAGAAGGTCGACGCCGCCGTCCGCCAGAACCCCGCCATCGGCAAGTGCGGCTTCTACGCGAAATCGACGTGGCAGCGCGGGACCAAGACGCAGGTCTCCATCGGCCGCATCACCGCCGCCGGCGGCGGCGCCGAGATGGCCGCAGCCACGCGGCGCTTCACGATCACGGTGGACGAGCCGCCGTTCCTCGGCGGCGTGGACAATGCCCCGCAGCCGGTAGAAGTCCTCCTCTCGGCGCTCGCCGGATGCGTGACGGCCGGGATCGCGACGAATGCCGAGATGTTCGGGGTGCCCATCGACGCCATCGACATGGAACTAGAGGCGGACGTCGACGCGCGCGGCATGCTCGGCCACGACAAGAGCGTCCGCAACGGCGTCACGGATATCCGTTACACCGTCACCATCCAGAGTCCGGCGTCGGAGGAGCAGGTCCGCAAGTGCAAGGAGACGATCGACCGCAAGTCCCCGGTGCGCGACACGCTCGCCAACCCGGTGAACATCACCTCCAAGCTCGTGTACAAGCCGCGCTGATTCCATGCGGGGAGAGGTGAATTGCATCTTCACGAAGGTGCTCATTCCCTTCGTGGAGCAAGAGGTGGGGGAGAAAGGGGTGGCGGCGATCCTGGCCGCGGCGGGGCAGAGCCGCGAGTACTTGATCGCCGACCACAACTGGATCCCGCTCACCGTCGCCGACGGCCTCGCCCGTCTCGCCATGGAGATGATGCGCGAGACGGATGAGGTCCGCTGGGCGCGGCGCTTCGGCGAGTACCTGATGGACTGGAAGCCGACCCACGAGGAGCGCTCCTACATCGGCAGCTATACGATGGGTCTCGGCAGCCCGCGCGCGATCTTCGAGAAAGTCGAATCGCTCTATCGCCACATCAACCGGGCGTTCACCATGCGCGTGGTCGAGATGCACCGGGCGCGGGCGCGCTTCCGCCTCGATCTCGCCCCCGGGTGCTTCATGCCGAAGTGGCTGTGCGAGGAGATCAAGGTTGGCATCGAGCGCTATCCCACGAACTGGGGATTGCCGCGCGCGGTCGTTGACGAGCACGAATGTGCGGCGCGCGGCGCGCCCGCCTGCATCTGGGATGTCCGCTGGAAGAATGCGCCCATCGGGGCCCGCTTCTGGGCCGCCACGCTCACCGGAGCGGGCGCAGGCGGCATCGCGAGCGCGGCGTGGGCGGCGGGAAGGCTCGCGTCGAACGTCGAGGGCGCGCTCGTGACTGCGCTGCCCGTCGCCACCGGCGCCGCTCTCGGGCTCGCCTGGCGGGAATCGCATCGCCGCCGCGAGACCCAGCGATTGCGCGACATCCAGAGCGAGGAGATCCTGCACTCCGCGGGCGAGCTGGAGAAGAAATTCCGCGATCTCGAGACCAAGATCGAGCAGCTCTCGCTCCTCATCGACCTGAGCGCGGCCGTCAACGCCACCCTCGACGTCGAGAAGATCTACGAGCAAGCGCTCGATCGCCTCGTCCACCGGATGCGCTTCGAAGCGGCCAACATCTTCCTCATAGACGCCGGACGCCGTGTGCTCCGCGTCCACCGACGCGCCACCCGGGACGGGACGCCGCTCGCCCTCGACGGCGTCGAGTTCCCGCTCGATACCGACGTGAGCGTGAACGGCCGCGTGGCACGCACGGGAGTGCCCGTGATCGTCAACGACGTCGAGACGACGTCGGAGCCCGTGCACCTGCCCACCGCCCACGCCCTCGGAGTCCGCGCCCTCGTCGCCGTCGCCCTGAGGGTCAAGAACCGGATCTTCGGTGTCCTCAATGTGGTCGCGCGCGAGCCCGGGCGTTTCGCGGACAGCGATGTCGAGCTGTTGTCGGCGGTGGCCAATCACGTCGCCCTCGCCGTCGACCGGGCGGAGAGCTTCCAGACCATCGAGGATCTGACGCGCGGGCTGGAAGACAAGGTGCGTGTGCGCACGGAGCAGCTGCGTAGCGCCAACGACGAGCTCCAGACCGCTTATCGCGAGCTCCAGGCCACGCAGATGCAGCTGATCCAGCGCGAGAAGATGGCCTCGGTGGGACAGCTGGTGGCGGGCGTGGCCCACGAGCTCAACAACCCGATCGGCTTCGTCTTCTCGAACGTCGGTACCCTCGAGGACTTCGTCAAGCGCCTGCGCGGTATGCTCGACGTCTACCGCGGCGTGGCGCTGCCGGCGGCGGACGCGGCGCGCGTGGACGAGCAGTGGAAGGCGCTCAAGATCGACTACGCGCTCAAGTATCTCGACTCGATGATCCAGGGTATTCGCGAGGGCGCCGAGCGCAGCCGCAAGATCGTCCGTGACCTCCGCGTGTTCGCGCGGGGGCAGGACGAAGTCTGGCAGGCCGTCGATCTTCACGAAGAGATCGAGTCGAGCCTGACGCTCCTGAACCATCTCCTCAAAGACCGCGTGGTCGTGGAGCGGAAGCTGGGGACGCTGCCGGCGGTGGAGTGCATCCGCTCCCAGGTCGACCAGGTGTTCCTCAACCTCCTCGCCAACGCGGCGCAGGCGATCGAGGGCCCGGGAGCCATCACGATCGAAACGCGCGCGGAGGACGGCTTCGCGAGCGTGATTGTCAGCGACACGGGGCCGGGCATCCCCGCCGACGTGATCGGGAAAGTGTTCGATCCGTTCTTCACGACGAAGCCGGTGGGCGAAGGGACCGGACTCGGCCTTTCCATCAGCTACGAGATCATCAAGAAACACGCTGGCGAGCTGTCCGCCGAGAGTCCCGCTGGCGGCGGCGCGCGCTTCACGGTCCGCCTGCCCATCACGAGGGCGGTGAAATGACCATGAACACCGCGGCGACGGTCCTGCTCGTCGATGACGAGGCGCGCGTGCTCGATTCGCTGGAGGCGCTGCTCGGGATGGATTACGAGATCCTGCGCGCCGACCGGCCCGACGAGGCGCTACGGCTGCTGGCGTCGGCGCGTCCGGCGCTCATGATCAGCGACCAGCGTATGCCCGGGATGCTCGGCACCGACCTCCTCGCGCGCGCCCGCGACATCTCGCCGGACACCGTGCGCATCCTCCTCACCGCGTTCACCGACGCCGACGCGCTCATGGAGTCGATCAACGCCGCCAACATTTACCACTTTCTCCTCAAGCCGTGGGAGCCGAAGGAGCTCTTGCACGTGGTGCGCGGCGGCGTGGAGCGACACCGGCTCATGCGCGAGCGCGAGCAGCTCGTGCGCGATCTGGAGGCGCGGAACGCCGAGCTCGAAGCGACGCTGGCGCGGCTGCGGGCGGCGCAGGACGACGTCGTCCGCGAGACCTCGTTGCGCGCCAACCTCCAGCGCTACGTGTCGCCCCGGCTCCTGGATCTCGCCGTCGCCAACCCTACGCTGGTGGAGCTGCCCGGCGAGTGGCGGGAGGCGACCGTGCTCTTCGCCGACATCCGCGGGTTCACGCGCCTCATCGAGACCACCCGCGCGCCCGTGATGGTGAAGCTGCTCGACGAGTACTTCAATGCCATGATCGACATCATCTTTGCGCGCCAGGGCACGGTGGAGCAGCTCATTGGCGACGAGATCGTCGCCCTCTTCGGCGTGCTCGACGGCGAGGTGGATGCCCCCGCCCGTGGCGTCGATGCCGCCCTCGACATGATCGCGGGGGTGGAGCGCCTGCGCACGCGCTGGACGGCGGCGGGCTTGCCCACGTTCGACATCGGCATCGGGCTCAGCTCGGGGCGCGTCATGGCGGGGACGATCGGCTCCGAGCGCCGGCGCGAGCTCATCGTGGTGGGACGGCCCATGATCGCGGCCGCGCGTATCCAGCGCATGACACGCCTCTACGATGCGCATATCATCGCGGGTGAGGAAACGTTCACGCAGGTGAGCGACCGGGTGCGCTATCGCGAGCTGGGCACGCCCAAGCTCAAGGGCATCAAGATGCGCACCGCCCTCTACGAAATCGTCGGCCGCAAGGAGAACGCGCCCGCAGTCACCCCGGCGTGAGCGCGTCTCCGCCGGGAGCCGCGTCGTCGCCGGGAGGAGGCATGGACCAGCGGACCGTGCTCGTCGTGGACGACGAGCCGCGCGTTCTCGACTCGCTCGAAGCCGTGCTCGCCGCCGACTTCCGCGTGCTGCGCGCGAACAGCGGCCAGGCCGCCCTCGACATCCTCCGCGCCGAGGAGGTCGCGGTCATCGTGACCGACTACCGGATGCCGGGGATGACGGGCGTCGAGCTGTTGCGCCAGAGCCACGACGTCGCGCCCGACGCCCTCCGCATCGTGCTCACCGCCTACACCGACGTCGATAGCCTGATGGACGCCATCAACACGGCGCGGATCTATCACTTCCTTCCCAAGCCCTGGGACCCCAACGAGCTCGCGCTGGTGGTGCGCCGCGCCGCCGAACGCTTCGAGCTCGTTCGCGAGAACGCCCGCCTCAAGGACGAGCTCGAGCTCGCCTACAACGCCCTGCGCCGCGAGGTGGCGGACACGCGCGCCCGCCCGCTCTCCTTCGAGCGGCTGATCGGCGCGCAGACCGGCCTTCGTGACGTCGTCGAGCTCGTGCGCAAGGTGGTCGATTCGGCGACGACCGTGCTGCTGCGCGGAGAGACGGGGACGGGCAAGGAGCTCTTCGCGCGGCTCATCCATGACAACGGCCCCCGCCGCGCCGCGCGCTTCGTGGCCCAGAACTGCGGCGCGCTGCCGGAGTCTCTGCTGGAGTCCGAGCTGTTCGGCCATGCGCGCGGCGCCTTCACGGGCGCCACCGCCGAGCGGCGCGGGCTCTTCGAGGAGGCGCACGGCGGCACCATTCTCCTCGACGAGGTGGGCGAGATGTCGCCCGCCACCCAGCTCCGCCTGCTCCGCGTGCTCCAGGAAGGCGAAATCCGCCGCGTCGGTGAATCGATCACCCGCAAGGTCGACGTGCGGGTGATCGCCGCCACCAACGCCGATCTCGAGGCGCACGTCGAGCGCGGCGCCTTTCGCCGCGACCTTTATTACCGGCTCAACGTCTTCCCGGTCACGCTGCCGCCGTTGCGGGAACGCAGCGCCGACATCCCTGCCCTCGCCGAGCACTTCCTGCGCGTGCACCGCGAGCGGGCGCATCGCGCCATTCCGTCCTTCACGCCGGAAGCGCTGCGTGGGTTACGCGCCTATCCGTTTCCCGGCAACGTGCGCGAGTTGGAGAACGAGATCGAGCGCGCGGTGGCTCTCGCCGAGAACGGCAAGCCGATCGGTCTGGAGCATCTCTCCCCGCGCATCCGCGACGGCGGCACGCCCGCCACCGCCCAGACCCTCAACGAGGCTATCGAGGACCTGAAACGCCGCATGATCGAGGACGCCCTCCGTGAGTGCGGCTCCAAGACGCGCGCCGCCGAGCGCCTCGGTCTCACCCGCCAGAGTCTCCAGCAGATGCTGCGGCGCCGGCAGGGGTGAACCCGTCCTGGGGCCGCGTCCGGGGAGTTCCCGGCGCGCCGGACGCTCAGGGACGCACCGCCTCGCGCGGTTCAGCCGAGCTGCTTCCGAAATCGCCACGCGCTCACGCCCACGAAGACACTCGCGAGCGCGATCAGCGCGAGCAGGTTCGGATAGACGACGTCGAGGCCGGCGCCCTTGATGAGCACGCTGCGCGCGATGGTGGCGAAGTGCGCGATGGGGTTGAGGAGCGTGAGCGGCTGCACCCACTTCGGCATCGCCTCGATCGGGGTCAGCCCACCGGACAGCATGGCGAGAGGCGGGTTCACGAAGAAGCTGATGAGCTGGGTCTGGTTGGCGGAGCGCGCGAACGTGGAGACGAAGGTGCCGAGACCGATCCCGGTGAGGACGCAGCACGCGCAGGCGGCGAGGACGAGGAGGGCGTTGCCGCGGAACGGCACCTGAAAGATGAGGCGCGCGATCGTCAGCACGAGCCCGACCATTGCCATCAACAGCACGAAGAGCGGCACGAGCTTGGCGGTCACGATCTCCAGGGCGCTCGCCGGCGTCATCAGCAACTGTTCGACCGTGCCCCGCTCCTTCTCGCGGATCATGGTGGCCGCCGACACGAGCGAGCCATTCAGGATGATGAGCGTCCCGAACACACCGGTCACGATGAACCAGGCGCTCACCAGCCCTGGGTTGTACAGAAAGGCGGCCCGGATCTCTACCGGCGCGTCACGGGTGCCGCGATTGAGCCATGCCACCGCGCCCTCCACGTACCCCTGCGCGATCTGCGCGGTGTTGGCGTTGGCGGCGTTGAGCAGGACCTGCACGGTCGCCGGCCGTCCGCGCGCGCGAAGCCGCGCGAAATCGTACGGAATCACCACGCCGACGTGCAGGCGGCCCGCCGCGAGCGCCTCACCGAGCACGGCCGGCGTGACGTAGGAGCCAGCCAGCTCGAACGTCTCGTTCTGGGTGAGCGCCGAGATCAGCTCGCGGCTCTCCACGGTGCGACTCTCGTCGACGACCCCGAGCCGCAAGTTACGGACGTCGGCGTCGAGCGCGAAGCCGAAGAGCAGCACCTGGAGCATGGGCGGAACGATCAGCGAGATCGTGAGGCGGCGGTCACGCCGGATCTGCCGCAGCTCCTTCAACGCGAGCGTCCAGAAGCGCCCGCGCACGAGCCGGCTCCAGAACGCGCTCATACCTTGAGCTGCATCGCGCGCATGACGCGCCACGCGAGCGCGTAGAAGACGGTGCCGATGGCGCCGATCGCCAACACCGCCCACCACATCGCCGCCCACCCGCCGCCTTGCAGGAACGCGTCGCGGACGACGACCACGTAGTAGCGCGCCTGGACGACGCTCGAGATCCACCGCAGGCCGCGCGGAATGTTCTCGATGGGGAAGATCAGCCCGGACAGGAGGAAGGCGAGGAGAAAGCCGCCCAGCGACACCGCCTGGACGGCCGCGGCCTGGTTGGGAATGGCGGCACCGACGAGGGAGCCGAAGCTCACCACGCAGAACAGGAAGAGCACGCTCGCGACCACGAACGGCGTGGGATCGCCGGCGAACCGGAGTCCGAACAGCGTGAACATGAGCCCGACGGCGAGCAGCCACTGCGCGAGCCCGACCACCATCCCGGCCAGGATCTTGCCGAGCAGGAACTCGTGGGCGGAGATGCTGGAGACATACACCTGAAGGATCGTTTGCTGCTCACCTTCGCGCGACATGGCGAGCGCGGAGAGCACGGTCGGAAAGATCGACAGCCCGAGCACGAGGAACCCCGGCCCGTAGAACTTGCGCGGCTCGCGGCCGGGATTGAACCAGAGGCGCGTCGCCGTCTGGATGGTGGGCGTGAGACGCGCATGGTTGAGCTCACGCGCGAAGGCGGTGGTGATCTGCCTCGCGCTACCGCGGGTGAGGAGCGCGGTGTTGCTGTCGGTGGCGTCGACGAGCACTTGCGTCTGCGTCGCCCGGCCGCGACGGATGTCGCGCGCGAAGTGCTCGGGGACGATCACGGCGCCCCGCGCGCGCCCGCGGGCGATCATCGCTTCCGGCGACGTCGCGGGCGGCAGCGTGATCACGCGAAACGTGAGCGAGCTTCGGAAGGCGTCGGCGTACTGGCGGGAGAGCGGCGTTTGGTCGAGGTCCTGGATGACGAGCGGGATGTCGGTCACCGTGAGCGAGATCGACGTGCCGAGCAGGGAGATGAGGGCGAGCGGCAGCACCAGCGCCAGCGCGAGAGCGAGACGATCGCGCACGAGCTGGATCAGTTCCTTGCGGGTCTGGGCGAGGACCCGTCGCATCACGTACGCGGCGTCAGGCGGCGACGGGGCGGCCGGCGGCGACGCCCTTCTCCGCGATGACGAGGAAGACGTCCTCGAGCGAGTAATCCTGCTCGGTCGCTTCGAGGACGCGAATACCGTCGTGGGCGAGCATGCTCTCGAGCGCGCGGGCGGCGGTGGCGGGGTCGCCGTCCACGATGACGTGAACGCGGTCGCCGAACCGCGACACCCGCCACGGCTCCATCTCCGCTTTCAGCAGCGTCACCGCGCGCGGCGGGGTGTCGGTGCGCACTTCGAGGACGCGGCCGCCCTGAGCCGCTTTCACGCCGCTCGGCGTGCCTTCTGCGACGAGCTCACCGGCGACCATGAAGCCGAGCCGGTTGCACTGTTCGGCCTCTTCCAGGTAGTGCGTGGTGACCAGGATCGCCGCGCCGCGATCCGCGAGCTGATTGATCATGGCCCAGAACGCGCGGCGCGCGATGGGATCCACGCCCGAGGTCGGCTCGTCGAGGAAGAGCACGCGCGGCTCGTGCATGATCGCGGCGCCGAACGCGACCCGCTGCTTCCACCCCCCGGGCAGGCTGCCCGTGAGCTGACCGCCCCGGCCCTCGAGCCCGGCGAACTCGAGCACCCAGCGCTTGCGCGCGGCGCGGCGGTCGGCCGGCACGCGATAAACACCCGCGAAGAAATCCAGGTTCTCGTCGATGGTGAGGTCGTCGTAGAGGGAGAACTTTTGCGACATGTAGCCGACCTGCTGCCGCACCGTCTCCGACCGCAGCTCGCCGCTTTCACCGGCCAGCCGCACCTCACCCTCGGTGGGCTCGACGAGACCGCACAGCATCTTGATCGTGGTCGTCTTACCGGCGCCGTTGGCGCCGAGCAAGCCATAGACCTCGCCGTAGCGGACCTCGAGATCGATCCCCTTGACCGCCTCGAACGCGCCGAAGCGCTTGCGCAAGTCGCGGGCGCCGATGGCGACGCTCGCGTCGGACGGCGCGGGATCACGGCGCCCCGGGAATTCCGGCACGTGCGTCTCGCCCTCGAGCCCGCGCAGGATCGCCACGAACGTGTTTTCGAGCGTGGGCGTGGCCGCGCGCACGCTCTGAACGGGGAGGGCGGCGGTGGTGAGCGCCTCCCGGACGGCACGCTCGCCCTCGCCCACGTCGCGCACCATGACGTCGAGGCGATCACCGAAACGCTGGACGTCCACGATTCCGTTGCGTGCCGCGAGCGCAGCCTCCGCCTCCCGCAGCCGGTCCGCGCGTACCTCGAGGCGCTGGAGACCGAGGGAGCGCCGCAAGTCGGCGGGCGTTCCCATCTGATGGATGCGGCCCTCGTGCATGAGCGCGACGCGATGACAGCGCTCGGCCTCGTCCAGGTACGGGGTGGCGAGGAAGATCGTGATGCCCTGGCTCGAGAGCTGAGCGAGCGCGTCCCAGAACTCGCGGCGGGAGACGGGATCGACGCCGGTGGTGGGTTCGTCGAGAAGCAGGATGCGCGGCTCCGCCACGAGGGCACACGCGAGCGCCAGCTTCTGCTTCATGCCGCCGCTCAGCCGCCCCGCCAGCCGGTCGGTGAAGCGCTCGATGCCGAACATCGTGAGATAGCGCTGTCCGCGCTGCTCGATGTCCCGCACGGGGACACGCCGGAGATCGCCGAGGTAGCGCAGATTCTCGGCCACGCTCAGATCCGGGTAGAGGCTGAACGCCTGTGTCAGGTAGCCGACGAACGCGCGCGCGTCGCGGGCGGGGCGCCCGAGGAGCGTCGCCGTGCCCGACGTCGCCTCCATCACGCCGCCGAGGATCTGGAACGTCGTCGTCTTCCCCGCCCCGTCGGGTCCGATGAGGCCGAAGATCTCCCCCGTCCGGACGTCGAGATCGATGCCACGCACCGCTTCGGCCGCGCCGTACCGCTTCGCCAGGCCGCGGACGGAGATCGCGGAGGCCTCCGGCGTGCTCATCGGCGCGCCTGACGGGTGGGCCAGTCGCGGCCCTCGACGAGAATCTCGCCGTCGGCCGGCATGCCGGGCTTCGCGAAGCCCACCGCTCCGCGCAGCTGGAGCTTCACGCCGACCACCTGCTTCACGCGGTCCTCGCGGAAGTACGTGTTCTCCGGCGTGAACGACGCTCGGGGATCGACACGCGACACGAGCGCCTCGATGGGCGCCGCGGGCGCGGAGTCGAGATACACGCGCGCGGACTGGCCCACGCGCACGCGACCGATCTGACCCTCCGGAACGAACGCGCGGAGATAAACCTCGCCCAGGTTCACGAGCGTGATGACGGGCGTACCCGCCATCACGACTTCACCCGGCTCGGCCGTGCGCGTGGCCACCGTTCCCGTGAACGGCGCGATGACTTGCAGGTCCTGGCGGTTCGCGCGCGCCTCCTCGAGCTGGGCCCGCGCGCGCTCGGCGTCCGCCTGCGCGGCCGCGATGTCGGCCTGGGCTTGCAGGATTTGTCCCTGCACCGCGGCCACCTGCGAGGACCGGATCGCCGGGTTCATCAGACTGGCCTTCGCGGCCGTGAGCGTGCCGCGCGCGGCCTCGACCTGGCGCTGCGCGGCCGCCACCACCGCCGCTTGCGCCTCCTCGTTGCTCTGCGCCCGTCGCACTTCCTGCTCGGCCACCAGCTCCCGCTCGAAGAGGCGCGCGGCGGCGGCGTGATCCCACTTCGCCTGTGCGTGCGCGGCTTGCGCCTGAGCGAGCTGCGCCTCCGCCGCCGCGAGCTTGCCTTCCGCTTCGCTGACCCGCCCCTGCGCGTCCGCGCGTGCCTGATCCACGCTGAACTCGCCCTGTCGGAGCTGTTCGTTCAGCACGGTGATCTGGTGCTGGGCGAGGCGGACCCGCGCCTCCGCCTGTCGCACCGCGGCGGCCGCCTGCTGCTCGCGGGCGCGGAGCTGATCGTCGTCGAGCACCGCGATGACCTGTCCGGCTTCGACCGAATCGCCCTCGCGCACGGTGATCTGGCGGATCCTCCCCGACGTCTTGGCGGCGACGGCCGCATCGTCGCCCTCGATGCGTCCGCTCACCGCGATGATGCCGGCAGGAACTGCGGGCGCCGCGAGAAAGACCCGCCAGACCGTGAAACCGCCGAGGCCCACCGCGAGGAGCACCGCGAGCATCGCGAGGCGGCGGCGGCGCGCGCTCACGCGCGGCCTCGCACGCTCGCGGGCGCCGCCGCCAAGCCATGCGCGAGCAGATCCTGGATGTGCCGGACGTAGGCGGCAGCGTCGGGCGCCTTGAACCGCGGGTGCCGCGCCGCAAGCACGCGTTCGCGGAAGCGAGTGGTGGCGAAGAAGAACACGAGGCTCCCGACCAAGCTCAAGTGCGTCAGCAGTGGATCGACAGGCCGGAATGCGCCCTCGCGCACGCCGCGCGCCACGATACGCTGGACGGCGGCGAGCAGCCGCGCCGGTTGCTCGATCAGCTCCGGCTCCAGATGCTTGCCGCCCGCGAGCACCTCGCGCAGCATCATCGTGCAGAAGTGAGGATGGTGCTCGGTGACCATCGTTCCGACGGCGGCGATCAACTCCCGCAGCAGCTCCGGTGCCGGCCGCGAGGAGTCCGCGATGCGCTCCACGCTGGCCACGATCTCTGAAAACGTCGCGCTCACGATGGCGAGGTAGAGTTTCCGCTTCCCGCCGAAGTGGTAGCTGATCAAGGCTTTGTTGACCCCGGCCTTGGCGGCGATCGCCCACACCGGCACGCCCTCGTAGCCGTGCTCGGCGAAGAGCTCGATCCCGGCCCGGAGCAGCGCCTCGCGCGTCCCCGCGGTGTCGCGCCGGCGGCGGTGTCGCTTTCGATCGAGCGCGGTGGGCGTCAACGTGGGCCTCCCCGGTCTATTAACTAAACGTATGGTTAATTAGTCGGGTAGGGCTGTCAAGCGGGGGCGCGGGCGTTCGCGAGAGGTGCTAGGCCGCCTGGAGGTAGTCGGCGAGACGCATGCGGACGAGCAGCCGGGAGTGATGCACGCGCGACTTCACCGCGAGCGGGCTGATGCCGAGCGCGGCCGCGATGTCGGGATCGGAGAGACCCTCGACGTCGTGGAGGACGAGCGCCGTCCGATAGTCCGCCGGCAGCGCCTCGATGGCGTCCGCGACCACATCGGTGATCTGGCGCTGGCGTGCCGGCTCTTCGACGGTCTTCGACCAGTCCGCCACGACGTCGAAATGCTCCCCGTCAGCGTCGAGCGGCGGCAAGACGTCGTCGAGGACGACCTCGTCGTGCACCTCGTCCCCCGGCCGCGCCGACAGCTTCTCGTACGCAGCCTCGGCAGCGAGACGAATGACCGACGTCGCGAACGATGACTCGCCGGTGAACCGATCGGCGTCGCGCGCGACCGTGAGCAAGATGCTCTCGGTGACCTCCTCGGCGTCTTCGGGGACGCCGAGGATACGCAGCGCGAGCCGGTAGACGACGGCACCGTACCGCTCGATGAGGCGGTCGGCGGCGTCGGGATCGTCCCGACGCAACGCCTCGACGAGCTCCGTGTCCGCGTCTACCGCTGCCGCGCGCGCTACTGCCGCCGTGTCACCCACGGGCGGCCCCATGCGAGTGCCGGCCGGCGCCGGCGGCAACGCCGAGGCGGCGATCACGCCGCGCGTGGGCGGTTCCGGCCCGGAGGCGCCTGCCGAGACGGATGAGCGCGTCTCCCAACGTGGCGCGCAGCGGGCGCGTGGGCGTCACCGGCCCCGTCGCCGCCTTGACACGGTGCCACTCTGCCGCTTCCGCACGTAATTCCGCGATCCGAGACAGCGTCACGACTTCGAGCACGTATTCGTTCATGTCCATGACAGTGACTCCCGTCCAATCCTTCCTGCGCCCCTGTTTCGATTGACCGCGCCGGCCACGGGCGCCTGCCGGCTGAAGACGATCTGGAGCTGCCGGTACCCGCGATCCGCAGACGCGAATGTCTCGAGCACGATCGGCAGCAGAGCTTCCGTGACCGCCGGGTGTTCGAACGGCACCGCGATGCGCACCTGCCAGCCACTGTGGAAACGGCGCACCACGGGCGCGACGATCGCGCCCACGCGCTCGTGCACGGCATCGGTGAGAGCGATCTGGCGCCGCCGGACATCGTTCTGGAGCCGATCCCGCCGATTCATCCAGGCGAGCAGGCCGAACACCACGGTGAAGGGTGCCGTCGCTACCAGAACCGCCCACAGCGTCTCCATGATCCTCTTCCTTTCCTCTCGCGGCACCGGTCGTTTCCAGTGGCGCAGGCTGCACGTCATTCGAGATGTCTTCCCCGTTCGTCGCTTAAGACACCGGACCTGACCCGATGTGAAGGCGCGGGCGCCGTTCTCATCGCGACGCCTGGTGGAGGACCCGATCGCCGAAGTAGTCGATGTAGCGGTCGATCGCCCGCGGCCGGATTCGGAGGACCGACGCCACGTAGAACGTCCGCGCCAGCTTCCTTCGCACCGCGGCCGCGTGCCGGCGCGACGCCAGCTGTCTCAGCCGCCCTCTGATCGAGTCTTCGATCCGCGCATATGCGTTCATGCTCAGCCCCCTTGGCTGGTGGACACCGAATCCCGCCAGCACCTCATCTCGTCACGACCATGATGCAATGCGGCGACCAAACTCTCGCTCATCGGGAACGATGCAAAGTCTCCGTCGATGCAGCGCATTTCGATGGTGTTGCCGACGAGCACCTATCGGTTCCGGGCGTCCGGCCCGATCTCGAGGGATCGCGCTCGGGCGTCACGCCCGATGTCGTGACCCCGCGTGACGACGTCGACGTCGGTCTCCCCGGGGCGGATCGACGTGGCGCGTGGCGCACGCCGTCGAGTACACGGCGATCGTCATGAAGGTGCTTACGTGCAGCGTAATTGCGACGGGGCGAGGGCTGAGCGAGACTGAGCACCATCGCAACGAACAAGAGGATGGTCGCCATGACTGACTTGACCACGCCAACCGCGGATGTGGGGCGGGCTCTCCTGTTGATCGCCGACATCCGGGGCTACACCCCGTTCATGAAGCTGCA
>Ga0114129_10002256_pt1 | contig 26638 bp, 18 predicted proteins | sample RhiMetdeltSRZDD1_FD_80071 | JGI IMG/M metagenome (GOLD analysis project Ga0114129, IMG submission 80071) | Populus rhizosphere microbial communities from Tennessee, USA - Rhizosphere MetaG P. deltoides SRZDD1 (version 2) (version 2) | ecosystem: Host-associated > Plants > Roots > Rhizosphere >...
AGCCGCTTTCTTGCGTCTGGGGTCTGACCCCCACTCTGACCCCGGCTCTGACCCCGGCTCTGACCCCGGCTCTGACCCCGGCTCTGACCCCGGCTCTGACCCCAGCATCTCAGCGACGTCGAGGGGGCCGGTGTCGGCAAGAACTGCGTCGAAGCATTGCGAAATCTGATCGTCGCTCATGTGATGGCGCTCGCGAAGCTCGTGCTCGACCGCGCTGCGAACCGCACGTCTCGCTCGCATGAGATGCCTCGAGGCCGTGGCCTCGGACTCTCCGAGCGTACGTCCAATCTGCGCCAGGGTAAGATTCTGCGCATAGTAGCAACGGAGTCGCAGGCGATCGCGAGGCGCCAGCGCGGCGACGGCATTCGCGACGCCGCGCCGCATGAGCTCGACGTAGTGCGCCCACCTCGGATCGTGTTGAACGACGGCCGACACTGGAGCGGCTCCTTCCTCCTCGGGCAAGGGATCGAGTCGTTTCACCGCGCGCACACGATCGATATGACGCTGCGACAGCACTGCGCGCAACCAGGTCGCCAGGCTGCTGCGGCCGTGAAAATATCGAAGATGCGATCGCCGCTCGCCATCCTGTTCCTTGAGACCAAAGAGCTCGCCGTATAGCGAGTCCGCCAACTCCTGTGCACCGCCAGTTGGATCAATCGCGTCGGCTGCGCGGTAGAGACCGGGGCGATGTTCCCGAATAAAGTGGTCCAAGGCGACGTCCGATCCGCGCGCGCACGCACAGGCGAGCGCCAGATCGTCGAGATGCAGCGACGTCAAGTAGCTCTCGAGCTGCGAGGCACTCGGCGGTCCAGACGCGAACGCTCGACGCGCGCTCTCAATGAGGGCGTCGGCAAATGCCTCGAGCGGCAGAGCCCATCTCGCAGCATTGGCCTTTTCGTGAAGCCGCCTGACGCGGGCCTGGTCGAGCTGCCATGTCGCCATGCATCAATCAGAGAATTCAATTGCGCGGATCGTCGGCGCGCGTGGCGTCATACCGATCCAGACGAGGCGTGCACGCGAATGGCCTCGAGAAAGATCCCGCCGAGGTCTTCCGCCTTCCGAGTACCAACGCCTTTGACGGTCATGAGCGACGCAATCGATGCGGGTCGAAGGCGTGCCATCTCTCGCAGCGTCGCGTCGTGGAAGATCACATACGGCGGCACTCCGCGCGATCGCGCGATATCCAGCCGCACGCTGCGCAGCCGATCGAAGAGCGTACGATCCACGCCCTCCCACGACTCGGATTCGGCGCGAGACCGCGCACGCGACTCGCCCTTGTTCGGCACGCGTTGCCGTGCCAGTGACAGACCGGGATAGGACGACTCGTCCTTCAGCAGCTGCACGCCTTGCCTTGTCATCCGCAGCACAGGATACCCGTCGTCGGTCTGTTGGAGCAGGCCGAGGCCGATCAGCTGCTCGATGTATCCACGGAGCTCCGCGAGCGACGCATCTGGCAGGAGGCCGAACGTCGTGAGCGAGTCGTGCCTGCGAGCAAGCACTTGCTCGTTCGCCTGGCCGCGGAGCACGCTGGCGACATGAGTCGCACCAAACCGCTGGCCGACGCGCATCACGCACGAGAGAATCTTGCGCGCGAGCACGACGGGCTCGCGCGCGGCCTCGAGCTCGTTCAAGCACACATCGCAGGCCGCGCAGTCGCCCTTGAGATAGTGATCGCCGAAATAGCCGCTCAGGTGTCGATGACGGCAACCGACGCCCGTCGCGTAGCGCTCCATCTGGCGCATCAGGTGCTGCGCGCCTTCAGTCAGCTCACCGTTCTGTTGCAGCATGATCCGCCACTTCGCGAAGTCTGCGCTCGAGTAGATGAGCAGGCATTCGGCCTCGAGACCGTCCCGTCCCGCACGGCCCGACTCCTGCTGGTAGTGCTCCAGCGACCGCGGCGCACCTGCATGCACGACGAAACGCACGTCTGACCGATCGATGCCCATCCCAAACGCCACGGTCGCGACGATGACGTTGATGCGCTCGTTGATGAAAGCGTCCTGATGGCGCGTGCGCTCCTGGTCTGAGAGGCCGGCGTGATAGGGCAGGGCAGGCACTCCGGTGTTGCTGAGCCACACCGCGAGCGCGTCCACCTCGCGTCGGGATGTGCAGTAGATGATGCCGGCCTCGCCGCGATGGCGCTCGAGCAACTCGGTCAGCTGCTTCTTGAGCGTCGCCCTCGGCAGCACTCGATAGAGCAGATTGGGCCGATCGAACGAGCCCACCAGCTCGATCGGATCCTTGAGCGCGAGCTGCGTCGCGATATCGCGCCGCACACGCGCGGTCGCGGTCGCCGTGTAGGCATGAATGCTGATGTTGGTGAGTACGTCCCGCAGTCGTCCGAGCAGCCTGTACTCCGGGCGGAAGTCGTGACCCCATTGACTGATGCAGTGCGCCTCATCGACGGCGACGAAGCTGACGCCGTACGAAGCGAGCCGTGCAAGAAAACTGTCACCCCCTTCGCCGACGAGCCGCTCGGGAGAGACGTAGAGAAGACGATAGCGTCCTTCTCGAAGGCCCGCAGTGACAGCCGCCTTCTCGTCCGCGCTCAATGAGCTGTTGTAGAGTCCGGCCGGAACGCCGTTGCCGACGAGCGTGTCCACCTGGTCCTTCATCAGCGAGATGAGCGGCGACACGACGACGGCGAGACCGGGCGCAATGAGTGCCGGCGCCTGAAAGCAGAGCGACTTCCCGCTTCCGGTGGGCAGCACGACAACGGAATCGCGGCCGGCAAGCACCGCGTCCATCGCTTCCCGCTGGAGTGGACGAAGGGTCGTGTACCCCCAATGGCGAGCGACCAGGTCCTGGATCGGTGACGAGCTCGTGACCCCCGACATCGTGTCTCGCTACCGGCCCGCCTCGATCAGCGCCAACGCCGCGAACGCTGTGGCCGCGTCCTGCATGAACAGCGATTCCATCGACCCCTCGGGGCGGCGCTTGTTCATGGACACGGCTGGCCATGCCCCCGTCTTCTCATCCTGATGTGACTGCAGCCACGTCAAGGCGCGCGCGAGCCCCGCATGCGATGGAGGCACACCCGCGCGGTGCAGCGCGAACGCGGCGAAAGCGGTCGCGTACGCATTGCTTCCGGACACTGGAAGCGCATCGGGATGAGGCATCCACGGGCCGAGCGACTCGAGCGTCCATCCGCCGTCGGCCTGTTGTTTCTCGAATATTTCTGACGTCAGCGCTCGTCGTGCCGGATCGGAAAGAACGGTCGGCAGTGCGGACGAGGCCCACAACAGCGCGAGACGATCGTGCAGCCTCGGCGGTGTCGATGGGCTCGTGAGATACGAGGTCAAAGACCTGACGTGTTCGTGCACAGCGGTGGTCTCGCGGTACTCCTTGGAGGTGTGTCCGACGGCCACCGCAGCGAGCGACGCGCCGTAATACGGCGACTGTGCGTTCTCCCACGGATCGAGATCAGCGGCGTACCATCGCCACGCTCCTTGGCCTGCGCCGTCAGAGGCCTGGAGCGTCCAGAGCTGATCGAACGCCTTCCGCGTGTGCGCGCTCATCGTCTGCTGTGCATCTTCGCCGCTGAGGAACATGGCGCTGAAGATTGACTCGACGCTCTGGAGCGCACCCGCCGGCTTGGCGCCCACGTTCGCTCGCAGTCGATCCATGAGTCCACGTTCGTAGACGGTCGGCTCACTCTCCTTCAGCTTTCGGCGCAGTGCCGGCCGCGCGAGCAGATACGGCATCCCCGTGTGACATGAGACGCACGGGCCATCGGCCGACATCGCTGGCTTCCACGCGAACCATTCCTTCTGACGTCCGTCGAGATACCGTGCCGCGAGCTCAGGATTCCAGTCAGCGGCGAGCGACGATGTGGTGGCGATCAGCAGGGCAACGAGTGTCAGCGGCGTGCGCATGCACAATCTTACGAGTTCCGCGTGCCATGTTCCATGGCTGACGTTGCCACACGAACTGACTGGAACGGGTAACTTCACTCGTGGTGGCTCAGGAGCAAAGCGACCACTCGATAGAGTCCGTGTACGAATTTCCCGTATGGCAGCGTCACAAAAAACGCCAACACGATGCCCAGATGCACGATGAGCAGGGCCGGCATGATCGGCAAGTGGCGGGCGATGAGCAGAGTAAGACCCGTCAGGCTCGCGAGAAACAGCAATGCGATGAACGATTCGTCGAGGCCACGCTGCGCCGGGTCGGCGAGTGCAGGATCGCGTTGTCCGCGCAACATCCACAAACCAGCCGCGCCGACGAGGAGTCCAGCACCTCCGAGCGTGCCGAGTACCACGGGCAGGCTGGTGTAGCCATACGGTGCTCGCCAGCCGAACACGCCGTGATAGATCGCGGCGACGGACGTCGACGCGAAGCAGAGCAGGAAGCCATAGAAGACGCAGTGATGCAGCCAGCGTCGCCAGGGCGAGCGCGCTTCCTCCGCCGACACGCAGTCGGTGCCAGTCGCGTGCAGATGACGAAGCGTGAGAGCGTCGAGAATGGGCCACCTGCCGCCTTCGCCGCTGCGCGGCTTTGGCGGGCCAAGGAAGGCGGCCCCCACATCGACGTTGCCCGGCACGATGCGGACGTCGCGCGCGAAGCGGACCACACCGATGCCCATCGCGAGGATCGCGAAGAGGAAGACGCTGCCGAAGAACGCCACCATCACTCCGTGGGGCATGACCGCATAGAAGTCCGCCGAGGGGCTGTTCGGCCAGATCGACCCAGGCCTCGCGATCAGCGTGACGGTCAGTAGCGCAATGCTCAGTGCCGCAGCAAGGGCCAGTCCCGTTGCGAGGTTGTGATGCCTGAATGCAGAGGCGAGTGCCCGCGGCCACGCGTACTCTTCGTACGATCGCAGTCGGATCTGCGCGAGCGCGCGCGGCACGTTGATGCCGAACTCGTGCGGCGGCGCATATTGGCACGCATACAGGCATTCGCCGCAGTTGTGACACAGGCTCGCGAGGTAGAAGAGATCCGGCTTCGGGAACGTCACTCGTCGCTCCATGGCCGGAAACACTGGGCAGTACTGCTCGCAGTACCGGCACGCATTGCACACCGTCATGACGTGTGCGCCGTGCTGGATCAGCTCATCGAGCGGCATGTGAGGCGTGCTCTCCGGCAATGCGTCCGAAGACGGTTCCGATGGTCATACCGATGCCAGCAATGTATCCGGTGCGCAAGATGTTGCCGGCCATGACCTCACCGGCCGCATGAATGTTGCGAGCGGCGCTCCCATTGGACATGATGACGCGCGCAGTCTCGTCGACCCTCAGCCCGAGATACGTAAAAGTGATGCCAGGACGAAGGGGATAGCCCCAGAACGGAGGCGTGTCGAGGCGCTGCGCCCAATGGCTCTTCGCGGGCAGCACCCCCTGAGTGCGGCAGTCATCCAGTGATTGATGATCGAATCGGCCGGGCCGGACCGCTGCGTTGAAGTCGTCGACCGTCGCCGAGACACGATCCACCGGAAGATCGAGACGTGTCGCCAACTCGTGAATCGAGTCGGCGACGATGGGGGGAAAAACGGAGGGAATGAAACGGGTGGCGACCTTCGCATCGATGAGGCAATATGCCCGCTGTTCGGGTTGACGGGCCACCAGGCTGCCCCAACTCGCGTAGCGCTTCGGCCAGACGTCCTCGCCCTCGTCGGCAAATCGCTCACCGCGCTGGTTCACGACGATCCCGAGCGGAATGCAATCGAGTCGCGTGACGATGCCCCCATCGAACTTCGGAGCTCGCGCGTCGACGGCGATCGCGTGGCAGGCGCGCGGATCGCCGATCGGGCGGGCACCCGCGTCGAGCATCAGCTTCAGCGGGGTGCCTGTATTGAACGGGGTGCCTCTCACGATGAAGTTCGCCGCGGCGTCGCCCCACGCCTCTTTGAGCCAGTCCAGATTCGCCTCGAAGCCGCCAGTCGCGATCACCACCGAAGCCGCCTCGACGATCTCTGACGTCCCGCCGATTCGCACTGTCGCACTCCGAAACCGCCCGTCGACGAGATCGAGGCCGACGACGTCGGCGTCGTACAGGACGTCGATGCCGAGTCGCGCGGCAGCCGCGTAGTAGCTGTTCATGAGGGCTTTGCCGCCGCCCAGGAAGAACGCGTTGGTGCGCGACAAGTGCAGCGTCCCTCGCAGCGCCGCCTGGAGGCGTACGCCGAATGTCCCCATCCACGCGGCGCAGTCTCTGGATCGATGAACGAGCAGGCGCGCCAACGCCTCGTCGGTCTCATTGCCGTTGACGCGAAGCAGATCCGATAAGAACTCGTCTTCCGGGTACGACTCGGTCAACACATCCGTTGGCGCATCGTGCGCACATCGCAGGTTCCGTGTATGTCGGCTGTTGCCGCCTCGAAATTCACGAGGAGCGCGCTCGACGACGGCGACGCGTCGCCCTTTCAGGCGCGCGGTCAACGCGGCACAGAGTGCCGCATTTCCCCCGCCGAGTACGAGCACGTCGTAGCGCATGACCAAGATCGGCGAAGTGACGATTGACGAATTACGATTGACGAATTCATTGAGGGATTGACGCACGCAAATCCGTCAATCGTACCTCGTCACTCGTCAATCGGACTTCCACCGTTTCACGATGGCCGGCCCCAGCAAGACCGCGACCGCGATGAGCAGCAGCGTCCCCGACATCGGTCGCGTGACGAATACTCGCAGGTCGCCTTCGCTGATCGCGAGCGCGCGGCGGAATTGCAGCTCCGCGAGCGGGCCGAGGACGAGCCCGAGCACCGCCGGCACGAGAGGAAAGTCATACATGCGCATCAGGCAGCCGATTCCGCCGACGAGGTACAGCAGCACGAGGTCGAGGATCGACCGGTTCAAGCTGTATGCCCCGAGCGAGGCGAGCACGAGGATGCCTCCAAAGAGGAGAGGTCTGGGCACCAGCATCACACGCGCCCATACGCCGACCAGCGGAAGATTCAGCACGAGCAGCATCACGTTGCCGATGTAGAGGCTCGCGATCAGCGTCCACACGAGATCTGGACGCGATGAAAAGAGCAGCGGGCCAGGTTGCAGTCCGTACTGTTGGAATGCGGCAAGCAGTACGGCCGCCGTCGCGGAAGAGGGGAGGCCCAACGTGAGCAGCGGAACGAGCACACCCGCTGCGGCTGCGTTGTTCGCGGCTTCCGGTCCCGCCACGCCTTCGATCGCGCCGTGTCCGAATTCCTCCGGCCGCCGGCTCAAGCGCTTCTCGACGGTGTACGAGAGAAACGTCGGGATCACCGACCCGCCGCAGGGCAAGACTCCCAGCGGAAATCCAATCGCCGTGCCGCGCAGCCAAGGCTTCCACGATCGTTTCCAGTCGTCGCGGCTCATTCCGGTGAAGTCGTGCAACCTGATTGCGTTCATCGGCTCGCGTCCATAGACCCACGCCTGATACATCGTCTCGCCGACGGCGAACAGTCCGATCACCAGGATCAACACATCGATGCCATCGAGCAGTTGCGGGATGCCGAACGAGAAGCGCGCCTCACCGGTGAGCTGATCGATCCCAATCAAGCCGAGCGCCAGGCCGAGAAAGAGGCTGAACAGGCCGCGAGACAGCGATTGTCCGAGCAGCGTCGTCACCGTGGTGAACGCCAACACGGAGAGCGCGAAGTAATCGGCTGGACCGAATCGAAGCGCAACGGCCGCCAGTGGCGGGGAGAAGAACGTCAAGGCGAGCGTGGCGAGGGTCCCGGCCACGAACGATCCGATCGCGGCAGTCGTCAACGCGGCGGCGCCCCGCCCGTCGCGCGCCATCGCATAGCCGTCAATCGCGGTGGCGATCGAGGCGGTCTCGCCCGGCGTATTGAGCAGGATGCTCGTCGTCGAACCGCCGTACATCGCGCCGTAGTAGATCCCTCCAAACATGATGAACGCGCTGATTGGATCGAGAGTGAACGTCACCGGCAGAAGCAGCGCGACAGTCAGTGCCGGTCCGATGCCAGGCAACACACCCACCGCTGTTCCGAGCGTGACGCCGATGAGCGCCCACGCAAGGTGTGCCCATGTCAGCGCGCTCGCGAACCCCTCGCGCAGGAGGTGAATCGTCTCCATGTGTACGATTACAACCAGCCCGCGAGGATCCCTGCGGGCAACGGCAGCTGGAGTACGTGTGCGAACAAGACATCCGACGCCACCGAGACGCCGACAGCACAGATGCCATCCCGCACTGGATGCTGTGTGTCGAATGCCCGCGCGGTCAACCAGAAGAGCACCGCGGCCGCGATGACGAATCCTGCGGTCTCCGCCATCAGGACGTGCAAGACGAGGCCGATGGTGACCAGTATCAGCGGGGCGGCCCCACTCCACCCGCTCGACCCAGTCCGGACCCGGTCCGGACCTGACCCCAGACTTCGTGCCGCCGCCAAGCCGCAGACGAGAAGCCCCACGAGCACGAGAATCGGATAGGGCCCGGCTGAGACGAGCGACCCGCTTTCGCGCGAGCCGGTGCCAAGCTTCTTGAGGATGTCCCGAACGCGCGCTTCTTCCGCGTCGACGAACCGGCTGAAGGCATCGCCGGTGAGATACCGATCGAGCCAGCGATAGCGAGCGAGCGCCTCGCGCCACGACGCGGAGCTCACCATGGCTGCGATCAGCCTCTCCAGACGAGCTCGATCCGTGTCGCTCACGCCCGGCGGTGCCACGAGCGATCGCCAGTTCTCGAACTGGACGTTCACCCCCTGCTCGCGCAATGTTGGGATGTCGACACCGCCGAGACGATCCGCGCTCGAGATCGCGAGCGCGCGAAGCGAGCCCGCTTCGATCTGCGGCGCAAACTCGGAGAGGCCATTGATACCGACAGAGACCTGACCTCCGAGGATCGCCGAGAGCGACTCGCCGCCTCCCGAAAACGCGATGTAGTTCACACGTCTCGGCTCTACGCCCACGGCATCAGCCACGAGCCCGGCGAGGATCTGGTCGCTGCCTCCTGCCGATCCACCGCCCCATGAAATCGATTCGGGCCGCTCTTTGAACGCCGTGACGAAGTCGGTCAACGACCGGAATGGAGACGCCGCGGGTACGGCTATGACTTCGTATTCCCCCGTGAGTCGCGCGATCGGCACGACGTCTCGAAGCGTCACGGGCGAACGATGCGTGACGATGCCGCCGAGCATGATGAGGCCCGAGACCATCACGACATCGGCGCGCTCGCGCTCGGCGCCGATGAAGCGAGCGAGCCCGATGGTTCCAGCAGCGCCAGCGACGTTCTCGACGGGAACGATGCGCACGAGCCCGGAGCGCTGCAACGACTGCTGCATGACGCGCGCAGTCAGATCCCAGCCGCCGCCGGGCGCCGCGGGGGCAATGATGCGAAGTTGATCGAAGCTCGGCGCAGCGGCACTCGCGGGAAGGGTCAGTGCGACGGTCGCTATCGCGACGACCGTACCCTCACGAAGAGTCATGGACCGGCCTACTGTACCCGCAATGGCAGGTCCGGAACCTTCTGAACCCTCGGAACCCCTGAACCCGCACTCTGCTCTCGTTAGACCGCCTGCGTGATCAGCCCTTCGTCGTCGATTCGCGCGAGCGCGAATGCCGGGTTGTTGTGCGGCCGTCCCGCGATGCCGGGCCCGAGCAGGACGCTGGAATGCAGCAGGTCGGTCTTGAAAATGTCACGCGGCGGACCAACCTCGACCTTGTGGTCGCTGATCTGCTGCGCCAACGCCTTGTCGATCAGATTCGCGGCAACCGCCGCAGGAGTCATCGGCAGCCCGACTCGCAGCGCGTTCGCGTACATCCAATTGAGCGCAATCCAGTTCAGCCCGCGATTGCCGTTGCCGCCGCCGACATCGGAATGTACGCCGCGAAACCAGACTTCGCGGAGCTTGCCCATCGCATCGAGGCCCTTGCCAAGACGAGTCAGCGGAAAGAACAGACGACGCTCGTCGAGTGCCATGGCGTGGCAGCAGTGCGTGACATTGGGGGGCATGTCGAGGTCGTGGCCGGCATTGAAGTGCCGGCCGGGCGCCCCGAACTCGCCGACGATGTCCCACACACCGATGAATCGAATGGTCACGCTGGGAAGCTTCTTTGCGAGCTCGTTCGCGAACGAGATCGCCAGCGCGGCTCCCCGGCTGAACCCGACGACGTCAACGGCCTCGTCGCCGTTTTCGATGTTGTTCTCCAGACGATCGATCGCCTCACGGACGCGACGGTGACCGCCGATGCCGAAGGCCTCTGCCGCCTTGTCGCCGAAGATCGTGTGTGCTCGTCTGCCGATGCCCTTCACATAGAGGCTGCCCAATTCCCTTTTGGGGTCGTCGTTCCTCAATGGGTCATCGTATCCGCGGAAGAAGTCGAGTACGTTGCTGTCGCGATCGTCGCCCTCGCGGTCTTCGTTGCCTGTTCCATCAAATGCGTAGAGTGCCACGGTAGAACCCTCCTCCCACGGCTATGGGACAATAACGCGGCGCATCGGTGAAACGAACACATTTCATCGTTATGGATGAGGAGGATGTGTGATGCGACGGACGTTGGTGCTGTCGGCGATCTTCGTTATCGGCGTGATGGGTGCGTGGATGCGCGGCGATCAACAGGCTGCACCCGCGCCTTCCCCGCAAGCGTTCAACCCTGCGAACTTCACGGGCACGGTCACCCCGAAGACCACGGCGGACATTCGTATGAACCGGTATCACTTTGATCCGGGTGCCCGCACGAAATGGCACAGCCACGAAGCCGGCCAGGTGATTTACGTCGAAGAAGGTCGCTTGCGTGTACAAGAGCGCGGGAAACCTATGCGCGTGTTCGAGCAAGGGTCGACGTTCCATGTGCCGGCCGGCGTCACGCATTGGCATGGCGCGTTGCCCGATGCGGGAATCACGCAGATCTCCTTGAGCTTCGGGATGACGAACTGGATGGAGGCGGTCGCCGAATCTGATTACAAGCGTTAGCGTTCGGATCGTTTGGATAGCCTGCCTCGCCGAAGCCTTCAGGCGAACGCCGGGCCTGCCCCGCCGTAGCCTTGGCGAAGGCGGGCCCCTACATCTGTTCGAGGCGATAGCCCTTCTGTTTCAGCAGAGTCAGCAGGCCGTCGGGGCCGACCAGGTGCGCTGCGCCGACGACCACGAAGCACGGCTCCGTCTTCGCGAAACACGATTCGATTTGCGGCATCCAGTTCCGGTTGCGCTCCACGATGAGCGAGGCGTAGGCGCCGGGATACTTATCGAAGTCGCTCAATGCCATCTTCTGGACCGTCGCCGCGTCGCCACGTCGCCACGCGTTGACCATTGTCTTCAGCGTGTCGCGTGCGGTGTCGAACTCATTCAACGTGCTTCGCAGAAGCTGCTCTTGAAGCGCTTCCGGCATCTGATCGAACCGATCGATCTGGGATTCGGCGGTCTCGAGACCGATGACCGGCTTGCCCGCGGTCTTCGCTTTGTCGAAGAAGTACTGATCCAATCCCAGCTTGGCGTCGAGGCCAGCCTTCTGCGCCTGAAGCGCGGACAACATCAACATCACCATCCATGGCTTCATCGGCCGCATCATCTCGGCGGGAATGCCGGTGTCTTTCAAGCGTGTCGCAACGAGGGCGGCCGTTTCCTTCGAGACCGCGCTCTCGAAGCTGCGTCCGTCGCCGTACATGCCTTTGGCGAGCAGCATCGGGGCGGCCGCAAGCAGCTCAGTCTGGCCCAGGTCGATCTCTTCGACGAGCGTTCCTGATGTGTGGAACGCACTTTCCAGGGCGGGGCTCAAGGGATAGGCATCCGCGCCCAATGCGTGCACCGAGCCCGCGAGGTACAGCACTTTTGTGCCGGCATGAACTTTCCATAGGAAGCTCTTGCCCGTCGCGGCCGGTGTCTGCGCGGCAGAGCCGGTGCAGAGTGCAAGAGTCGCGGCAATGACGGCGATTGCGGGCAGACGTGCCGCCCAGGTGTTGTGGATGCGCATACGAGAAGTATCGGCGGGAACGGCTCGCAGATGCGAGGCCCAACCCAATCGCAGACGCGGTGCGAGAGTGTGCAATCTAAGCTCGAGCCGGCAGTCTGCCGATAGCGTAACTAAGCGTCATGGAACTCTACTTCGTCCTGGACGAGCACGGTGATCCGGTGCCCGAGCGAGACGTGGAAGCGTGGTCGCGCTGGTTTGCGCAAGCCGATCGCAGCGTCGCCCGCTCGACCGTCTCCCGCGACATCACGGTGCTTACGACGTTCAACGGGGTGGATGACGTTCCCGAGCCTGACGTCATTCCGAAGCTCTTCGAGACACGCGTCTTTGGCGGCCTCCTCGATGGCGAAGTGATCCAGCACTGCACGCGCGCAGAAGCGACTGCGCACCATGCGGAGCTCGTCGAGTGGTGCCGCATCGGGAACACGCCGAACGTCGGCATCACCGAAGCAGATCTTCTGTAGTGTCCGGCATCAGCCGGACGGTGACAGGTCCGCCTCAAGGCGGACACTACATCTACTTCATCTACTTCACTCTGAAGCCCGAAGAGGCACGCTGCGGCGACTAAAGCCCGCTCCGCAGATGACCGCGGCTCAGCTCAGGCATGAGACGTGAGCGAATTCTCGATGCACATGGCTGGTCATGCTCTTGCACCGGCGTAGGGCCCCTTCCCTCGCACCGGTCGTGCGCACGACGAGGATCTGTCTTCGTGCGGCGGTCGACGACGAAGGAGGCCTCCCGTGCCCACACGTCACACAGCTGTCACGTCAACCCTCGCAGCACTCATGCTCGTTCACGTTTCATCAGACGCGCGCGCTCAGTCGATTGGAGGACGACTCTCGACATTGCTCACCGAGCAGCGGCCTACCGGTTCAACCAGCGTCTTCGTGCCCGACCTCGCAGCAGCCGAGGCCACGCGCGATACAGTCGCCGGTCTCTTCCTGGTGGAGCTCGCGACGCTGCCGGTGGCGTCTTCGTCAGGTGGATTCGTGTACCGTTTGAATCGCGATCTCGGGCTGATCGAACGAGCCAGCGATGGCTTCGGTCCGTTCTTCGCCGAACGAGTGCTGCGGAATAGCAAGGGGCAGGCGTCGATAGGCGTCAGCTATCAATACGCGCGGTTCTCATCGCTCCAGGGTGCCGATTTGCGATCGGGCACCTTTCCGACAAACGCCGCGAGGACCACGGGAAGCACGCTGACGTTCAGCGTGGACACGCTCGATCTCAATCTCGAATCGCGCAGCATGACGCCCTTTGCGAGTTATGGGGTGACCGATCGCTTCGCCGTCGGCATCTCGGTTCCCATTTCGACAGTTCGTTTCAGCGGCCTGCGCGTGCGAACGGTCAACGGTGTGTCGGCGCTGCAATCGTCGCAATCGGGATCTGCCACTGGCATTGGCGATCTGTCAGTGAATGGACGCTACCTCCTCGCCGGCACTGGTCTGCGCGGAGTCTCGGTGGGCGGCGACATTCGTTTTCCGACTGGCGACGAGCAGGATCTCCTCGGCGCAGGTGACGCGGCCGGGCGCGCGATCGGGATCGGTACCTGGGAGGAAGGCCACCTGGCCGTGCACGTCAACGGCGGCCTCGGTGTGGGCGGTGTCTCGCGCGAGCTGTTCTGGGGCGCCGCGACGACGTTGTCGCCGTCGCCGCGAGTGACGCTCGTGGGCGAGATGATGGGCCGGTGGCTCGCGGAATTGGGACACGTACAGGATGTGTATGAGCCACATCCGCTGCTCACGGGCGTTGAAACGATGCGATGGCTGCCGACTGATCCGGGGGTACACACCACATTCCTCGTGACCGGCGCCAAATGGAGTCTCGCACGCAGTTGGCTGCTCAACACGGACATCCTCATTCGTGTCACCGATGCGGGGCTTCGTGCTCGCGTGACGCCAGCGATCTCGCTCGACTACGCCTTCGATCGGTAAACGGAGAGTTCAGTGGCAATAGCTCCTGACGACCCAGACGACGCTCGATCGCGTTCGGCACGCAACGAAGATACTGACGGCTTGGAGTGCTTTTCGACCGAGGGCGTCGTCCCCGTGATCGAGACCGCAGACGACGCGCGCGAGTCTTTCCCTTCGGAACGGCTCGCACACGTCGTCCGCTCCAGTTCTCCTGTCGTGGTCGCCGCTCGCAAGGCCTCTTCGATCCCGGCCGAGTGGTGGACGATGGCGGCCGGAATTGCGGTCGTCGTTGCGGGGATCGCGAGTGTGTGGATCGGCACACCAGATCCGCCTGCGGATATCGTCGCGCCAGCAAGACGTCGGCCCGTGTCGGTTGCGACTCCATCTCCTGGAGCCGCGGCTTCGTCACCAACCATCGAAAACACGCGAGTGGGCGGTCCTCTTCGGTCCGAGGGCGTGCAACCACAGGTTGCGTCGTCGACCCCCTCCGGGCCGGCGCGCGTTTCGGATTCTCGTTCCAGCCGGCGGGAAGACACCGTCGCGAAACCGGTTGCGTCGTCGACGATCGTATCCACCCCGGCGCCTCTCTCCGGACTGGCGGAGCCGAGCGTCGCTCCGCGGATCAACCGCGCGGCCGACGATGTGCGCGAGGAGCTCATCCTGGATCCGCCACGTCGTCAAACGGTCCCCGCCGTGATCGTCGCTCCCGCGATCTCGGATCGAGAGGCCATCGAAGGCGTGCTGCACTCCTATGAGCACGCGTACGACGTACGAGACGCCGCGGCGGCAGCGGTCATCTGGCCCCGGGTCGATACTCGCGCGTTGAGCCGCGCGTTCAGCACGCTTGCGCAGCAGGATCTCTCATTCGATCGCTGTGAGTTGAGGATCGTGGGTGCCGGCGCGAACGCGCAGTGCACTGGTGAGATTCGTTACACCCGGCGGGTGGGCGATCAAGTCCAGCGCGCTCGTCGCGTCTCGTGGTCGTTCGTCTTCGAGCGCCTCGGCGATCGCTGGCAAATCGCGCACATCACTGCCGACTAGTGAACCTGTCATTCTCGCCTCGTCCCGGTCGACTCACTCATCGACACGACTCGAGCCACTAACCTTCTGTTGGCGGTAGCCTCGCCGTACGTTAGATTGGCGGTGCATCTTTCTGATTCGTGTCGCTTCCGGTCGCCACTTCGCGGCCGACGGGGATTGGTTCAGCTATGCGTAGTCTTCGAGTGTTGGATCTGTTCACTGTGCTCGCGATTGCCGTCGGATCAACGACGGCCGTGGTTGCGCAGGCGCCTGAGCCCACCAGGCGTGAAGCGATCGAGCAGGCGCAGGCTGAGAAGGTCAAGAGCCTGCATCCGTACGTGCTGACCACCGGCGAACGGTTGATGAACAAGGTCGAGGACATTACCGTCAACGGCGGACTGCACTGGCACCCGTTCTTCGAGAGCGCATACCACGGGGCAGGCTTCACGCTCGGCGCCGGGTACATGCATCCCGTGAGTCCGTACAACCGGCTGGACGTGCGAGGCAGCTACTCGATCCTGGGATACAAGCGCGTCGAAGCCGAGTTCATCGCGCCTCGACTCTTCCAACGCCGCGGCGAGCTATCGGTACTCGGTGGCTACCGCGAGGCCACACAAGTCGCCTTCTACGGACTCGGAAACGACAGCTCGAAGGCGAACCGGACGAACTACTTGTTCAAAGAGCCGTACGTGTCCGGGCTGATGACGCTGTGGCCCACGCGACAGCTGTTGATGCTGCGCGGCGGCGTGGAAGTGTCTCAGTGGACGCTGAACCCGGGCGAAGGGTCCTTTCCATCGATCGAGACGGTGTACCCGCCTCAGACATTACCCGGCGTTGGTGCCAAGGTCAGGTATCTGCACACGCAGGGTACTGTCGGCTTCGACTGGCGCCCATCACACGACTACGCTCGGCGCGGGGGCATCTACGCCATCACGCTGCACGACTACAAGGACAATGACGAGGTGTTCGGCTTCCGGCAGGTTGACTATGAGGTCGTCCAGCACTTTCCGATCCTGCGCGAGTCGTGGGCCATCTCGCTCCGCGGACTGGCGCAGACGACGCTCACCAAGTCGGGTCAGCAGATTCCATTCTTCCTGCTGCCGTCCCTCGGTGGCGGGCACAACATGAAGGGCTATGAGAGCTATCGCTTCCGCGATCGCAACAGCCTGCTCCTGCAGGCCGAGTGGCGCATCATGGTCAATCGCTTCATGGATACGGCGTTTTTCTACGACACCGGCAAAGTCGCCGCCCGCCGAGAGGATCTCGACCTCAACGGACTGACGCACGATTATGGTTTCGGCGTGCGCTTTCACTCGCCGTTTTCCACGTTGTTCCGGGTCGATCTGGCCAGAAGCCCCGAAGGCCTCAGGCTCGTTTTCGCCTCGTCCGCCGCGTTCTGAGGCCGTTGTATGTCGCCATCATCATGTGTCCGTGCCATGCGCCGAGGGTCTCGCGTCGCGATTCTCGTTGTCGTCGCGCTCGTGTTCTTTGCCAGCGCCGTCTCAACACAGCGTCAGCGCTTTTATGCGGACGATCCGATCGCCCGTGAGCCGGAATCGCAGGACGCGTCGAAGGCCGCGCCCTACGAGATCAAATCGATCTACGAAATGACGCACAACCTCTTCGTGGTGGCAGAACACAAGCCGTCGGGCTTGCGTGCGAAGAGCATCAACACGATTGACGAAGTGCCGGACTCGAGCTGGTTCACGAACCGGATCGGCACGACGGCGATTTCTCCCGAGCAGATCATACGCGGCGCCAATGTAGGAGCTCCGCCTGACCCGTCGCGGTGGGTGCTCACCAGGGAGAAGACGGCGGGCGCCCATCCGGGCTTCACCGCGAGGGACGCGAAAGGCGAGACCTGGTTTCTCGAGTTCGACCCGCCCTACTACCCTGAAGGCGCGACGGGATCCGTCGCGGTGGCTACGAAAATCTTCTGGGCGCTCGGCTACACCCAGGTGGAATCGTTCATCACCACGTTCGATCCGAAGCGAGTGGAGTTCGACCCGAAGGCCACGCTTCGTCGTCCATCCGGACAGAGGACCAGGTTCACCAGGGACGACATGAACTCGATCCTCGAGCGCGTCGCGCGGAATCCGGACGGCAACTATCGTGTGGTCGCCGGCCGTCTGATTCCCGGAAAGATTCTGGGCGGATTCCTCTTCGAGGGCACCCGTCCCGACGATCCCAACGACCTGATCCCGCACGAGCACCGCCGCGAGCTGCGAGCGCTGCGCGTCTTCGGCGCATGGACGAACCTGACGGATCTCAAGGCGGCCAATACGCTCGACACGCTCCTGCCGGAAAACGGCCGCACCATCGTCAAGCACTATCTGCAGGACGTGGGCTCGACGTTTGGCATGTGCAACGAGCTGCACGAGTGGGACCTCAGCTACGAGCACTTCTACCAGGGCGACACGACGCGGCGGCGCCTGTTCTCCTTCGGGTTCGCGCTGAGCCCGTGGCAGACGATCCCGTACAAGGAGTACTACCCGTCTATCGGGAAGTTCGAAGGCGACCGATTCGATCCCAGAGCTTGGCGCCCGCAGACGCCGACGACCGCCTATGCGGAAACGCGTGACGATGACGCGTTCTGGGCCGCGCGCAGGATCGCCGCGTTCAGTGACGAGCTGATTCGGGCCGCGGTGCGGGCAGGACAGTACAGCGACCCGAAGGCTGAGAAGTATCTGGGCGATGTGCTCATCAAGCGCCGGGACAAGGTCCTCAGTGTCTACCTCACTGCGGTGAACCCGATCGTCAACCCTCGTCTCGACGCCAACGGCCGGTTGACGTTTGAAAACGCCGCGCTCTCAGCGGGAGTGGCGAAAGGTGAGCCGACGTATCGCGCGTCGTGGATGCTCTTCGACAACATGACGGGCGAGACGAAACCGCTGTCAGCCACGCAGAGCCAGACGACGACGCTCGATCCTCCGGCCGGATTGCCGACCGCGGCCGGCAGCTACATTCAGGTCGACATCTCCGCGGAGATCGCGGCGTACCCGACGTGGCGGCAGCCGATCAAGACCCACTTCCGTCGAACTGGGCAAGGCTGGACGCTGGTGGGGCTCGAACGGCTGCCCGAGACACTTCCAGTGGGTCAGGCGCTGCAGAAGGCGTCGAGCTGATCGAAGGCCGCCTGAAGGCGGCCTCTACCTCGAAGCGAACGATTCGAGCGACTCTACGGCACGAGCGCGATCGGCGCCTGCCAGAACGCGACCTTCTGACCCGTGGGCTCGAGCACAGTGACCTGGCAATCGTAGCGGCCGATGTCCAGGCTCTCGAGCGGAATGCTGAATCGCAGCGGGACGGCCTTTGACCGCGCGTCGATGCCGTCGACGACTGCGAGCGGCTGCGTTTCGAGCACCTTCACATCGCCTTTGAGGAATGTCACGAACGCGACGAGCGGTTGCGTGCTCGTCGCGTTGCGCTCGTAGGCCTGCAGGAACACATACATGTCCTTGCTCTTGCTGAACACGCGCGTGACGCTCGGAAACAGCTTCTGCCCGTCGTACACGAGGGGGTCGGTGAGCTGCGCGGCGCCTTGCTGCACGGTGAGGAGCGCCTCGGTCATCGGCACGCGCTGGCTGCTCAGCACGACCGAGCTGATCGGAAGGCGCTTCTCTTCACGCATCAGGTTCGGGATCGTGAATGCCGTCTGGTACGTGCCGATGCGCCCCGTTTCCGAATCGCGCGCCAGGAGCTTGATGACGTACTTGCCGGGCAGCAGCGTGAAGCCCGTATAGTACTGAATCGGCCGCGTCGCCAGCTGCGCGGCCGTATCGTCGCTCAGCTTGACGTCCAGCTTGTCGCGCATGTTCTGCATCGTGTAGCCGTTGTCGTCCTTCACCTCGCCGATGAAATCGATCAGCGTGTGGACGGCGCCACGCCGCTTGGCCAGCGCGAGCTCGCTGCCGGGGATCTTCACGGCAACCGGCACGAAGTACTCGGCACGATTCAGCTGGAAGTAGTTCACCTCCATCGCGATCGTGATGTCGGTCACGGGGTTGTCGAGCATCAGCGCATCTTCGAGCTGGCGCTCCTTGTCCGAGGCGTTGAAGTTCCCGAACGCCTTGTCCGCGTAATAGCCTTGTCGATACGTCAGGTCTGCGGATGCGGACAACGCTCCATTCAGCGCAACCTTCACGCGGCGGTACTTGCCGTCGGTGGTCGTGTGCGTGCTGTAGTAGCCGACAATGTAGTAGCTGGTGACTGCCTGTGCGGCCTGGACGATCCCCATGGAGAGGTCGTTGTAGTCGAACATCGCCTTGCCGCCGGTATCTTTGGCAAGCGCGTACAGCGTGTCCTGCGACCGCTGAAAGTTTCCCATCACCTGTTGAGCGAGGCCTCCGGTAAACATTCCGATTCCGCCCGGTGACCGTTGCGTCGCATCGCCAAGCGGCGGCAACGCCACGAGTCCACGCGCGTCGATCGGATTGAGCGTGACGTTCGCGCGAATGGCCGCATTGACGGTGGCGCGCAGCTGGGCCTGATTGTCGGTGCCATTGAGCCTGAGCCCGCTCGCGAAGTAGAGGAGCGTCTTCTGCTCGGGCAGCGGCTTCAGCATGCTGACCGCCGTCTGAAGCGCGGCGAGCTGGCGATCGGTGTTGAAGATGTTGAATTCCGCATCGTTCTGCCCGAACGACGAGCCCTCGGGGTGATCGGCGATGCCATCGTTGTTCTGATCGTCGCCGTAGATCAGGATGTTGATGACTTCCCGCAGCTTTTCCTTGTCGGCCGTGAAATCGGTCTTCACGGATACCGAGCCGTTCTGGAACGCGATGATCGCGACGAGATCCGACGGCGTCATCTGCGTGTCCACGAACTTGAGCGCATTCGCGTACGCCCGGAGTCCATCGGCCGGCCCCATCGACGCGCCATCGAAATACAGCACGAGCAGCCGCTTGTCCTGATATTTGATGTCGCCCGACGGGGGTGTGGAAATCTGCGTCTGCGTCGTGGGCGCCACGGCGGCGGCAGTGGCGGCTGGTCGCGCCGTCAGCGGCGCTGGCGCGGTGGGCGGCGCCGCCTGGGCTGGCGCGGCCTCGCCTTGGAGCCGCTGGTACTCGACAAACGCGATGTCCTGCGGCTGGCCGTCCTCGGTGATCACGAAATCCTTCGCAGTCAAGCCTTCGATGGGTTTGCCGTCCTTGTCTTTCACGAAGATGTTCTGGACGACGAGCCGCGTCGTCGTGCGGAACACCGCGCCCGTTTGCGCCGGAGCCTGCCCTTGTGATTGCTGCTGCTGCGCCGCGCCTGGCACAACCAATCCGGCTATCAACGCGATGACGAAGCCGCGGAGACGCGGAAAGGCGGCTCGTGCCTTTGGTGACTCCATTAGAACCTCATTCTCAGACTCGTTTGAATCCTGCGCATCAGATTCGTCATTGTCGGCTGACCGAATTGCGGGCTGCCGACGATGCTGCCGACGCTCGTGTACGTCACGCGATTCAAGACGTTGGTCGCGTCGATGCGCCAATCGAGATTGATACGGCTCCCCCATGGGAACGTGCGCGTGACGCCGGCATTCAGCGAGAACTGCGACGGCCCGCGCGCGGAATTGCGTCCGGCATTGCCCCAGGTTCCCGGTGCCGGCGCGGTGTATGCGGCTGGGTTGAGATAAGACCCCGCCGGTGCATCAGTGGATGCCCCGGTCAATGTCGCGCGCACGCTTCCAGTGAAGCCAGTGCCTGGAGTCGTCGCCAGATAGTACGGAGTCAGTGGCAGCCCGCTGCCGGTCGTCAACTGGCTCGTCAGCGTCCAGCCTTTCAAGAGCGCCCCACGCCAGCCATCGACCAGCGCGCCTCCCCGCACGCCAACGCCCGTCGTGTACTGGAAGCTCGCGGTCACCTGATGACGTTGATCGAATGACGACGGCGCTCGCTCCGCGTCGAGATCGAGCCAATTCTGCGCGAACACCGTGCCGCTCAAATTCGCACCCGCGAAGGAGCCCGCATCGTCTTCGGCTTTCGCGAGCGTGTATTGCACGGTGGCCGTGAGGCCGTTTCGGAGACGTCGTCGCACCTGCAGCTGGCCCGCGTGCCGCGAGGAGGTGCCGTTCGACATCAGATATACGAACCCGGTCGGGCAAAGTGGGCACGGATTCAGCGCGCCCGCTGGATACGTATTCGGCAGAATCTCCTGAATCAGATGGCTGCCCTTGGTCCCGAGATACGTCGCGTTCACCGTCAATGACGCGGGAAGATCGCGTTGCACCGACGCTTGCCAGTTCTGCGCGTAGCCGACGTGGAAATCGGGATCGACCGCGAACGTGTTTGCGGTCACCGATGGAGGCGCGACGAACCCGCGAGCGAGTGTCAGCGGGTTGGCTGCGGTATTGGCGATGCTGAACGCCGTCGAGAGCGGGGGCTGCTGCGCGAGCAGCGTCGTGATCGACTGATAGACATTCGTGTTGCGATAGATGCCGTACCCAGCGCGCACGACCAGTGACGACCCGGGAATCGGACGCCAGGCCAGCGCAACACGGGGCTGCACGCCCGCCTTGTCCGGGTGCATGAGTGAATCGGAGTACTTCTCACCAGTGAGCGTGCCGGTCGGACTGGTCGCGACCACAGGGCTTACCGCCGTGAACCCCGACGCGACATCGAGATTGACCAGCCGCCCCTGCGCCTCAATCCACGGCGCCTCGTACTCCCATCTCACCCCAGCGGTCAATGTGAACGCGGGCCCGATTCGCCAATCGTCGGTGATGTAGGCGTCATAGGAGAACGCGCGGAAATACTTGTCGGCATTCCCGAACGCGATCGCACTGGCCGATGGCGTGCCGAGCAGGAAATCGGCGAAGTCGAGACCGGTCGCTGTTCCCGTGAATGTAAACGATCCGCGAGGATCCTGCTGCGACAGGACGTCGATATAGTTTCGGCGAACGTCGCCGCCCAACGTGAAGTTGTGTCGGCCGGGAAACATATACGCCTCGAGGCCGGCGGCGTGAGTCGTCGTGTCCTGTGATCGCGGTACGGCGTCGGACAGCCCGGTGATCGTCGAGAAGGTGAGCGCCGGAGGTCCCCAGTTCACCGGATCCTGATTGTTGCCCGTGATCCCGGCCTCGCCCGAGACGTTCGTGCGGTTGGCAAAGAACGGCGTTGTCTTGCTCGTCGACCGCGTGAATTTATACCGCGTGCGGAACGACAGGAACTGCGAGGCGCGACGATTCCAGTTCACCGCGATGTCGGTGGCCGACGACTGATTGACGTCAGTGAACCCGAAGAGCCCGGTGGTGTCGGTCGTATTCCGCTGATACGCACCAGTGCCGATGATTTGATTGCGCTGATTGACGATCTGTGTGACGCGTGACTGCACGCTGTCCTGGCGCTGCGCCGAGACGATCGGTGCCTGATAGTTGTCACGACCGGCCGCATCGAGCGTGGGCTGCGGATAGTAGCCGAGCAACGCCGCCGCTTGCGGACTGATTCGACCGAGCGGAATCTGGTTGCCCGTAAACGGCAGCCCACTCGTCGGGTCGATGACTTGTACGGGACGTCCGAACGCATCGAGCGTGTGCGAGAAGTCGCCGCTGCGCTCGAGTGCCGTTGGCATGCGAGCGGATTGCGTCGTGGCATTGTCGTCGGCGGTACGCTGGTATCCCACGAAGAGGTTCGGCGCCCGTTGCTGAAGCACGCGGGGAATTCGCAGCGGACCCTGGAACATCCCGATGAAGTGCACGTTGTTGTAGCTCGGCACTGTCGTCTGCTGGCCGGTGAGCGAGTACGGGCGCGCGTCCCAGGCCGAGCTGCTCGCCTGCATGCCGAGCTGCGCGTTGTAGAGGGCGCCGGGTCGTCGGCGGTTGTTGCCAAATGCGGCCAGCTGCGCGAACGGTGATGCCGCGCCGTTGTTGACGCTGCCGTTGATCAGGAAGCCGTCGTTGGCGGCGTTCGCATCTGGCGGCGGTTCTTCAGGTGCCGCCGGACGAGCGTTGGCCGCCGCGGCGGGCCGCGCCGGCGCCGTGACGCCCGCGCGCTGGAATCCCTGTTGACCAGCAGGGGTCGCCGCTCCAGGCGTCCGCGCGGACGGTGCCTGACGTTGATCGTTTGGCGCCGATGCCTGCGAAGACGGGGCGGGCGTCGCTTGTGAGATCGCCGGAGGCAATCCGCGCGTGATCTCCTCGAAAGGCAGCAGCGCAAGCTCCCACACTGCAGCCTGAGCCCCGGGGGCGACCGAGACCTCGCGCGACAGCGGACCGAACCCGCGCATCTCGATCCGAATCGTCCACGTGCCTTCAGTGAGGTCCGCGAAGCGATACACACCCGTTTGATCGGTGATGGTGGCGATCTGTTTGTCGCCCTGCGTCGCCGTGACGGAAGCACCGGGGACCGCCAAACCGGTGAAGGTCACCTGACCGTAGTGCTCGGTGGCGGAAAGGGCGGGCGATACCGCAAGGATCGCAATCAGAATCGCGACGAGCAGACGAGATGGTCGGTGCACGCGTTCGGTCCTCGGTCAATCCGCAGTCGGCTGTTCAACGCTCTCGATGATGAGGACCTCGACCGGTCCTCGCTGCGAATCGAGCTTGAGGCCGAGCTGTTCTTGAAGAGCCGTAAACAGGGACGGTCGGTTCGGATCGGCCGCGCCGGGTGGTTCTGGTGCGCCGCCAGGGAGAGGTCCGAGCGGCCCACCTCCACGCCCTTCAGGTGTGTAGGTCAGTTGAAAGTCGTACCGGTCCTTGAGGCCTGTCTTGTCGATGACCGTCCGACCGACGAATCCCGAGAGCGAGCGCGCCAACTCCAACATGGGCATGCTGCCAGCATTCATGTTGCCCGGACCAATCATGAAGCCGCACGGAATTGGCTGCCCCGGTTCAGGCGGCGGCGGAGGTCCTCCGCCTCGTTGGCCTCGAAGTACAGCCTCGCAGTCAGTGGAGGATGTTTTGAGATTCGCGCCGAGCTTGCCGTCGCTCTTCGCGAGAACGAGCGCGTAGATCGGCATCTCGCGTGTCTCGGTGTGCGCGATCAGCTTGAATCGGTCGACGAGCAGCGCTTTGAGCAGCGGCCGTACTTGATTCGCCCCGGTCACGCCCTCGGGCACCTTCGCGATGATGTCGAAGCGATCAGATGCGATCCAGTTCGGTCCCCCGATGATCTGAAAGTCCTGGACGTCGTAGGCCTGCCGCAGGAGCAGACGAAACGGCACGTTCGTCGCGGTGAATCGGCCATTGGGCATGCCGATCATCACCCGGCCATCGCCCGACTTGTTGGGCTTGACTGACGCAACCTCGAACGTCTGGTTGGGCACGGGTTGCGACGCGGGGGTTTGAGTGCTGGGCGATGACGTGATGACGCCCGTGGTCGCAGGCGCTTGTGCGCTGAGTGCCGGCGACGTCATCAGTCCGACGGCGAGCGTCGCAGCGGACGCCGTGAGCGTTGCAAGGACAAGGACAGAAGATCTCATTCACCCTGCTCCCGATTAATGTGTCGTTTTGACGTCCGAGCCAAGGCAATGGTTCGCGGGCAAACGCGGTGCCGACCGGCCTCAACCCTTGAACTCATTCAGGTTGAGAGTCTCGGCCAATTCGACGCTGGACCGCCGTACCACGTGTCCGAATGTGGGAATGACACGTCCATGATCGCACGCCAGCGCTCGGTGCCTTCGACACGCAAAACGGAGCAATGTTCCGACCGCTTCCACTTTTCCACTTAATTCTCTGTGGGTTTCTCGATCGAATCGATGACCAACACGTCGAGCGTTGCGCGCTGCGCGTTCAACTTCAGGCCGAGCTGCTCCTGAAGCGCCGTGAAAAGCGAGGGCTCATCGCCAGGAGCCGGGGCTGCGGGAGCTGCGCCGGGTCCCGCGGGCGGGCCGCCGCGCCCGAACTCGTTGGTCCATTTGAAGTCGAAGTCGTACACGCCTTCGAGCTTCGTCATGTCTGTAACAACGCGATTGAACGATGTGATCGCTGGGAGGCCGCCGAGCGATCGCGCGAGCATCGAAATCGGCACGCCGTGCGCGAGCAGGCGCCCTGGTCCGAAGATGATTGCGCCACACGGCGCGACGGCGTTCGGATCAAACGGAGAGGGGCCTGGCCCGGGAGGGGGGCCGCCCTGTCTCGGGCTTCCAGGTGGCGGGCACTCGTTGTCGGGTATCCGCTTGAGCCCGGGGCCAAGTCGACCATCGCTGCGCGCGACGATGAGCGCGTAGACGTTCAGCTCTCGCATCTCAGTGTGGAACATCAGCTTGAAACGATCTCGCAACAGCGTTTGCATCATGAAGCGGTTCTGGCCCCGTGGCTTTTCGCCGGTCGTGGCATCCACGTCATACCCTTGAGCGTTCAACCAGTCTGGTCCGCCGATGATCTGTGAATCGTGAATGTCGTACGCCTGACGAATCAGCCGACGCACCGGAAGGTTGTGCGCGGTGAACCGGCCGGGACCACCACGACCGCCCATCGGCCCGCCGTCCTTGTTTGGCTTGACGGACGCAACCTCAAACGTGGGCGCGTCGGGGGCTGGCGCAACGATTTGAGCAGCTAGTCGCGGTGACGTCAGCACGCCGATCGCGACAGGTAATGCGACCGCGGTCGTGAGCCCGATGCTGAGACAGACCTTCTTCAGGACACCGAGCGCGAGGTTCGAGTCGTTCGTCATGATCTGCTCGATCCGTTTCTTGAGGTTGGAACCGGTGACCCCGGCGACACACACCAGGGGCGACTCGACATAGCACTGGCAGGTCTTGAGAATGCTTTCGGCGTAGATATGCGGATCGTGACCACGCCTCACGACCTCTTCATCGCATGCGCGCTCGCGCTCGTCGATAAGGCGCGCGCCGAGCCACCACACGAGTGGGTGGAACCAGAACACCGCCTCGACGAGCATGTGAGCGGCGGCGGCAAGATTGTCGTGTCGTCGCACGTGCGCGACCTCGTGGGCGAGGATCATGCGCACGTGAGGCTCCGGGAGACGGTCGCCAATCGTATCTGGCCAGATCAGCATCGGGGTGCGGATGCCGAAGACACCTGGCTCGATCGGTGCGCTCACCGAGACGAGCCTGATCGGACGCACCCCTTGCGCGAGCTGCTGCAAGGCGTTCCATTCACGTCCGCTCGTGATGGGCACGCCCTCGCGGAGCGAGACGGCGATGCGCCGCCAGCGCACGCCCCACGTGAGCAGGATCGTCGTGACGCCGCAGATCCAGATCATCGTCAGCGCGCGGATCGTCACGGTACGCACAGGCGGATCCACGGGCCCACGCCATCCGCGGGGCATCGTCTCCACAGGCAGCTGCGGTGTGAACGGCTGTGTCATCGTTCCGACGATGAGCGGCAGCTCGGTCGCCCTGGGTGAGGTCAGACGCGACTCGACCTGATTCCCAATGGCAACGAGTAACGCGAACGGGACCAGGAACTTGAGCGACGCCGCGAGCCAGAGCCAGTACCGCACGTGCGCGCTGTTCTTCCGGAATGCGAGCGTCGCGATTGCCATCGCTCCGGCAAAGAGCGTCGATTGCCATAGATGATTGCCAATCAGCTCGGTCATGACTCGTTCCATTTCGATCGAGTTAGTTGCCTGTCGGCAGGTGCGCACCTTCGACGATGAAGAACTCCACGGGACCGCGTCGCGGCTCCAGCTTGAGGCCGAGTTGTTCCTCGACGACCGCGAAGATGTCCGGACCGGATGCATCGGTAAGAACTTCGCGGCCGACGCCATCATCAGGGTTCGCGGGCTTCCGGCGCGGATCGAACCACGGTGTCGTGTCGAGATCGAACCGGCCCGTGACACCAGTGGCATCGCGCACGATCCGATCGGTCCACCTGTTGAGCACCTCGGCGAGGTCCTGCATCTCGACGGCGTGTCCGTGGAGTCCTGCACCCACGCCACCAAAAAACGAGTGGCACGGTTGCACCGGCTTCAGGCA